>ERZ857503.1415-NODE-1415-length-13771-cov-4.587489_pt1 | contig 13771 bp, 13 predicted proteins | sample MGYA00519766_ERZ857503 | MGnify/ENA primary metagenome ERZ857503 (study PRJEB31778, sample SAMEA3449345) | human gut metagenome | biome: human gut; feature: human-associated habitat; material: faeces | place: United Kingdom | collected 2010/2012 ...
TGCCGCAGTGCTTCAACTCTGCGGCAGGACGTTTTTCTTGGCACAGCCGGACAACCGTGCGCGTCCATACAACGGCACTGGTATCCTCGCAGCCGATGTGGCTGCGAGGGGCCATTTAAGAGCGGGCGGCCAGCCGCCGGTGGAGAAAGGTAAATGCAAAACCGGCCAGGGCCACCACCGCCGCAATGAGGAACGCGCTGCGGTAGGAGCCGGTTCCGCTCATCACCCAAGAGGCCACCTGTGGGCCGAGCATGCCGGACAGCGCAAACCCGAAGAAGAGGATGCCATAGTTTACCGTGTTGTTTCTCTGTCCGAACTCATCGGCCGTAAAGCCGGGGAAAATCCCCATCAGGGCCCCAAAGCAGGCCCCCACCAGGGCGATGGACACCCGCTTGCGGGCGTTCTTCTCCCGCTTCACCATGGCGCTCCACTCCCGCAGATCCGGCTGGTGAGTGATGAGGCCCAGCTTCCGGCACACCACCTCGTCCAGACCCTCCTTGGCCATCAGCAGGGGCACCTCATACAGCGTCTCCGCCGTGGCGTTCTGGATGACGCAGTCCGGCTGGACATTGCAGAACAGGGCAATCTTCCGGCGGATGTCCTCTGTGATGGGCACGTCGCACCGGCATACCAGAATATCCGGCTGGATGCCCAGGGACAAAAGCTCCTTCACGGAGTGCTGGGTGGGCTTGCTCTTCAGCTCGCCGCTGCCGGGGATCTGGACGATGAGGGGCACGTGGATGAACACCACATCCCCCTGGGGCCGCTCCGCCGCCACCTGCCGGATAGCCTCCAGGAAGGGCTGGGACTCAATGTCGCCCACGGTGCCGCCGATCTCCGTGATGACCACGTCCACGTCCTCTTCCGCCATGGCGTAGATGCGGCGCTTGATCTCGTCGGTGATGTGGGGGATGATCTGCACCGTGGCGCCCAGGTAGTCGCCCCGGCGCTCCCGGTTCAGCACGGACCAGTAGATCTTGCCGGAGGACACGGAGCTGTTGCCGGTGAGGTCCTCGTCCACGAACCGCTCGTAGTGGCCCAGGTCCAGGTCCGTCTCGGCTCCGTCCTCGGTGACGAACACCTCGCCGTGCTGATAGGGACTCATAGTCCCCGGGTCCACATTGATATAGGGGTCAAACTTCTGGTTCCGCACCCGGACACCCCGCTGCTTCAGAAGCCGCCCCAGGGAGGCCGCGCAGATCCCCTTGCCCAAGCCGGAGACCACGCCGCCGGTAACGAATACGAATTTCGTTGACATGCCGCTCACCTTGCCTTTCCACGCACACAGTTTTAGCAGGAAACCGAATTGTACGCCCCGGGCCGACAAACAAAAAACAAACTTCATGCGCGGTACAGTGCACCACGAATACAGGCAAATGCCGCTGCGCATGAAGTTTTTGCGCATCATTTCCGGTTGCCACAAAGGGGCGGGGAAATGGCGCATTTTCGTTTTTTGTTATGCAAAAGCATAACAAAAAACACCGCCGGACCGATTTTGCGGCTGAAAGTCCCAGTCTCTTTCGGGACGTTCGGCCGCGGTCCGCGGTGTGTCTGTTCGGTTGTCGCGTTGCGGCATCCGCCGCAAACCGCTGCCCAAAGCGTTTCCAAAAAATACTGTTTCAGTGTAGCACCGGCTTGGGAAAATGTCAACGGCCGTCAGATGGCAAAACCGGCAGAATCCGCAGGGCGATTCCAACCGGTTTTCTGTGGATTTCGGCAAAGGCCGGGCGCGGAAACTCCGCGCCCGGCCTTTGGAAGAGTCATGGAGCCCCGTAGGTCTGGTGGATCTGGACCAGCTCCATGGGGGAGTCCACCCAATTCTCCACATACCCGCAGCCGCAGCAGACGTAGCGGATCACCGGGACCTTGCCCAGCAGGGTGTACCGGGTGGTGTAAATGTTGCTGCCGCTGGCGTAGCGGCTGGGGTGGTCGGGGATTCGGACGATGTCTCTGCTGCCGCACTTGGGACAGGTGTGCGAATTCTTCATTTCGGCTCCTTTCGATTCAGGAGGGCCGCCCCGCACAGGGCCAGCAACGCGGCCAGGTCCGCCGGGGCCGGCGCCGGGCGGAGCGTTTTCGGTGTATCCTCCATACCGCTCACCGGCTCCGGCGGCCGTAAAACCGGATGGCGAGAGGGATGGACATCACGGTCAGCACCACGGCGGCGATGGCGGCGGGAACCAGGGAGAGGGACAGATAGAAGCCGCCGTCCAGGGAGGACTGCTCAATGGTGGCGATGCCTCCGGCGCTGGCACACACCAGAAAGATGATGAGGAACATCGCCAGCCGCCCCTTTTCTACGCCGAACCGGAACATCATGGGCAGGGTGATGTCCAGGATGCACACGGCCACGCACACGGACAGCAGGATGACGGGGATGGAGGGACCCTCCACATCGCTGAGCCAGATGACCGACAGGATGGTCTGAAGGACAAAGGTGGCCGCCGCCGAGGCGGCCACGGCGATCCAGCCGAAGAGATACTTGCTCAGCACCACGTCCCGGGCGGAATACGGCATCATGGCAGCCATCTGGTCCCAGCGGCTCCGCTCGTCATAGGCCAGGGCGGTGTAGGGCAGCATAGAGGCATACACCACGGCAAAGGTGCTGTAAAACGTGCCGGGGATGCAGGAGAACACCAGAATTAACAGCAGGAAGATCTTCATCTGCCGGAAGATCACGTAGTAGTCTTTCAAAAGCAGGGCACTCATTGCTCCTTCGCTCCTTTCACCAAAAACAGGACGATATCCTCCACCGTGGGCCGCTCCAGCGCCCAGCCCGCAGGCACCAGCGCCCGCTTCACCAGGCACCGGACGCCGCCGAAGCTGCTGTTCTCCCGGGCTACCACGGCCCCGTCCTGAAGGCTGTTCACTTGATCTGCCGTGCCCACGAAGATGCCATACTCCTCCAGCAGCCGATCCTTCTCGTCGCAGAACAGCAGCTGCCCCTGGTGGAGGAAGGCGATATAGTCGCACAGCTTTTCCAGGTCGCTCAAAATGTGGGAGGAGATCAGGATGGAGTGGTCCTCCTCCCGGGTGAACTCGTTGAAGATCTCCAGCACCTCGTCCCGGACGATGGGGTCCAGGCCGGCAGTGGCCTCGTCCAGCACCAGCAGCCTGGGGCTGTGGCTCAGGGCCACGGCGATGGCCAGCTTCATCTTCATGCCACGGGAGAAGTCCTTGAAGGGCTTTTTCTCCGGCAGGCCGAAGCGGGTGAGGTAATTCTGGTACTGCTTTCCGTCCCAACGGCGGTAGGTCTTGGCCATGACGCCTCCCACCTGAAGGGCATTCAGGCTCTCTGGGAAATAGGCCTCGTCCAGCACCACGCCGATGTCCTCTTTCAGGGAGAGAAACTCCGGCGCGGCGGAATCCGCCCCCAGGACGGTGCATCGGCCGCTGTCCGGCCGCAGGGCCCCCATCAGCAGGCGGATGGTGGTGGACTTGCCGGCGCCATTCTCTCCCACCAGGCCGCAGATGGTGCCGCTGGGCACGGTGAGGGACAGGTCCTGTAAGGTAAAGCCGGGAAAGTGTTTCGTCACATGGCTCAATTCAATGGCGTTCATACGTGAGGTTCCTCCTCTTTCAGCAGGATGCGGAGCATTTCCATCAGCTCCGGTGCCGAGACGCCGCACTGGGCGGCCAGCTCCACGGCGGCGTCCAGGTGGTCCTCCAGCTCCTTCAGCTTCTGCTCCCGGATCAGGTCCAGATTCTTTTCCGCCACAAAGCAGCCCTTGCCGGCCACGGTGTAGAGGAAGCCGTCGGCCTCCAGCTCGTCGTAGGCCCGCTTGGTGGTGATGACGGAGATCCGCAGGTCCTTGGCCAGGGCCCGGATGGAGGGCAGCGCCTCTCCGGGGGAGAGCTTCCCGGCAATGATCTGGGCTTTGATCTGGGAGTAGATCTGATCGTAGATGGGTTGGTTGGTGGTATTGCGGATGATGAGTTCCATGGAAGTCACTCCTGTTCGTACTGTACATTTACAGTATATACAGTATGCACGGATTGTCAAGAGGGAAATGCTGGATCCCGCAAAAATTTTTGTGGTCCTTGGGGCTAGGCTCTCAACAGAAAATGTGATACACTACTAAAGCTGAGACTGACGGCTTGTCCGGAGAAAAGGAGGTGAGCGCCGTGGAGACCATCCCCGGCAGCGGAAACTGGAAGCTAACCATTCGCCGGGAGGCGGCGGGGATCACCATCCTGCGGGCGGCCACCTGCGACGCCCGGGCCCGCCTGCCGGAGACGTTATACGGCCTGCCGGTGACGGCCCTGGGGGACCACGCCCTCTCGCCCACCGCCGCTTCCGCGGAGGGGGAGGACCTGCTGGTGACCTGCGGCGCCGGGACGGACCCGGGGACCTGGAGCAACCGGGACCTGGAGGACCTGACCCTGCCCCGGTCCCTGGAGCGGGTGGGGGATTACGCCCTGATGAACTGCGGCGGCCTGCGGACCCTGCGGCTTCACGACGGCATCGGTCAGTGGGGCGGCGGGGTGCTGATGAACTGCAGACGGCTGGCAGCCTTCCATCTGACCCGGGTGGGGGAGCAGGGGGACACCCTGGCCTGGTTTGCCGACGAACTGCCCTGGGAGCTGGACGTCACCGTGGAGGAGACGGACGGCACCGTGTTCCGTTTGCTCTTTCCGGAGTACCGGGAGGTCTATGAGGAGAACTGTCCGGCCCATCACTTTGATTACAACATCTTCGGCGCCGGATATCCCTATCACCACTCCTTCCGCCGGAAGCGGCTGGACCTGCGGACGTATGACGAGCTGTGGAGCGGTTTTCTGGGCATGGAGCACGATGAGGACTGCGCGGTGCGGCTGGCCTTCTGGCGGCTGCGCTACCCGGTGGAGCTGACGCCCCGGGCGGAGGGGCAGTACCTGTCCTACCTCCGGGCCCACGCCGGAGAGGCGGCAGTCTGGCTGGTGGGAGAGCGGGACATGCCGGGGCTGGCGTTTCTGCTGAGGACGGCGGAGCCGGACCGGGAGGCCCTGTCCGCCGCCTGCGCCCTGGCGAGGGAGAGCGGGGTCTCCGAGGCCCTGGCCCTGCTGCTGGAACAGCAGCGGGATGCGGCCCCCCGGGGGCTGGACAAGACTTTTGACTTATAGCAGGGAAGGAGGCGCACCATGGCGGCCAAGGACCTGACGGCCATCGGACTGGAGATTTTGCAGACGGCCCGGAATGAACTGTATCTGAATCTGCCCTATCTGGATGTGGCGCTGTGCAGCCTGGACTTCCAGCCCGGCGGCGGTGTGACGCTGTCCCTGGCCACCGACGGGGAGACGCTGTACTACGACGGCAGCTTCCTCTCGGAGCGGTATCTCCGGTCCCGGACGGCGGTGGACCGGGCCTATCTCCACGTGCTGCTCCACTGTATGCTGCGGCACCTGTGGAAGAAGCGGGGCAGAGCGCCGGAGCTTTGGGACCTGGCCTGCGACGTCGCGGTGGAGAGCATCCTGGACGAGCTGGACTACCCCTGTCTGGCCGGGGGCTTCGTCCCCGCCAAGCAGAAGTTCTACGGCGAGTGCCGGGCAGAGATGCCGGTGCTGACGGCAGAGGGTATCTACCGCCATCTCCTGCGGCTGGACCTGCCGGAGTACGAGCTGGCCCGGCTCCAGCGGACCTTTCTGGTGGACGACCATGGACTGTGGGATCCGGACCAGCAGGACCAGGAGCAGCAGAAGCAGCGGGAGCAGAAGTGGCAGGGCGTCTCCGAAAAGACCCAGACAGGACTGGAGACGGTGCTGGCCGGCAAGGCCACCGGCGGCGAGGCGGTGCTGGAGCAGATCCAGGTGGCCAACCGGGACGACGTGGACTACCGGGCCTTCCTCCGGCGGTTCGCCGTGCCCCGGGAGGTGATGGCGGTGGACGGCGACGCCTTTGACTATATCTTCTACACCTACGGCCTCCAGCTCTACGGCAACATGCCCCTGGTGGAGCCGCCGGAGACGAAGGAGGAGAAGCGGATCGAGGACTTCGTCATCGCCGTGGACACCTCTATGTCCACCTCCGGCGAGCTGGTGCGGCAGTTTCTGGCCTGCACCTACGCCATCCTCCGCAGCACGGAGACCTTCACTCGGAAGGTGAACATCCGCATTCTCCAGTGCGACGACCAGGTCCGGTCCGACACCCCCATCCGCGACCTGGAGGAATTGAAAGCCTATATGGAGAACTTCTCTCTGATGGGCGGCAGCGCCACGGACTTCCGGCCGGTGTTTGAACACGTGGCGGAGCTCCAGGTAGAGGGGGCCTTCACCTCCCTTCGGGGGCTGGTATACTTCACCGACGGCATGGGCGTCTATCCCCGGAAGCGGCCGCCCTATGACACGGCCTTCGTGCTGTTGGAGGAGCCGCCCCTGTCCGTAAAGATGCCCCCCTGGGCCATCCGGCTGGTGGTGCCCACCCCGGCCCTGGAACAGGCCGCCCGGGAGGCAGCGGAGGAGGCCAAAGCCGCCGGGCTGGACCTGATCGATTTGGACGAACTTCCCCAACTGTAAGGAGCTAACGATATGAACATCAAACAGGCAAAGCAGGAGATCACCAATACCTTGAAGGCGTATCTGGCCAAGGACCAGCTGGGGAACTACCTGATCCCCACAGTGCGCCAGCGGCCGGTGCTGCTGATGGGCCCGCCGGGCGTGGGCAAGACCCAGATCATGGAGCAGATCGCCGCCGAGACCGGCGTGGGCCTGGTGGCCTACACCATCACCCACCACACCCGGCAGAGCGCCATCGGCCTGCCCTTCATCGAAAAGCGGACTTATGGCGGGGAGGAGGTCTCCGTCACCGAGTACACCATGAGCGAGATCCTCTCCTCCGTTTACCGGCTGATGGAGCGGACCGGACTGCAGGAGGGCATCCTCTTCCTGGACGAGATCAACTGCGTCAGCGAGACCCTGGCCCCCATGATGCTCCAGTTCCTCCAGTGCAAGACTTTCGGCAACCAGGCCCTTCCCGAGGGGTGGCTGATCGTGGCGGCGGGCAACCCGCCGGAGTACAACAAGTCCGTCCGGGACTTCGACGTGGTGACCCTGGACCGGGTGAAGCGCATCGATGTGGAGGAGGACTACGGCGTGTGGAAGGAGTATGCCCGGCGGAAGAACCTCCACGGAGCCATCCGCTCCTATCTGGACATCAAGAAGGACAATTTCTACCGGATCGAAAACACGGCGGACGGCCTCCAGTTTGCCACCGCCCGGGGCTGGGAGGATCTGAGCGAACTGCTGTACGCTTATGAGACCCTGGGCATCCGGGCGGACCGGGAGGTGGTGGGGCAGTACATCCAGATGCCCCGCATTGCCAAGGACTTCGCCAATTACCTGGAGATGTTCTACAAGTATCAAAAGACCTACCACGTGGAGGGGATCCTCAGCGGCACCTGGGAGAACATCACCGTGCTGGAGCTGCGGGAGGCGCCCTTTGATGAGAAGCTCTCCGTCATGGGGCTGGTGCTGTCCCGGCTCAGCGAGGAAGCCCGGAACACCCGCTGCCAGGACGCCCTGACCGACGCCCTCCACACCTCCCTGACAGAGTTTCGGGAGAAGATCGCGGACGCGCCGCCGCTGACGGTGCTGGACCAGCTGCTGTGGAAGCGGCGTACTGCCATGAAGCAGGCCAAAGAGGCCGGCCAGTTGGACAAGGAGTCCCGGGACCTCAAGCAGCGGGAGATCAACGCCCTGGAGGACTACCGCCAGCGGCTGGACCGGGAGGCCGTGGGCCCGGAAGGGGCTATGGACGCCGTCCGGGGCTGGTTCGGTGAAGAGGTGGAGCGGCGGAAGGCCATGGCCATGGAGACGAAGGCCATGTTCGACAACGCCTTCCGTTTCCTGGAGACCACCTTCGGCGACAGCCAGGAGCTGGTGATCTTCGTCACGGAGATCACTGCCGGGTACGACACCTCCTGGTTCGTGGAGCAGTTTGGCTGTGACGCCTATTTCCGCCACAACCGGGAGCTGCTGTTTGACAGCACCCGCCACCGCATCCGGGAGGAGATTGCCGCCGCCAAGGCGGCAGAACAGGAGGAAAACACATGAGGGAAGAGTGGAAGCAGATCGAAGCCGTGCTGGACGAGAAGGTGCGCCCGTCTCTCCGGGCCCACGGGGGTGAGCTGGAGATCGACCACCTGGAGGACGGCGTGCTGTATATCAAGCTGCTGGGCCAGTGTGCCGGGTGCCCCTCCGCGGACCTGACCAACGAGACGCTGATCGAGCATGAGCTGACGGCTGCCCTGCCGGAGCTGGTGCAGAAGGTCGTGGTGGTCCAGACTGTCAGCGACGAGCTGTGGGAGCAGGCCAAGCGGCTGCTGCGGGACCATCATCTTTGAAAGTCGGCAGCCCCTGAAGAGAAAAAAGCGCCCCCGGCAAAAGCCGGGGGCGCTTTTCAACAGCTTACCAGCTGTGGTGCTGCCAGGACTCTTCGGCAGTCATGGCGAAGTAGTCGTAATTGGGGGCGGGGCCGCTGTCGCCCCAGGTGGTGTCGATGTGGTAGTCTGTGCCGTCCAAGGTGGCCACGGTCCAGATGTGGGAGTTGTTGGAGAGGGCTGTGCAGTCGATGCCCTCCAGCTTCAGCAGCAGGTTGTAGGCGCCGGTGTACCCGTCGCACACGGCGGTGCCGTTTTCAAACAGGCTGTATGCAATATGGCTCAGGGAGCTGTCCCCGGCGGTGTAATCATAGACGCAGTTATCGCAGATCCAGGTGAAGTAGACCCGGGCCTTCTCATAGTCGGACATGGAGGTGGTGATCTCTCCGCTCTCCCACAGGGCATCATGGACGGCAATGGCCGCCTCCATGGCCGCGTCGCGGTAAGTCAGAATCTGATCTCCCGCGCTGGCGGCGGAGAAGGTGAGGGTGATGGACCCGTCCGCAGAATAGGTGCAGTTGACCGTGTTGTAGCATTGCTCACAATAGGTTTTCACAGCTGCCAGGGCCGCCTCCATCACCCGTCGGGCGGAGGTTACGGAGAGACTGGGGTACTGCAGGACCAGCGTGTTCTGGTTGGATGCCAGCATGTAGCGGACGCTTTCATCTATCTCCGCCGCAGTGGCGGGAGCGGCGATATACGTCCCCAAGGGCACCAGATCTCCCATGGCAGCGCCCTGGGCGCTCCAGGACTCCTTTCCCAGGTCCCAGTCCGGCGTTGCCCGCAGGCTTGGATCCACCATGCGGGTCAGCATGGCGGCGGCCGCGCCCCGGGTGATGGGCTGGTCCGGCAGGAAGGAGCCAGCGGCGTCGCTGCCTACGGACACGCCGGTGCGGTAGAGGGTCAGGATGTCCTGGTAATAGGGGGTGTACTCGGTCACGTCGGTGATGAACTGGCGGCTGGCGTAAGCCTGAGTTACCAGGTCCGCGTGAACGGGCGGCAGGGCCTCCTCTGGAAGCGTGTTCGCCAGCACATGGGCCACCTGGGCCCGGGTGGCGGGGGTGGAGAGGGACTCGTCCAGCTCCGTGCCGATGACACCCTCCGACTGGAGATAGCGCAGGTACCGGAGGGCCGCGGCCTCATTCTCAGCGGCATAGGCGCCTGGACCTGCCTCCGCGTCTCCGGTGCGGTACAGACTGCGGATGCGGCCGGCGAAAATCACCACCTGCCCAACGGTCAGCTGGTCTCGCAGGCCGAAAGTGCCGTCGGCCTTGCCTACGGAGAGACCATACGCATACAGCGCCGCCACATTGTCGTAGAACATGGACTCCGGCGTCAGGTCGGAGAACTGGCCGGCGTAGGTTTTGCTGCGGACAAAATTGTCCGGGGTGTCCTGGGCGGCCCAGGCGGGGACAGTAAGAGCAAGCGCCAGTGCCAGCACCAGCGCGGGGACCCGTTTCTTCATGACGGCACCTCCTTATACAAAATGAAAGATCGAATTCAGGATTTCTGCCTGATGGAACAAAACGCGGACAGGGGCCTTTTCAGGAGGGAATGTCCAAATCCTCCATGGTCCGGTCCTCCACATAGGGATTCAGGTACTGGTTGACCAGCTCCAGAGTGGCGTCCGGGTCCAGATAGATGTAGGGGGAGCGCCACTCGTTGGGCAGAGTGGAGAAGGAGATCTTATCCACGCCCATGCTGATGGCCTCCTTCCCCAGCCAGGCCAGGTTCCCAAGAGACAGGTCCGTGTCCACATACTGCTGGAAGATCTTGGCGAACTCCCCCACCTTGTCCACGTTGGAGAGCGTCAGCGTCTGTTGAGCCACGGCTTTTAGGAAGTTCTGCTGGGTCTGCATCCGGCCGATGTCCTCGCTGCCGTAGCCGGAGCCGTCATTATTGTGGCGGAAGCGGACCACCTTCAGCGCCTCCGCACCGGAGAGATGCTGCATCCCGGCGGAGAAGTGGATGTGCAGGTCCTGGTAAGGATCGTCGTAATTCATGCTGATGGGGACTTCAAAGTCCACGCCGCCGATGGCATTCACCAGCGCGGCGAAGCCGTCCAGATCCACGGTTACCGTAAAATCCACTGGGATGCCCAGCTGCTGGGAGATGGTCTCGGCCAGCAGAGCGGTCCCGCCGGAGTTATAGGCGAAGTTGATCTTGTGGTTCTTTCCATTGATGACGGCCTTGGTGTCCCGTGGGATGCTGACACCATAGATGTAGTCGTTCTCCGCATCCACAGCCACCAGGATATTGGTGTCGCTGCCGCCATTGTGGTCGTCCACGCCGGACACCAGAATGGTGTAGAAATAGGGCTTGCGCTCCAGATGGGCCGCCTGGGCCAGGACTTCTGCGTCCTGGGCGGTGTCTTCGGCGGAGACCTCCTCCGCTTCGTCGGGCCGGGTGGTTTCGGCGGGGACCTCAGGGGGACGGAAGAGACAGAAGTAGCCGGCATACAGTGCGGCGGCCACAAAGACCACGAGAAGCAGCAGTCTGCTCCAGCTGCGCCGTCTCCGGCGGGTTCTCTTTGCCATATTCAAAACGCTCCTTACAGCCGCGGCAGTGCCGCGGGGGTTTCTTTGGAAAAACTGGGTGAGAAGATTTACATAATACTCGTTGCAACATTATAAAACGGGAAGCGGAAAAACACAAGAGGAAAATGGCGTGCCGGAGCGCGGCACGCCATTTTTCAGGAACTCTCCGCATCTTCCCGGGTCTCCTCCGGAACCAGCTGCTGCAAGAGCGTCTTGATGTCAGCCAGCAATTGGTTCTGATAGGAGAGGGCGCATCGTATGTAATGGAGTGCCGGATCCAGGTCCTGGATGGGCTCCACGCCCTCCACCGGGTGAGGCCAGCGGCGGACGGGAGGCTCCGGGGTGGCCGGCACTGCGGCGACCGGGGGCTCCGGTGTGGACCGGGCCACGCGGCGGCAGCGGGATTGCTTTGCCATATCGATTCCTCCGTTGCGAGCTTTCTAAGACTAGTCTATGCGCATTTTATTCCCCGCGGTACTTTTTCCGGGTGGCGATGCCGCCGCGGATGTGTCGCTGGGCCTTGTTCACCTCCAGGACTTCCTTCACCTGCTGGTACAGCACCCGATTGAACTGGGGCAGCCGTTCGGAGATGTCCTTGTGCACTGTGGATTTGCTGATGCCGAATTTCTGTGCGGCGGCGCGGACCGTGGTCCGGTTTTCGATGATGTACTGAGCCAGCCGTTCGGCCCGCTCCTCCATGTTACCCTTCAAAACACAACACTCCCCGCCTCTTGTTGCTCCATCCTATGCGGGGAGAAAAAGGGATATGCGCGGACTGGGGCGGAGGGAAGAGAACCTCTTCTGTCTTTAGACGAAAAAGGGCCCGTCCGGGTTTTCCGGACGGGCCCGAGGGGGATTATTTTTTCAGCTTCTGGATCTTCTCCAGCCGGTTCAGGGCCTCGTTGAGGGTGTCGTCATTCTTGGCGAAGTGGAGGCGGATCAGGTGGTTCACCGGCTCCCGGAAGAAGCTGGAGCCGGGCACGGCCCCCACGCCCACCTCCCGGGCCAGGTTCTTGCAGAACTGCAGGTCGCTCTCATAGCCGTACTCTCTGATGTCCAGCAGCACGTAGTAGGCGCCCTCCGGGTCATTGTGGGAGATGTGCAGGTCATCCAGCCCCTTGAGAAACAGGTCCTTCTTGTGGGTGTACTTGGCCAGCAGGTCGTCATAGTAGTCCTGGCCGAACTCCAGGCCGGGGATTACCGCCTCCTGCAGCGGCGCGGCGCAGCCCACCGTCAGAAAGTCGTGGACCTTCTTGGCCCGGTCGATGATCTCCTCCGGCGCGATGATGTATCCCAGCCGCCAGCCGGTGATGGAGTAGGTCTTGGACAGGGAGGAGCAGGACAGCGTCCGGTTCCACATCCCCGGCAGGGTGGCGAAGTAGGTGTGCCGGTGGGGGGCGTAGACGATGTGCTCATACACCTCATCGGTGATGACGTAGGTGTCGTACTTGGTGGCCATCTCCGCAATGGTCAGCAGCTCCTCCCGGGTGAAGACCCGTCCGCAGGGGTTGGAGGGGTTGCACAGCACCAGGGCCTTGGGACGTTGGCGGAAGGCAGCCTCCAGCTCGTCCACGTCGAAGGTGAAGGCGGGCGGGTGCAGTGGCACATAGATGGGCTCCGCCCCGGAGAGGATGGTGTCTGCCCCATAGTTCTCATAGAAGGGGGAGAAGACGATGACCTTGTCCCCGGGGTTGGCCACGGTCATCATGGCGCACATCATAGCCTCGGTGGAGCCGCAGGTGGCCACGATTTCCTTGTCCGGGTCGATGGTGCGGCCCATATAGCGGGACTGCTTGCGGGCCAGGGCCTCTCGGAAGTTCTGGGCCCCCCAGGTGACGGAGTACTGATGGGGGCCCTCCCGGGCCACCTGGGCCAGCCGTTCCAGGATCGCCTGGGGCGGGTCGAAGTCGGGGAAGCCCTGGGACAGGTTCACCGCGCCGTACTTCAGGGAGACGCGGGTCATCCGCCGGATCACGGAATCGGTGAAACTGGCGGTGCGTTCAGAAAGAGGCTGGGGCATGGTCAAAATCACTCCTTACTTTGGAACAGTTGGGAAAAAGTCCTGCCAAAGCGCAATATTTTTATCAGTATAGCACGTCACGGGACAGCTGTCACCTCCAGAATCCGCAAAGGGGCGATACCTGATGCGAAAAAACGTTGGGAATTCCGGGGGGATGTGCTATAATAGATGAGAAAGGGGCACGGCCATGCACGTTGCATTTTCCGCTCTGCTGGCGGAGGGGCGGCCTTTTCTGGGGACCTTCATCCAGTCCGCTGCACCGGAGTTTGTGGAGGCCGCGGGCTACGCCGGGTTCCGGTTCTTGACCGTGGATCTGGAGCACACCTATTACGGCCCGGAGAAAACTGTGGAGATGGTCCGGGCCGGGGAAGCGGCGGACCTGTGCGTCCTGGCCTGCGCGACACCATCCTGATGTACCAAAAGTGCCGGGAGATTATGGAGCAGGTGCTGGAACCCGGAGCCATTTGATTTTCAAAACAACATAACGATAGAAAGGAAGCTGCGAACATGAACGAGACATTGAAGGTTTTGAAGGAGCGCCGGAGCGTCCGCAAGTACAAGGCGGAGCAGATCAGGGACGAGGAGCTGAACGCCATTCTGGAGGCGGGCACCTGGGCGCCTTCCGCCAAGGGACTCCAGACCTCTGTCATGGTGGTGGTCCAGGACCCGGAGACCATTGCCTGGATGTCCAAGCTGAACGCGGAGATCCAGGGCAATCCCGGCACGGATCCCTTCTACGGTGCCCCCACCGTGGTGGTGGTTCTGGGGGACGGAGAGAAGCTGAACTGGCTGCAGGACGGCTCCCTGGTCTTCACCGCCGACGGCGAAAACGCCGTCCACAATCCGTTGTCCGTCCACAT
>ERZ857503.1416-NODE-1416-length-13770-cov-3.382209_pt1 | contig 13770 bp, 14 predicted proteins | sample MGYA00519766_ERZ857503 | MGnify/ENA primary metagenome ERZ857503 (study PRJEB31778, sample SAMEA3449345) | human gut metagenome | biome: human gut; feature: human-associated habitat; material: faeces | place: United Kingdom | collected 2010/2012 ...
TGCGCAGCCGTCAGCGCGGGGATTCGGAGCGTGTACGGGCCTTGTACGGCGGTCATAACGACAGATATTGGTAACCTATGACGATGCCGTTAGCCGTAGAGTGGACGAACCTGCATCAGATTCTCCGCTCGTTGTACGCCGATATGTTGCCGTTGTGCAGCGATATGATGGGCATTGCCAAAGGACTCGCCGGATTGGGCGCCCTGTTTTTCATCGCATACAGGGTCTGGAAATCCCTCGCCGCCGCGGAGCCCATCGAGGTATTTCCGCTGCTGCGGCCCTTTGTGCTGGGGCTGTGCATCATGGCTTTCCCGACCCTCGTACTGGGGCCTTTGAACGGCCTGCTGTCGCCCATCAGCAATGCCACATCGCATTTGGTCGATCGACAGGCGTTCGATCTGGAGAAATACCAGACACAGAAGGATGAATTGCAGCGTCAGGCGATGCTCCGCGATCCGGAGAAAGCCTATCTTATCAGTAACGAAGAGTTCGACAAACGGCTTGACGAATTGGGCTGGAAGCCCAAAGACCTTATGACGATTGCCGGGATGTATGCCGAACGAGCCGGGTATCAATTCGGTCAGAAAGTCCGTGAGGCATTCCGGGCGTTTCTGGAAACGCTCTTCCAGGCGGCATCGCTGACCATCGACACCGTGCGGACGTTTTTCCTGATCGTCCTGGCGTTACTGGGGCCCGTGGCCTTCGCCTTCTCCGTGTACGACGGCTTTCACAATACGCTGGCGTCTTGGCTGGCACGCTATATCTGCATCTATTTGTGGCTGCCCGTCAGCGACCTGTTCGGTGCGATCCTTTCGCGCATCCAGATTCTAATGCTCCAGCAGGACATCGAACGACTGCAAGACCCGACGTTCATACCCGACGGAAGCAATACGGTCTATTGCATTTTTATGATTATCGGAATCATCGGATATTTCTGCGTGCCGACCGTTGCGTCGTGGATCATTCAGGCCGGAGGCGCCGGAAGTTACGGCGATAAAGTCGCAGGCGCAGGACGTGCCGTGGCGATGGGCGCTGCCGGAGTCGCCGGAGCGGCGGTCGGAAATGTCGGAGGCCGTATAAAAGGGGCTTTGAAGAAACGATAAAACGTAATAAAATATGGAATTCAAAACATTGAAGAATATAGAATCGTCCTTTCGCCACCTGCGGCTCTTCAGCATACTCTTTCTGGGAGCCTGCACGCTGATCTCGGTGGCAGCAGTGTGGATATCCTACCGTTTCGCGGAAGCCCAGCGGCAGAAGATCTACGTACTCGATCAGGGTAAGTCGCTGATATTGGCCCTGTCGCAGGATATGGCCCAGAACCGTCCCGTCGAAGCCCGCGAACACGTGCGGCGCTTCCACGAGCTCTTCTTCACCCTCTCTCCCGACCGCGAGGCCATCGAAGGCAATGTCCGCAGGGCGCTGTACCTTGCGGACGGAAGCGCCATCGCCTATTACCAGAGCCTCGCAGAGAAGGGATATTTCAACCGCATCATCGCCTCGAACGTATCGCAGAGTGTCGTCGTGGACAGCATCCGCTGCGATTTCGACTGCTATCCCTATGCTGTCGAGACCTTCGCACGGCAGAAGATCGTCCGTGAAAGCAATGTCACGGAACGGACGCTCGTCACGACATGCCGTCTGCGGAATGCCGTACGCTCGGACAACAACCCGCAGGGATTCCTGATCGAAGATCTGCGTATTCTCGAAAACAAAGACCTCGGAAGTTATGAGCGCTAAGGATTTGCAGACGCGGGCCGAAGCGTGGCTGAAGGCCCGCATGGAACGTCTTACGCCGCGCCAGCGGCTCGGGCTGGTTACTGTGCTGTTGCTCGTCTATGCGGCGGTCGCCCTGATGATTCTGTTCGGTGGAATGCGGAGTCGGGAGACGTCGATTCCCGCCGTCGAACACCTCCGGCAGCCACTACTGCCGGAAAGGAGCCTGTTACCTCTAAACACGAGTGAAGATGACACGCAGGAGCGATAACGGAGCAGTTGAAAAACTGTCGCAATTTCTCACACCGCAGCACCTCCGGCAACTTAAGTTCGCAGGCGTCGTGACGGTTATGACGCTGCTGTGCGGCATTTTCCTATGGCACCTGTTCGCCCCGAAACCGGCTCCGCAGCAGGCGGGAACGGGCGGATACAATGTTACGATTCCGGAAGCGACGGTAAAGCCGGCGGAAACGGACAAGCGTAAGGTCTACGAACAGGAGCAGTACGAGCAGCAGCGGCGCGAGAAACTACAATCGTTGGGTGATGTTCTGGACGACCGCTTGCCTGTGACCGGGGAAATGGCGGACGCTACGGCTCCGGCAGCACCGACGGCGATCGACGAATCGGATGCTGCTTACCGGAGGATATCGGGCGAAATGGCGGCTTTCTACACCCCGGCCCCTTCTTGCAACAATACCGAGGTCGAGGCCCTGAAAGAGCAGATCGCGGCCCTGCAATCCCAGCTCGACGCCGAGCGGCAGCAGCCCGATCCGCTGGAACTGGCCGAGGAGCAGTACAGGCTCGCACGGAAGTATCTCGGAGGCGGAACGGCCGTAGACGAAGAGACCGGGCCGACGAAGCAGCGAAGGGATTCGCGCCTGTCCGTCATGCGGCCCGTTCGGGAAGGTGAGGTCGAAGCCTCGACGCTCGACACGCGGGCGGATTTCACCGTTGAGCGCAACCTCGGATTTCTCACGGCGGCAGGTGGTGTCGCGCATGCCGATATTCCAAGCGTCAGGGCTTGTGTCGCTCAGACGCAAATCATACGTGCCGGGAGCACGGTGCAGCTGCGGCTATTGGAAGCCGTGCGCATCGACGATACGGTGATCCCACGCAACACTCCGTTATACGGTCTTGCGACGATCTCCGGAATGCGGCTGCAGGTCGTGGTGTCGTCCGTCGAATACGGCGGGCGGATCTTCGCCGTCGAAGCCACGGCTTACGATCTCGACGGCCAGCCGGGGCTGAATGTCCCGAACTCCCGCGAACGGACAGCCCTCAAAGAGGCGCTGGCGTCCGTAGGACAGACTGCCGGGACGAGCGTAAACGTCACCCGCTCGGCCGGGCAGCAAGTGTTGTCCGAGCTGGCGCGCGGAGGATTGCAGGCTTCGTCGCAGTATGTCGCCGGGAAACTCCGCGAGGTGAAGATCACCCTTAAAGCCAACCATCAGCTATTATTGATTTCAAAAGAATAGAACGTTTATGAAAAGAGACCTCATTTATCTGCTCCTGATTGTTTCCGCAATCTGGGCAGCACACGCTACGGCGAAAGCCATGCAGAATGGGCCGCAGCAGATCGGCCCCCGAAAGATCGAAGCGGGATTCACGAAAACCGTGCATATATTGTTCCCGTCGCCCGTCACGTATATCGACATCGGCTCGATGGACATCATCGCTGGCAAAGCCGACGGGGCAGAGAACGTCGTGCGGGTGAAAGCCGCCGTGCGGAATTTTGCAGCAGAAACCAACCTGACGGTCATTACCGAGGACGGCGAATTCTTCACTTTCGACGTTCATTATGCCGAAAATCCGGCTGTCTCGACCCTCAATCTTACAGTGCAGGAACCGCAACCGGGCGGGGTGAAGAAACTGTCTACGACAGACACTCCACAGCAGCCGGTCCCGGCATCTGAAGGCCGGGTACTGCTGCGCGAGGTAGGCCGTGAGAAGCCCGCGACCGTAAAGCGCATGTTGAGCGACATATACCGGCAGAACCGTACGGATGTGAAAGGCATTCGCACGAAAAAGTACGGCATCGAAGTCGAAGTACAGGGGATTTATGTTTCCAATGATGTCGTTTACATACATACTTGCATGTATAACGACACGAATATCTCCTTCGAGGTGGATTCACGGCGGTTCATCGTGGCGGATCGCAAACTCACCAAGCGCACGGCACAACAACAGACGCCGCTCGAAATCCTGCGCGTATGCAACGACCCGGCAGTCATGAGGGGACACCAGCGTCAGCGGACGGTATTCGCACTGCCCAAACTGACGATCTCCGATGACAAAGTGCTTTTGCTGGAAATCATCGAGAAGAACGGAGCCCGGCATCAGACGGTGGAAATACCAGCCAAAGAGTTGTTAGAAGCAAAACTGCTGTAACGGGAAAAATAAGATTCGATGCTCGTACACTTTCTAACGGCTCTTTGCCTGACAATGGGAATATTGTCGGTACTGGTCGCCATCGGACTATGTTGGTTGATCCTCTTTCCGGAGTATCCGAAACACAAGTATTGATTCGGACGAATCCAACGATAAGCACCCGTTTTTTGGACGGGCGCTTATCATTATTTTACAGCCTCTTCAAAATTTGGCGCCGGCTTAAAGGCCGGAATATCATGCGCAGGAATTTTGAGCGTCGTATTCTTTGAAATGTTACGCGCTGTCTTCTCCTTGCGGTGCTTGATGAGGAAGGTGCCGAATCCGCGGAGGAAGACGTTCTCCTTACGAATCTGGGCGGCGCGCACCTCTTCCATGAAACCCTCCACGACAGCTGATACAGTCGTAGCCTCGACACCCGTTTCACGGGCAATCTGATTCACGATTTCGACTTTTGTCATATTGTTTGTTCAACTTTATATATCTGTGACAAAGGTAGAAATTTTATCGTATAAAATAAGAAAAGCCGCAAAGCGAAGTGTTTTGCGGCTTACAACTCTCCGGTGTGGTGGGCAGGTCATTCCACGACTTGTCCGCCATAGTGCAATGTGCATATCTCACGGTGTATCTGCCGACATAGCAGCTCGATAACCCGTTCGGAAAGATCGTGCCGCACCGTGTGCATGAAGCGGCGGTTCTCAATGCGGCTGAACAGACTCGTGCCGTCTTCAGCGACGGCGCAGCAGATTTGCTCCTCGCGGAAGCGGTCGTAATCGGTGAAATATTCCACATCGGGAGCGATACGTATATAAGATTTCATAGGTTCGTCAGATGATGTTTTGACACAATTCGGGGTGGCGGTATGGCGGGAGCCGCGGGCGTCCGCCCGTTCGCGTCTGCGGCAATCATGCCGCAGACGGAAACCGGGACTTATTTATGGTGTCGCAAGGTCGTTGAATCGCAGTTCGATAGTTGTCAGCAACAATCCCGGCGGACAAGAATAAGTGCCCCTTATGTCCGATTCTTCGGAGAAGATATGCACGGTATAGCGGCGTGCCGCTCGCTCCCGGGAAATCCGGATACCCCAAGTATGGCCGTTTCGGCGTGCGAAAAAAATGTGATTTCCCGCACCTGCCTGGATCAGATCGAAAACGGCGATTCCATGCCGGCGAAGATCGTCGATAAATTCTTTCAACATGATTCATTCGGTTTTATGGGGACGGCCCGCAGGTCGTCCCCGATCAGACTTTAGGCGGCTTTCTTTGTCATTTTCTTGGAATTCTTACCCGTTTTGCCCTCTTTCTTGGCGGCTTTGGTCTTGGCTTTCTCCTGCGCTTCGGCCACGGCAATACGCTCGTCGAGACGGTCGTTGCGCTTCGTGTATTCCTCGTCGAACTGCGCTTTCGTAATCTCGTATTTCTCTTTGTGGTGCAGGGCTGCGAATTCCATCAGCAGTTGCTTCCCCGTTTTGTCGAAACCGATGTTGGATGTAAGACTTTTTACCAAGAAATTGCGGGTGATGAGGTCGCGCTGTTCGTCGGTCAGCGCGCGTTGACGACAGCGATTTTCTGTTCGGATGTCAAATAATACGCCTTGGGGAATCCCACGGCGGCGAGATGGTCGTGCCGCAGGCTTCCGAGCATGATGTAATAGAGAATGTTGTCTTCCAGCTGGGTAAACGGCGTCGGGGCAATCTCCTCGTCGCGGACGATCTGCCGGACGGCTTCGACGTTTTTTTCGTGTGCGAGTTCCGTGTTGCGTATTTTCTTCTCCTCAAGGCGGGCGATCAGTTCTCCGGTCGATTCCCTGCCTTTGGCGGTTTGGTTCACATAGACCAGCCGGGCGTCGTCGCGCGAAGTTTTGACGAAGATACGGATCGCCCCGGCGTCGTGCTTGGCCAGCAGGTCGGCGGTCTTTTCCTCGGCGACCTTTTTCTGCTGTTCATAGATCTGCATTGCCGCGGTATAATCGGCATCGGCGGCATAATCCGCCGGACATGGTTCCGCGGGTATAGCGGGCATTTCCTGCACCTGCCCGTATTCGAACGCCTTGCATTCGACCCCGTTTTCGGTCAGATGCTCTACGGCCTTATCATGGTCGTCGCATCCGTAACGGTCTTTGCAACGGATGAATTTCGGATTTTGCGCGAGCAGTTCCCCGCTTTTCCGCTCGATGAACTCGCGGTTCTTGGCTTCGAGACATTTCCGGTTCGTACACCGTCCGCTTCCCGTGGCGAACATATCGTATAGATTGGTGTTGTGCTTGCATTTGGCGCACGCTGTTGGTCAAAGCGATACCGGGCCAGATCGTTCGTATAATGGGCGTCCACCATCCGCTTGAACTCCTTTACGGAGTATTTCCGCCACCCTTCCTCGTCTTTGAGGCGGTCTTTGCAGATCGTCTTTTGCAGGTCTTTCCCGTATCGTGCCAACTCCATAGCGAGACCCAGCGTAATGGAGTTCCCGCGCAGGAGTTTTTTTGCATCGGGGATCAGTTCGTTGAGTTTCATCCGGTAGTAGATATACTGCTCGCTCTTACCGAAGCGTGCGGCCACGGCGGCGGCATCCCCGCCGAGGGTCTGCATGGCGGCTTTGTAGGCTTCGGCCTCGTCGAGCGGCGGCATCTCCTCGCGCTGGATGTTCTCTGAGAGCGCAAGGTCGAAGATCGCCCGTTCGTCCGCGGGGGCGGCATCGACGATGGCCTCGATTTCGGTCTGGCTGAGCAGTTGCACGGCACGGTAGCGGCGTTCGCCGCAGACGATGATATAACAGCCTTGTTCTGCGGCTCGCACCCGGATGGGCTGAATAAGGCCGTGTGTGGCAATGGACGCGGCCAGTTCCGCGAGGGCATTTTCGTCGTAACTCCGCCGCGGATTGTTGGGGTTGGGGCGGATTTTGTCAATGGAGAGCAAAACGGTCGATTTCGTGCTCTGAGCGGCGATTGCGGTCGTGGTGTTGTTTTCGTTCGTTTTCATGGCATGATGGTTTTAAGATTATTTTGAAAGGTATTTAATCAGTTGCTTGTGGCGGTCGTACGGTATTTTGAACAGCAGGTAGGTAATGCCTATGCCGTTGCGCGATGCGTTGTGAAGGAGTTGCCGCAGATCGGGGTCTTCCCCAGCCGTGACGCCGAATACCTCCGGCATGTACTTTTCCGGCAACCGGGTGCGCATCATGTAGTCGAAATCCGCCGTGCGCTGTATGATTTCTTCGTATGATTTCATAATAAGGTCGTTAAGAATGAGAGGATCGAATCGCCGGACATGGCATGCGCGTTGTCCCAATTCCGCCATTGCTGTCCGTCCTTGTTTTGTAACGAGAGGTTGAAAAGAGGGTCTTTCCCTTTCGACCACTTGCCGGAATAAATCCGGATGCTGAAAGTGCGTACATGGCCGCTGAAATCGAAAAAGGCGGTGTATTTTTCTTTGCTGTTGATCTCCAGCAGGAGCGCGGCGATAGCAGTTATCTGTTCGTTCATGGTTTCGGGTGTTGTGGGGCGGGCATCCGCCCGCCCCGGGTTGAATGTTATTTGAGATAGGCGGCCAATGCGCTGCGCACCTCTTGTTCTCGGCGTTTGGAGAAAATCCACCCGGCGCACCGGGTGCCGTTGTGCGTAAGGTAGGCGCGAAACAGCCCGTTCAGATCGCGGAGCGTGTCGCGCAGGGGTTTCGTATCGCCGAATACGGCGATCGACTTCGCGGAGTATTCCACGATCTCGACACGTGCGTCGGCCACGGTTTCGGGGGCGGCGTTCTGCACGGGTGCAGGGTTCTCGATACATACGTTCTCGGGATTTCCGGCCACGACGGCGAAACGCTTGATAATGCCCTCTTTGTCGCGGCACGATTCCTTGCTGACCTGCCAGCCCGAATAACGGTGCGTGCCGAGGTAATAGCCGTGCCCCATGCTGTACTTTTCACGGTGTTCGTACTCGGCATTACACTCGGCCAGATGTGCCGTGCCCTCGAAATTGGCTGCGGCCTTGCGCATTTCGGGGAACAGATCGCGCGTGTGGGTCGAGAATCCGAGAAGCACCATGCGCACGATACGCGAACCGAAATAGTCCGTATAGGGGTCGCATTCGCTTTCGTGCTGTTCGCCGATGATGACGGCCACGGCATCGTCGGGAACGATCTGCCGCAGACGCTCCGCGCCGATGGTGCGTAACCGTTCCGCGTCTTCCGCCGCCGCACGTCGGACGGCCTCCTGCTCGGCTTTGAGGGCGTCGGCACGGGTACGAAGCGCCGCGACCTCGGCGGCATCCATAAATTCGGGGTACTCGTCGTCGTAATAGTGCCCGATACCGAATTTGTCCCGCAAGGGGCGGATCAGATCCGCGGAATGTTCCTCGGCGGTTTCGGGGTCGATCAATCGGTAATTGTAACCGGATTGTGTGTGTTCGATTCCGGCCACGACCATGCGCTGACGCATGTTGTAAGGGCCGTCGAAAATGACGATCTGATTCTCCCGCACGCTCTGTGCGTCGGTGTCGTAACTCTTTCCTGCGAATAGCAATGTGACTTTTCCCATAGTTGTAAGGTGTTGAATGTTAGTAAAACAGCCGCAGAAGAAACCGCACGAGGACAACCACGGGGGAAAGGACGAGACGCACGATGTCCCGACACCGCCGCAAGAACCATAACGAGAGGCAGAAACCCCAAAAACCGCCCGCGCCGAGATAGATGCCCGCGAGAAATTTGAACGCCGAAAACACGCCGAAAAGCACAGCCGCGAAACCCGCCGAAGCCCCCCAAAACCCGCAGATGCCGGTGGGAGCGGTGCCGCTCCGTTTCAAAATTTCCCGTATGTCTTTGTGCTGTTTCATAACTACGACCTTTTTTTTATGCCGTATGGGCCGCGTTTGCCTTGCTTCCGTTTCTGTGAGCTATATTTCAGAGGGGGCGGAATGCAAACAAGATTTCAGGACAAAAAAATCAGCCGCAACTTATACATTGCGGCTGATTTTTTTGTCTGAACCCGAAGGGCCCCGATCTTGGTTGTTTTCCGACCTCCTGCCATAGCTTCGCCCACGGAAACGGAAGCAAGGCAAATGCGGTGCATAACGTGCTAAACGGGGAGTAGGTAGTCTCGGAAACAGCACAAAGACATACGTGGAATTTTCAAATCATTTATAAATAATTGATAGCTATTTTATCAAGCCTCAAATTGAATCGGGATTTGTGAATGTCGAAATATTTTCTCTAACTTTGTATTATAAAGAAAAAGGCCGCGTGGGTTCAAATCAAACTGACATACGATTTTTGGGCGACGACTTCAACCGTTATTACCAAAGGTGTGTCTTGTTTGCGAAATCTTATACTTATGATTCTGCCCAGGCTGAATGTATGGCCGCTGAAGCCATGGCCGTTCTGTGGGAAAAGATGGCTGCCGGTGAACAGGTCGAGTTCGTGCTTCCGTTTTTGTTTTCGGTCATCCGCAACAAAGCGCTTCACTATTTGAGGCGCGAGAGCCTGAAATATCAGATACACGGAAGCATCGGATCGGATGCTTCCCGGGAAATACAGTTCCGAATCAATACGCTCGAAGCATGCGACCCGCATGCGCTTTATGCCGAGGATGTGCAAACCATTCTGCACAAATCGCTGGATGCGCTGGGAAGGCAGACCCGCCGCGTTTTCATGCTCAGCCGGTTCGATGGAATGTCTAACCGGCAGATAGCTCAGGAACTCGGCATCAGCGAAAAGAGCGTGGAGTACCATGTTACCAAGGCGCTGAAACAACTTCGCACCGACCTGAAGGACTACCTGCCGCTCATCTATCTTTTTCTGGGGATTTAACCACCCTTCAATACATTCGTTTTTTGCGGGTTAACGTGTCTGCGGTGCATTTGCCGCAGTTGTCGCCCGGCTTTTTATTTCAGCAATCGGCCGAAAAATATTATTTTTCGTTTAGGGTTTCCCGATTCTCGGGGAACTAATATATACATGCGCATATTTCATTTTTATGAAAAAGAATTTTAATCTGATCGGAAAATATCTGCGGGGAGATGCCTCCTTGGAGGAACGTATCCAAGTGATGAAATGGGCTGAAGGGAATGATACGCAGCGCGATGAATTCAATGCATTGCGGCGGATCTACGATGCCACACTACTCATGGATGATGACATTGCAATGTCGAAGCGCCGGACAGGACTCCGCCGTTACTGGAAGTGGCTTGCAGCAGCGGCAGTCGTTGCTTTCGTTGCAGGCATCTCTTATCTCCCCGAAAATTTCAGGGATGATCCGACGCCGCACTTGCAGTTCCGATCGCTCTCCGCGCCGATCGGTCAGCAGACCAAAACGGTGCTTTCCGACGGTACGGTCGTATGGCTCAATTCCGGATCGGAATTGGAAATCTGCGAGCGGGCCGAGGGCGAACGCCGGGTGAAACTCTGTGGCGAGGCCTATCTGGATGTCGCGCGCGACATCGACCGTCCCTTTATCGTGGAGACATCGCACATGGAGGTCCGGGTTTTGGGTACCCGATTCAACGTCAATGCCTACGATGAAAAACAGTCTGTCGTGCTGGTGTCGGGTTCGGTGGATGTCACCGCTCTCGAACAGGGAGAGAGCAGCCGCATTCGACCCGAGGAGATGTTCACCTACGACGCCCGCACCGGGGAACGGCAGATACGCTTGGTGGATACCAATAATTTTGTTTCCTGGACCGAAGGCTTCCTCCAATTCAAAAGCGCGCCTCTGGAACAGGTGTTTATGCAGTTGCAGCATTTTTACGGAGTTCGGATCAATTGCGATTCGCACCTGACGGAAGAGATTATGATCAGCGGCAAACTGGAACTCAGAACCGGACTCGAAAGCGCTTTGAACCATCTTAAACTGTTGGCTCCCATTTCCTATATGCGCTCCGGCGAACGGGAAATCGACATCACGATTCGACAATGATACATGCGCATGATATTTACCGACTTAAACTACTGCCTATGACGATACGAAAACCATCCTGAACTATTCGCGGGAACCGTTCCGTTCTTTGCGAATTCCGATAGTGTTATATCTGAAAATCAAACCTGTATGAATCAAAATCTACGAACCCATGTTCTGAAAAAGGGATGTTTGCTTTGTCTGTCCTTCTGTTTGTGGGCAGGCAGCGCTCTTCTGGCTCAGAATACGAGTATCTCCCTGCGTGTGAAAGACAAACCGCTGAAAGAGGTGCTCAACCAAATCGAAACGGACGAAGGTTATATTTTTCTGTACAAGGACAAGACGATGGATCTTGAACGGAAAATAAGCCTCGATGTTCGTAACGCCTCGCTGGAAACAATACTTCGCCGAATCCTGGATGAGAAGACCGAATTCGGGATTTCCGAACGGCAGGTCGTCCTGTATACGCGGAAAGAGGCTGCGAAGACGTCTCCGGCCGATACGCCTTCCCGTAAGATTACCGTTCGGGGAACGGTCAGGGATGCCGGCGGCAATGTATTGATCGGTGTCTCCGTCGTCGAGAAGGGAACGACGAACGGAACTGCCACCGATGCCAACGGTCTCTACTCCATCGACGTAAAAAGCGCCGAAGCTATTCTGACCTTCTCTTATCTGTCTTATAAGACAGTTGAGTCTGCCGTTTCGACCCGTACGCAGCTCGATGTTACACTGGAAGAGGATGCCGCGCGGCTCGACGATGTGGTTATCATCGGCTACGGCGCGCAGACCAAGGCGTCGATTACCGGAGCTTTAGCGACCGTCGATACCAAGGAACTGGTCAAGGCACCCGTTGCAAGCATTACCAATGTATTGGCCGGTTCGGTTCCCGGCGTGGCGACCGTACAGACCTCCGGACAGCCGGGTAACGACGCTGCAACGATCTATATCCGCGGTGTTGGTTCGTTGAACAGCAATTATGCGGCTCCTCTGGTGTTGGTCGACGGCGTGGAACGCGAATTTTCGCAGATCGACCCGAATGAAATAGAGAATTTCTCGATTCTGAAAGACGCTGCCTCGACAGCGGTTTTCGGTGTTCGTGGTGCCAACGGCGTTATTCTCATCACGACCAAACGCGGACAGGAAGGTCGCCCCTCAATCTCCGTCAGTTCGATTACAGGTGTACAGCCGCTTTCCTATGTCCAGCAGACTGGCAGCTATGAGTATGCCCGCTTCTGGAATATCAAACAACAGAACGACGGCGTGACTGACAAAACACAGTATTTCAGCCGGGAGGCCATCGAGGCTTATCGTACTGGTTCCGATCCGATTATGTATCCGAACGTCCGGTGGAAGGATAAGATGTTCAACAGTGTTTTTCTGCAAACGAAAAATAATATCAACATTTCGGGTGGCGGTCAGAACGTGCGTTATTTCGTTTCGCTCGGTTATCTCTATCAGAACGGCGTGTTGAAACAGACGAAATACCTCGATTACGACAATAATTACAGCTACAACCGCTATAATTATCGGGCGAACGTGGATTTCGATCTGACGCGGACGACTGCCTTGAAAATCGGCATCGGCGGCAATGTGGGCAAGAGTCAGAATCCGCTGACGGTCGCCGATGGCAACGAATGGGTCTATGCAACGATTTGGGCCGTGCCGATGTCCAGTCCGGGCTTTGTCAACGGTAAAAGAACGTTGATCCCGGACGGGTTCATTCCGTCTACAATCGAACTGCGCGACGGATACAGCACTTTTTTCGGCTACGGGTATGAGCAGATCTACCGTACTACGCTTAATTGTGATGCGGAGATCGTACAAAATTTTGATTTTCTGACAAAAGGCCTGTCGGTTTCGATCAAAGGCGCTTACGACAATCGTTTTAATCTAACGAAAAGCCGTACTGCCAATGGATGGCGGCAGGAATATCAGAGGGCTTATTATAAATCGTATCTTGAAGATCCGACCAAACCACAGACTGATCCGGATTACGATAAGACCATCGTTTACATTCCGGCCTCGGAGGCTGCACCCGATTATAGCAAAGATCAACCGCTGAATTATTCGGAAAACGATTATGGGCGTGATCGGAACTGGTATATCGAAGCCAAAATCAATTATTCGCGTTCGTTCGGTGTGAGCGGCGACCACAAGGTGTCGGCCATGTTTCTCTACAATCAGTCGCGTGACTACTATCCTGTGGCGGGCGGCGGTACGTTTCAGTATATCCCGCGCAGTTATGTGGGGTATGTCGGCCGGGTGACCTACGGCTATCGGAACAAGTACCTCGTCGATGTGAATATCGGGTACAACGGATCGGAGAATTTCGCGCCCGGGAAAACACGTTACGGAGCTTTTCCGTCGGCATCAGTAGGCTGGGTTTTGAGCGAAGAGGGATTTATGCGTCATCAAAATGCGATCAGCTATCTCAAATTCCGTGCATCCTGGGGACGTGTAGGTAACGATCTGAGTGGGGCGCGTTTTATGTATATGCCGAGCGTTTGGTCACAAAACGGCTCTTACAGCTTTGGAATTAACAACCCGAACAGTTTGGAAGCTTACGGGGAAGGTACGTTGGGCAATACCGATGTAACATGGGAAACGGCCGACAAGCAGAACTACGGTATCGACGCAAACTTCTTCTCGGATCGGCTTTCCCTGAATTTCGATTATTTCTTTGAACACCGTACGGGCATTCTCCTGTCGCCTAACTCAACCCCTGGCATTATTGCGGCGGGTCTGCCCGCGCTGAATATCGGCGAAGTGGACAATCACGGTTACGAAA
>ERZ857503.1418-NODE-1418-length-13744-cov-4.499233_pt1 | contig 13744 bp, 10 predicted proteins | sample MGYA00519766_ERZ857503 | MGnify/ENA primary metagenome ERZ857503 (study PRJEB31778, sample SAMEA3449345) | human gut metagenome | biome: human gut; feature: human-associated habitat; material: faeces | place: United Kingdom | collected 2010/2012 ...
ATTAAAGTAAGTATCTTTGCCTCCAATTATGAGACGAATCTTACTATTATATATATTACTTTCCGTTGTAGGGCTGACAACTGTCCATGCACAGTTTAATCCCGGTCGTCAACAAATCGACGAAAACGGATATGACCAATACGGTAACCAGGTAGACCCTGCAATGATTCCGGACAGACTGGATAGTGCAAACGTTGAAGTAAAGGGATTACCACCTACCTTATATATGTGGCGGATCAAAAACCAGCTGGGCGACCGGACGATAATCCCTGCCGACACCGCCTATCACCACTTTCAGAACACGAATCTCACGGAAGGAATCACCGGACATTACAATTATCTCGCCAATATGGGGTCGCCCCGTATGTCACGCATCTTCTTTGACCGCCGTTATCCGGAGCCGACCATTTTCATGGAACCTTTTTCCAGTTTCTTTGTCCGTCCCACAGAATTTAATTTTACGAACAGTAACGTTCCCTATACCAATCTGACGTATCATAAAGCCGGTAATAAGGTAAATGGAGAAGAACGTTTCAAATCCTACTTCTCTGTAAACGTAAACAAGAAGTTGGCCTTCGGTTTCAACATTGATTATTTATACGGACGGGGATACTACAACAATCAGAATACTGCATACTTTAACGCTGCAGTTTTCGGCAGCTATATCGGAGACAGATATCAGGTGCAAGGAATATACAGTAACAACTATCTGAAGACTAATGAAAACGGAGGTATCACCGATGACAGATATATCACCGCTCCGGAGGAAATGGCCGAAGGACGAAGGGAATACGAATCAACCAACATTCCTACTGTATTGAGCGAAACAACCAACCGTAATCATGACTTTTATGTATTCCTGACTCAACGTTATAATCTAGGATTCAAACGTGACATTCCGCAGGCGGAAAACGACACGACTCCCGCCAAACAGGAGTTTGTACCGGTGACGAGCTTTATACACACCATTCAGGTAGAACGGGCACGCCATGGCTTCAATTCTTATGACGAAGTAGCGGACGGATATTATCAGAACACATATTTTGATAAGGACAATAAAGCGTTCGTAAGAGACAGTACTACTTATGTAGGAATCAAGAATACAATCGGCATCGCTTTACTGGAAGGTTTCAACAAATATGCAAAAGCCGGATTGACCGCATTCGCTTCTTACAAAATCAGTAAATATACGCTGATGAATAAGGACGGAGGACCATTACCCGACAAATACAATGAAAACGAGATATTCGTCGGAGGAGAGTTATCCAAACGGGAAGGGAATATTCTTCACTATCACGCAATCGGTGAAGTGGGACTTGCAGGAAAAGCAATCGGACAGTTCAATGTAAAAGGAGATATAGACCTGAATTTCCCGTTATGGAAAGATACCGTCAGCCTTATTGCCCGCGGTGAGGTCAGCAACCAGCTTGCACCTTTCTATATGCGTCATTACCATTCCAAACATTTCATGTGGGATAATGATATGGATAAGGAGTTCCGTACACGTATCGAAGGGGAACTAAGTATTGCACGCTGGAAAACCCGGCTAAGAGCGGGAGTAGAAAACATCAAGAACTATACGTATTTCAACCAACAGGCAACGCCCGAACAGAAAAGCGGAAGCCTTCAAGTATTATCGGCAAGCCTCAACCAGGACTTCAAGCTCGGAATCTTCCATTTAGATAATGAAGTAACCTGGCAGAAATCCAGTGACCAGACTGTGCTGCCCTTGCCCGATCTTTCTTTGTATCATAACTTTTATATGCAGTTTAAATTAGCAAAGAAAGTGCTTAGCGTGCAATTAGGTGCCGACGTGCGATATTTCACGAAATACAATGCACCCGCCTATATGCCGGCTATCCAAAATTTCTACCTGCAACCGGAAGAAGGCAAAGTTGAGATAGGCGGTTATCCGATTGTGAATGTCTATGCAAACCTGCATCTGAAACGTACACGTTTCTATGTGATGATGTATCACGTGAACCAAGGAATAAGCAGACCTGATTATTTTCTGTCTCCTCACTATCCTATCAATCCACGCGTCCTGAAATTCGGACTTTCATGGAATTTCTATGATTAACAAAACCTTTATGGCTTATGGAGACACGCCCGAAACTGAGACTATTCAGATATTTAGTGCCTGTTATCATTATATTGGCACTTATTTTCACTTTCCGATATTGCGGAAAACAAGAAAAACCCTTAGGGCATCCGCGTGATTATGCCGCCATTGCCAAAGAAGGAATACTACGTGTAGCTACCGAATACAACTCAATCAGTTTTTATGTGGACGGTGACACTATCTCCGGCTTCCATTATGAACTGATACAGGCCTTTGCCCGTGATAAAAGACTGAAAGCAGAAATCACCCCAGTCATGAGTTTCGAAGAACGGCTGAAAGGACTGAGTGAAGGGCGTTATGATGTTATTGCTTATGGAATATTGGCGACTAGCAAATTAAAAGATTCCCTGCTTCTCACCTCTCCCATTGTCCTCAACAAACAAGTCCTGGTTCAACGCAAAGAGAATGGAGAAAACGATTCACTTTATATCCGTAACCAACTGGATTTAGCCCGGCGGACACTTCATGTCGTAAAAGGTTCGCCTTCTATCTTGCGTATTCAGAACTTAGGAAATGAAATCGGAGACACCATTTACATAAAAGAAATAGAAAAATATGGCCCCGAACAATTGATTTCACTAGTAGCACACGGAGACATTGACTATGCAGTTTGTGACGAAAGCATTGCACGGGCAGTAGCGGATTCCTTGTCGCAGATTGATATCAATACGGCTATTAGCTTTACACAGTTCTACTCATGGGCAGTCAGTAAGCAATCCCCCGTTTTACTCGATAGTTTGAATACGTGGCTGGATAAGTTCCAAAAGAAATCAGAATATCAAAAGATTTATAAAAAATACTATAATCAATAAAGTTGCTCTTGACAAAAAATAGTTTTATCTTTGGGCTTTGTTAAAACAGACACAATAGGTATTACAATTATGAGTGAAAAGATAATTAAATGGGGATTCATCGGTTGCGGCGAAGTCACCAAAACGAAAAGTGGTCCTGCTTTCCAAAAAGTAGAACATTCGGAAGTCGTAGCTGTAATGAGTCGCGACGGTGCAAAGGCAAAAGCCTATGCCAAAGAAAGAGGTATCAAGAAATGGTATGACGACGCACAGGAACTGATAGACGATCCGGAAGTAAATGCTATATATATCGCCACTCCTCCTTCTTCTCATGCTACTTATGCTATTATGGCAATGAAAGCAGGTAAGCCTGCATACATTGAAAAGCCAATGGCACAGACATACGAAGAGTGTACCCGTATCAACCGTATTTCGCAAGAAACAGGCATTCCTTGTTTCGTTGCTTACTACCGACGTTATCTCCCGTACTTCCAAAAAGTAAAAGAGCTTGTAGAAAACGGTTCTATCGGTAACGTTATCAATGTACAGATACGTTTCGCACAGCCACCACGCGACCTGGACTATAACCGTGAAAATCTTCCCTGGCGTGTACAAGCGGACATTGCCGGAGGCGGTTACTTCTACGATCTTGCCCCGCATCAGATAGATTTATTGCAGGATATGTTCGGTTGCATTCTCGAAGCAAATGGTTACAAGAGCAACCGCGGAGGACTTTATCCCGCCGAAGATACCTTAAGTGCCTGTTTCCAGTTCGACAACGGATTGGTAGGTAGCGGTTCCTGGTGTTTCGTAGCGCACGACTCGGCCCGCGAGGATCGTATAGAAATCATCGGAGACAAAGGAATGATTTGTTTTTCTGTCTTCACCTACGAACCTATCGGACTGCATACCGAACGCGGACGCGAAGAAATCTGTATCGGTAACCCGGAACATGTACAACAGCCTCTTATCCAAGCGGTGGTAGACCATCTATTAGGTAAATCCATCTGTTCCTGCGACGGTGAAAGTGCCACACTGACCAACTGGGTTATGGACAAGATTCTCGGAAAGCTTTAAACGGATATTTCCTACCGTTTTATCAGTATTCAAGATCCCGAACTTTATCCGTTCTCTTTCGGCGTCTGCTGGTACTGGTAGAAAATTAAAGGAAATCGTTCCTTGGTATATTGTTAGTTTTTTCTATCTTTGTAGAAAGATGTTATTTCTGAAAAGAAGTAAATAGGATAAAACTAACAATATTTTTTATTGCCATGACTAAAGAAGAACTAATGCGGAAAGCAATAGAGCTTTCAAAAGAAAATGTCGAAAATGGTGGAGGCCCTTTCGGTGCTGTTATCGCCACCAAAGAAGGAGTGATCGTCGCTACCGGTGTAAACCGCGTCACAACGTCTTGTGATCCTACTGCACATGCCGAAGTTAGTGCAATACGTGCCGCAGCCGCCAAACTGGGAACATTTGATCTTAGCGGATATGAGATATACACCTCCTGCGAACCTTGTCCCATGTGCTTGGGTGCTATTTATTGGGCACGACTGGACAAGATGTACTACGGTAACAACAAAACCGACGCCAAAAATATCGGTTTTGACGATTCTTTTATCTACGACGAACTGGAACTGAAACCAGAAGACAGAAAACTTCCCTCCGAAATTTTACTACCCAATGAAGCTATTACCGCCTTTGAGGCTTGGGCAGCCAAAGAGGATAAAATAGAATATTAGATTTCTCTTTTCTATTATTAACTAATTAACAACCCTGCAAATGAAAAGAAAAAACCTTCTAGTTTTTCTAACAGCAGCATGCCTGTTTGGTTGTCAACAACAAGACAACCTGCAAGACCCCAGTAAAGAAGCTATCGACTTCTCTACTTCTATCGACAACCAAAGCATCACTGACTTGCTTACTCGTAACAGTGCCGCTTTATCGCTTCCCGTAAAGAATAGCTTCTCAACTGGAGATGTAATCTCAATGTCAGTTTCCAATCAAGACTATCTTCCGTTTGCCCTAGGCGTAGATAGTCAGACATGGGACGAGATAGACACAGACGTTGAATCTGTTACATTCTATGCTCATTACCCCGAATTGACTGACGAAGCTGCTACTAGAGCATTGGGAAAACGTTACCGCAGTATAAAGGGAGGAAAAGAACATCTATTCGGAATAGCTCAAGCCATTCGCGGAACTAAAAACGTAGCCTTAAAGTTCAAACGAATGACTGTACCCGTCATCTTACTTGACGAGGACGGCAGACCGTATAACGGTAAAGCAAGTATCAAACTTCGTTTGAGAAACAGAGGTATTCAAGATCTTTTTAACGGAAAGGTTGAGTTGGACAAGAGCGCGGAAGCCGAGGATATCAATATCAAAAAGGTATCTGACGGAGAATTAACCAACTTAATTCCACAAGAAACGATCAAAGCTGGAGAAGTAATTGGAGAAGTATCCATAGAGGGAGAAAAACAAGAAATCGTAGCAAATCAGGATGTTGAAGTAAGTGCCGGAAATGCGATTGTCATGAGGTTCGCCCGCAACCGTGTCATCTTTGACGGACACACTCCATTGCGTAGATAACGCAGACAAGTAAAAACGAACATAAATAAAAATCCCTGGAACTGCCGTAGACACTCAGCATTCCTGGGATTTTTCACACACAAAAGTTATTATTGAAATTGAAAACTGTTCTTAATTAGTTTAGAAGCGCATACCTACGGTTAATAGTACTTGACTACGTGTATTAGTTACTTTAGTGGCCGGAGGAGTTACCATAGTCCACTCACCTTGAGTTAACTCAAATTCATTATAAAATGGATAAAAGTTCTCTTTATATGTAGACAACTGATAAGCTAAATCTGCATAAAACATTTTTCCTCTATATCCTATTCCTAATGTATAATTACTCTGTGATCTCTTATTAGAAAAATCAGTATCAGTTATAAGAGAATTGGAAGGAATATATTTCACAGCCTCATCTCTAAATACAGCAGAACTATAATTATATCCTAAACGAAAAGCAAACTCTGGAATTACCTTATACTCAGCTCCAATACGGAATGTATGTTCACCTTTCAAACAGTTCTTTACTTCAGCATTCTCAAATTCCATATCCCCACCGCCATCATTACTTGAATACTTAAATTTCATTGTAGAATAATCTTCATATTCATATTCCGCACCTAATGCTAAAGAAGTTCCGACAGTATATCCTAAACTAACGTTATATTTCCATGGTGTTACCAATCGATAATCCCGCTTCATATCTCCTACATAATCATAGGTATCTACAATTATACGTTTTAATTCATCAGTATTTGCATCTCTATAATCATTGGTTACTATTGCACTCGTAGAATATGTTAACTTATAGAAAGTTGGGGTGTGCACTGCAAAACCTATACGAAATGGAGAATATTCAAATGGACGAAGGATTAATCCCATTTTTACATCAAACCCAGAACCTGAGATATTGTTATAACTTTCAAGAGAATAACCTTCTCCTCTTTTATATGATTCATCATACCCAGAATATTTATCATAATCCACATCATAGGCCCCAATGGTCAATCCTAAATATACACGATCATTTATATTAAAAGATACATTAAAATCATACTGATCAATTCCCCCCTTTTCTCTTGAATTAAAAACAGAAGAAGGCTCTACCGGCAGAAAAGGAACATATAAATCTGGTTCATTATCAATCCGATCTCTTTCTGTCAGACCTCCTTGATACCCCAAAGCCCCAAGCCATCCAGCATCAGGATCTGAGAATATCCTATTTGCATTATCAAAATCCAAGTGCTGCCTAGAATTATCCCAAACATATCGTTCTGCATCAGTTGCCTGTAAAGCCATAGAATTAGTTTGAGAAACATAATATGGAGATCCCGGATTACTAGGATTCTCAACTACTCCCATCATCCCCGACATCGACATATTTTTATAAAAAGATTTAGAACGCTTATAATTAAATCCAAAATTTACATAACGTAATGGAGTCTGATTACCTATTTTAGTAGCAAAAACAACTCCTATATTATCAAACGACCATCTATTCTTATCTATAGTTGATTTTTGACCTTCATATTTACTCTCCATTCCATAAGCTGAATAACTAAATGAAGTCATTACATCATTACTCCGATAGATACCAATACCAGCAGGATTTGTCCCCATTGTAGTTATATCTCCACCTAATGCCCCCATCGCACCACCCATTCCTACAAAACGAGCTGTACCATTCAAATCTTTATCTGCTATTTTGACACCATCATATACAGATTGTGCACTAACGGCTCCTATCACAAAAGATAAAGTATATATTACTGTTATAATCTTCTTCATAATCTAAATTAATCATATTAATACTATCTTCTAATTATCTTCTACTACTCCTACTAGAAGAACCGCCTCCTGAACGGGACGAACTACCGCCACCTGAATAACTACCGCCACTTGAACGAGAACTGCTACTGCTGGCTGGAGAATAACTTCTAGAAGATGAAGAAGAACGGTTACTATTATAGTTACTACGAGTGCTTTCCCTCGAATAAGTACGTGATGGAGAAGCAGAACTACCTCTATTATATGTCGAACTGGATCTTCTTGAAGAAGGAGAATATGTAGATGAACTACGAGCACTACTTCCGCGGGAACTATTATAAGAACTAGCACGAGTAGAGGTGCGAGTACTTGTCCCACTACTACGAGTACTACTTGGACGGGTATATGTACTTCTTCTTGAGGAGGATACATCTGAACGAGTAGATACTCCAGAACGTATGGATTCACTTCTTGAACCAACTACTCGCCCCGTTGAGACACGACCTCCAGAAGGTACGCTAGTAGTCCTACGTACTTGCGAACGACCATAATCTGAACGACGAGAAGTAGAAGAACTATATCTACTAGGAGCATATGAACGGCGACCCGTATAAGTGTTGCGTGCCCAATGGCTTCCACCACCCCAGCCCCAGCTAGGACCGCCGTGCCAATAGTGATGATGTCCCCAATAGCCACCACCATACCAACCACCCCAGTAGCCACCATACCAGCCGCCCCATGAACCCGGGTAATATCCCCAAGAGTAGTAAGGACGATTCCAGCCCCAGCCATAATTCCAACCCCAACCGTAAGAACCATAACGCCAATCCCACCAAAGCGGGTTACTGAACGTCGGGAACGCATAAGCATACATGCCGTCGGTATATACGTTCCAGTCCCAGGAATTCGGTCCGTAAACTACGTCCCAATATAACGGGCTGCTAATGCTAATAGCAAAACGCGGATTACGGAAACGGATGATACGTTCTGCGTACTCATAATCTTCCTGTGTACCGTCAAATTCGCCGGTCACCCATTCTCCATCCAAATCCGGATTAGATTTTTCTTTTATATATAAGGTATCATTGTCCATTACGAACTCATTATCACGTGCATCGTAACGGCGATTATATTCATCCACATCCCGTGTTTTTCCCTTACGGTCCTGAACAACTACGGTAGTACCCGGTGAAGTATAGATGTTGGTCACCTGTTGTTTCGTTTCCTTCTTAACCGGAGTTTCTTTCTTCTCCTGTTTGTCTTTGGAAGGTACGAAGTAAAGGTCGTCATCAACGCTTTGTGCAAAGATACCTATCGGAAGGCACAAGGCAAATAGCAAGAAATAAACAATCTTTTTCATATCATCTCGGTTTATGTAATTACTTAAACTTATTCACATTACAAAGATAAGGAAGAGATTTTTCGTCCGAAGGAGATTTTCCCCAAAGGATAATAGGGAAATCCCTATTTCTAACTATCTTAGTAGAAGATACATTGCACCTTGGCATAAAATTCAAGTAAACTTGATTTTCTATACTTGGTTTGTAGTATCTTTGCATATTATTTACCAGAAAATAAAACAACTATGAAGTATTTTGAGTTCACGTTCCATACAAGTCCTTGTACCGAAACAGTTAATGACGTACTAACTGCAGTGCTAGGCGAAGTGGGATTCGAGAGTTTTGTTGAATGCGAAGGCGGACTGACCGCATATATCCAACAATCGGTATGTGATGAAAACGCTATCAAAACTGTAATCGCCGAATTTCCTCTATCCGATACGGAAATCACCTACACATTTACCGAAGCAGAAGACAAGGACTGGAACGAGGAATGGGAAAAAAATTTCTTCCAACCGATTATTATTGGAGACCGCTGTGTAATCCACAGTACTTTTCACCAGAATGTACCCAAAGCGGAATATGACATCGTCATCAACCCACAAATGGCCTTCGGTACGGGACATCACGAAACGACAAGCCTCATCATCGAAGAATTACTGGACAACGAACTGAAAGATAAATCCTTGCTCGATATGGGTTGTGGGACTTCTATTTTAGCTATCCTGGCACGTATGCGGGGGGCACACCCCTGTACAGCTATCGACATCGATGAATGGTGTGTACGCAATTCTATCGAGAACATTGAACTGAATCATGTAGACGAAATCGACGTTTCACAAGGAGATGCTTCATCACTTACCGGAAAAGGGCCTTTTGACATTATCATCGCCAATATCAACCGGAATATATTATTGAATGACATGAAGCAGTACATTACCTGCATGCATCCAGGTTCAGAGCTTTATATGAGTGGATTCTATGTAGATGATATTGCTGTTATCCGTGAAGAAGCGGAAAAAAACGGACTGGCTTTTGTACATTACAAAGAGAAGAACCGTTGGGCAGAGGTAAAGTTTATTTATCAAGGCTAATCCCCTCCAACTGATTTTTCCTAAAAAAACAATATCCCCATGTCCGGACATCACATATAACAAAATGGGAATGTCGGACATAGGGATGTCACATATAAAGAAATTTATGCGAACTCCTTCTTTACTTGCTCACACCATTCCTTGATTTTCTTCTTTGCCTGTTCAGACTGATTATCCAAATCAATCACCAATCCGCACCACTGATTACCTCGTAAGGCTCTGGAACGTTCGAAAGTATAACCTTCAGAAGAAGTGAAGCCGACTAATGTAGCCCCGTCTCCTTCAAAAACTTCCGCCAACAAGCCAATACCATCGGCAAAGTTTTCAGGATAGCGTATCTGATCTCCGAGACCGAAAATAGCAACCTTTTTTCCTTTCAGTTCCATTGTTCGAAGCTCCGGTAACAGTTCATCCCAATAAGTAGGCAGCTCACCGTCAAACCACGTGGAAGCTCCAACAATAAAACAATCGTAAGCTGCAAAATCATTCTGCCATGCCTGTTCAATCGCTACTACTTCTATCTTATCTTCTCCAAACTCTTTCTGAATCTTCTCCGCTACCCAGCTTGTTCTTTCAGCCTTAGTAGCATAAAATAAACCTATCTTTTTCATAATCTGTACAATTTAATATTCCAACAAATTCTTGGCAGCTTCGTATATCTTAGCCTCATCCGGCAATATTTCTTTTTCCAGAATCGGATTAAAGCCGACAGGAGTAAATGTAGAACCGACACGTTCTACCGGACCGTCCAAATAGCGGAACATCTCCCCTCCAATCATAGCCGCCAGTTCCGCACCGAAACCGGAGAATACTTTATCTTCGTGAACAACCAATGCTTTACTGGTTTTCTTTACTGATTCAAATATCGCTTCTTTATCCAACGGAATCAAAGAACGAATATCAATGACTTCTACTTTCCAGCCACCTTCTTTCTCCAGCCGTTCGGCAGCGTGTAAACAGAAATGGGTAGTGTTGCCATAGGTGATAATACTCAAATCTGTTCCTTCACGACGGATACGTGCCTTTCCGAAAGGAACTTCAAAATCTTCCGGTACAACGGCTGCTGCCTCCACCGAGTTATACAAAGCTTTCGGTTCGAGAAACAATGTAAAGCCCTTGGAACGCATACTGGTCCGCAATAATCCGGCGGCATCATCAGCAAAGGAAGGACAGACAATTCGTGCTCCGGGCAAAGTTGTCAAAGCTCCCTCTATATTTTGGGAATGGTATAATCCCCCACCAATATAACCACCGGAAGCTAGCCGTAAAGTTATGTTCGGAGCAAACTTTCCATTGCTACGCCAATACTCATGTGTACATTCTACATATTGTTCTACGGCAGGCCAGAAATAGTCAGCAAATTCCGCTCCTTCTATCACGACATGGATTTTAGGGTCAAAGCGGCTCATTCCGTTAGCTGTACCCACAATATAATCTTCCGCAATCGGTGCGCTGAATACACGTGCATCACCAAACTCCTGCTGCATACCTTTAGTCACATTAAACACACCGCCTTTTTCCTTGTTTGCTACATCCTGTCCCCAGATAAACGTATCGGGGTTATGACGGAATTCGGCTTTCAACGTTTCGTTAATGGCGTTCACCATAAAAGTTTTCTCTCCTTCTGCCTGATGGATACCTTCTTTATACTTTTGAGGCTGATAAGGTTCGGGTATCACAAAGTCATAGATACTCTTGGGATCAGGATCGGGAGCAGACAAGGCCTTTCGATTAGCGGCTGATAATTCTTTCTTTGCATCAGTCTCTATTTGCAACAATTCTTCTTCCGTCAAACGTTTATAGCGAAGCAACATCCGGCGGAATTTCATCAACGGGTCAGCTTCTTTTACATATTCCAGTTCGTTTTCATCCCTGTACAAGGTATGTTTATCCGAATTAGAGTGGGAACCGATACGGACGCAATTGGCTTGTACAATTACCGGGTTACGAGTGGTTATGGCATATTCCCGAGCTTCGGTCATAGCGTTCATCGAGTCAAATACATCTTTTCCATTACAATAGATAATTTTCAGGTTCTTGAAACCTGAGAAGTTCTCTGCCACTTTCCGATTGGCCGTCTGTTCGGATTTCGGGACGGAGATACCGTAACCATTATCCTGTATTACGAAAATCACAGGAAGACGCTCGAGACTAGCGCCATTGATGGCTTCATATACAAAGCCTTCGGAAGTAGCCGATTCTCCATGAGAAGTTATGGCAACTCCTTTATGACCATAATACACCATAGCTCTGGCTACACCTGCCGCATGGAGGTCATGTGTCCCCGTAGCAGACGAGATATTTTCGATGTGCCATTCCGGTTTTGCGAAGTGATTAGACATGTGCCGCCCGCCACTACCGGGATCAGTCGCTTTCGATATACCATTCAGGATAATTTCTTCTGCAGTCATTCCGGCAGAAAGCACAGTGAGCATATCCCGGTAATAAGGGAACAAAAAGTCTTCGCCGAGAGTAAAAACCTGCCCAATAGCCAGTTGGATTCCGTCATGTCCTGCATAAGGAGCATGGTAAGACCAACCTAACGATTGCAGCAAATAGGAAGGGGCTTTCTCATCCAGAGCACGTCCCAATGTCATCAGATGATACCACTTCTTCAAGGTTTCAATATCTGTATTTTTTATATCATACTTTTTCATAGTTAATGAACTCTTTATTAATGAAACAATCAGTTGAATCAACCTTTCCAGTTCTCCAGATAATCGGCTATGAAATGCAGGAAGTTACCACCCAGCATACCGTCTACCACCCGATGATCGTAAGACAAGGAAAGATACATCTTATGACGAATAGCAATCGTATCACCTTCCGGTGTCTCCACAACAGCAGGTTTCTTTTCAATGTATCCCACTCCCAGAATAGCTACTTGAGGCTGATTTATAATCGGCGTACCGAATAAGCTCTTGAATGTACCGAAATTAGTAATAGTAAATGTTCCGCCATCAATGTCTTCCGGCATCAATTTGTTATCTCTTGCTTTTAATGCCAATGAATCAATGGCGACTGCCAATCCGTTTAGATTCAAATGGTCGGCATCATGCACCACCGGAACAATCAGATTTCCGTCATTCAAGGAAACAGCGATACCGACATTGATGTGTTTCTTGAAAAGAATATTATATCCGTCTACCGATACATTCAGCTGCGGATAAGTTACCAGCGCTTTCGCTACCGCTTCCGTAATCATAGGCATATAGGTCAGCTTCACTCCTTCGTGACGGAAGAAGACATCCTTATTCTTTTCACGCCAACGGACTAGCTTGGTTACATCCACTTCCAGCACATTCGTAACATGTGGAGATACTTTCTTTGACATAACCATGTGGTCGGCAATAATCCGACGGACACGGTCCATTTCTTTCATCTCTACTCCGGACGTATTGATAGGGGCAGATGATTGGGGTGTAGCAGTGGAAGCCACAGATTGTACAGCAGGTACCGGAGATGACTTTGGACTCGCTGAAGCAGCAGGCATAATAGCCGACGGTGCATTTGCAGTCGAAGTTATGCCTATTGTTGCCGGTTTCGGCTCGCTAACAAGCCCTCTCTTTTTCCTGTCAATATAATCTTTTATATCTTTTTTACTCAATCGTCCTTCATAGCCAGTCCCTTGCAGGGTATCCAGTTCTTCCTTCGGAATCTTAGCGTCCCGTGCCAATTGAATCACCACTGGAGAGTACCAACGTTCTTCGACAGCAACACCCGGTTTCGGTACTTCATTATGGGATTTCTCTTTAGTAGTTTCCTGAGAGGAGTTCGATTCATTGGAAGTTTCCTGTTCACTAGCACTGTCACCGTCCAAATTAATAACAGCAACGACAGTGCCCACCGCTACCGTATCTCCCTCTTTACACAAAATCTCCATTACTTTCCCCGCTACCGGAGAAGGTATTTCCGCACTCACTTTGGCAGTGTTTACTTCAAAAAGCACATCGTCTTCCTGAACCGACTCACCTACCTTTACAGACCAAGAAACAATTGTTCCTTCGGTTATACTCTCGCCCAACTTAGGCATTTTTATTTCGAATCTTGACATAG
>ERZ857503.1427-NODE-1427-length-13657-cov-10.679974_pt1 | contig 13657 bp, 10 predicted proteins | sample MGYA00519766_ERZ857503 | MGnify/ENA primary metagenome ERZ857503 (study PRJEB31778, sample SAMEA3449345) | human gut metagenome | biome: human gut; feature: human-associated habitat; material: faeces | place: United Kingdom | collected 2010/2012 ...
TATCGGGGCGGATACTATCCGCCTCGATTTCACTTATTACTCCTTTCTGTGCAAGACGTTTTGCAATCAGCTTGTAGTAACCTTCCATATTCTCCTTTAATTGTCCGTCTTCTGCAAAAGAACTGCGGAAATGCTTGGGTTTCGGGATAATGGAAGCTAGGAAAATACTTTCTTCCGTGGTCAGTTGCGAAGGGCGTTTCTTGAAATAATAAGCAGACGCTTCCTGAATACCATAAACGAGCGGTCCCCATTCTACAATATTCAGATATACTTCGTACATACGTTCTTTGGAAGTTAGTCTTTCATTCTCTATCAGCCACACAATCAATGCTTCTTCCAGTTTACGCGCAAAGTTCTTGTTACGGTTCAGGAATACATTCTTTACCAGTTGCATGGTGATCGTACTTCCTCCGCGTGCAAAGCGTTTCACTTGCAGGTCGTAAATCAGTGCTTCCCGTAAGGCATCGGGCAGGAAACCGCGATGATAAAAGAATGCTCCATCTTCGCTTTGCATGACAGACATTCTTAGAATGGGGGAAATGCTGTCTAAGGGTGTAAAGTGATTGCATGAAGGGCCGATAGGGAAGGTTCGTACCGGCACTCCATTCTCATAAGCTGTGTAAATGAACTCACCGGACATTTTGGAGAGTGAAGTAGCTCCATAGCTTATGATATGGAAATCTTTTTCTTTCAATTCAGATTCCAGTTTGAGACTATCCAGTTGCGCAAAATCAATGTCTAACAGAAAATGATAAGCCAGCTCACCACTTGTCTTGATGCCTTCCAGATTACTGAATAATCCTTTCGGCAGAGAACTGAACAGATCGTCTGCCGGAAACCAGGATTTGTTGACTGCTGCAGTGAAATGCCAGTTTCCTTTCTCCTTCTCGGCCCGTAAATAAGGATGAAACTGGAGTTTGTTGAAGTCAACAATGGTGGTACTGTCCAATTCAAATGAGTGTCCGTTTATGTTCATCTCGTAACAGAGTTGTCCGCGATCGAGATGAATGATTTCAGGAGAGAAGGCTTTATGAAATACGTCCAGTCCGTTCACTCTTGCTTTTCCTTTGAGGAGCAGTTGGGCGGTCGCACGTTTATCTTTAGTCATGCTATAAGATAATGTGTCGAAAGTGACTTCTGCTCCAAAACGGCGGGTAATATAAGGTAGTGAGATTTTCTTTTTCTCCGGAGCAAAGAGAGCTGCTTTTAATGTATAGTCTCTTCTGTTCAGTTCACCCGATGCTTGCCATTGTTGTTGAGGCAGTGTATCTTCTTTTATCTGAATGGTTGATTGAAAATGATTATCCTTAATAACAAAGGAGGGGATGTTGACTGCAACGAAGTTACTATCTTTGCGTTCGGCTATTTTTATTTGGTTGAGTTGGCCGTTTTCGGGCAGAAAGCCGTAAATGAGGTTCAATACCCGGTCGATGCGGTTGGCATAGTTGCTCTCTATGGCAGGCTTTGACTCTGTCTCTTGTTGTCGTTTAAGGAACAGGAAGTCATAGTTGGCTAGGGAATCATATTTGATAAAGTTTATTGCCAGCCCATCCATATGGACATTGCGTACTTCGACTTCTCCTTTTAGTAACTTCCAAAAACTTAGTTTTACGTTGACAGATTGCAATGTCAGCAGGGTATCCCGTTGGTTGGGAATAATAGAAAGTCCTTGTAAAACCACCTTATTGCAGCCTTCCATTTGTAACTTCTGATAATGAATCTGCAGTCCGTATGCCTGTTCGATACGTGTAGTCCGTTTGTCAACGATATGGCATAAAATAATATTGCGGGATATAAAGAGACAAATGAGGCCGGTAAGCAAGATGCCGGTAGCGGATAGAATAATAATTCTTTTTTTGCTGGACGTTTCCATCTTCTTTTTTTTGATATGATAATCGCTGCAAAGGTAGATAATAATTTGGGCAACAAGCGGAGTATTTTCCCATTTTTAGAGTTATATTCATCAGTAGAGAGAAGAAAATACAAAAAAAGGCGCTTTATTTGCAATATTAATCTTTTGTTAAGGTCTGTATTAATCTTTTCGTTTACTCGTTAATGTTACTTTTACGCTCAAAACCAATACTTTTGAAATTATGATGCGAATGAACAAACCGATGACTACTGCAATGTTTTGCATGGCATTATTGCTTGGAGGACTCTCATCTTGTACCACTAATGATGTGGAAGATATACAGGGAGGTGGTGAGCAAGACCTTTATGAAATTAAAGATCGTGCGTTGGGAGAATACCTTGTTTATAACTGTAGCCGTACAGACGAAAACAAGCTTCCTTATGAAATGGCTGTTGCGGAAAATGGCAAATTCTACCTGAACACCCAAAAGGCTGCTACCGTAGAAAATCTCTATCTGGTAAAAAACGATGCGCAGATAGCTAAACTGGAGAATGCGGGATTGGCTACAGCTGCAGTGAAGATTGTAGATATGGACGGTTTGCAGTTCTTTACCGCTCTAAAGACATTGAAGATTACTTCCAATTCGGTGGAGCGTATGGATCTGACTGCATTGACCGAGCTGGAAACGGTTGAGATGAATAATAACTCTGTTACAGCACTGGACTTGTCGCAGAATACAAAACTTATTCGCTTTCGCTATGGTGGAAATTCGGCCGGTGATACATCTACCAAACTTTCTACAATTAGCTTTGCAAATAATAATGTGATAGAACATATTTATTTAAAGAACCAAAATCTTCAGGAGAATGGCTTTATTCTTCCTTCAAACTATGCAGCATTGAAAGAACTTGATTTGAGCAATAACCCGGCTGCTCCTTTTGCTATTCCGGAGGATTTAATGACCCAGTTGACTACTGCTGTCGGAGTGCTGGCTGATTCCGAAGGTGGAGGAGGTGAAGACGGTGAATTGTTCACAATCCCGGATAAGGCTTTTGGAGAGTATCTTTATTATCTTTCAACAGATGCTGGTAAATTGCCACAAGGGCTGGTTGTGAAAGAGGGCAATGAATATCAGTTGGATAAGACGATGGCGGCTACTGTTACGGCGGTAAATGTAGCGAAAACATCAGCCGCTACCAGTGAGTTGGTTACAGCCGGTCTTGAAACGGCAGAGACCCCTATAGCTTCTGTAGATGGCTTGCAGTTCTTTACAGGACTGGTTGAATTTACTGCCACCTCAAATAAGTTTACCGAGGCACTTCCGCTTACTGGACTTAGTAATTTAGAGGTCCTACAAGTGAATACGGCAGGAGTCGGTTCATTGGATTTGAGTGGTAACCCTAAGTTGCGTATTTTGAATTGTAATGGTAGTACGAAAAGTGGATATGGTACGCTTTCGACCATTAATCTCTCATATACCCCCAATCTGGAAACTCTTAATCTGAAAAATAATAAATTGACAGAAATCAATGTTTCGAATCTGGTTAAATTGACAGAACTCGACTTAAGTGGCAATCCTGGTGCAAACTTCAAGATTCCGAGCGCAATATTTAATAATTTGACTACTACTAAAAACAAAGGTGTAGAAGCAGAATAATTCAAATAAAGAATACTATGATGATATATATAGGTGCATTTATAGCCTTACAGGTAATTGTATTGGTAGCTTATTGGCTAATGAAAAAGAATAACCCGCAAGGAGTATTGATGGTAGCCGGGATTTTGATGTTAGCACTTAGCATGTTGCTTGGTATGCATTCGCTAAGTCTGACCGAAACAACGGGGACGCCGGTTTTCGACCTCTTTCGGATTATAAAAGAAACTTTTTCATCGAACATGCTTCGTGTTGGTTTGATGATTATGACTATTGGAGGTTATGTAGCTTACATGAAAAAGATCAAGGCTAGTGATGCATTGGTATATGTGTCTATGCAACCGCTGGCTATTTTCAAGAAGTTTCCCTATATCGCTGCTTCCATTGTAATCCCTATCGGACAGATGCTTTTCATTTGTACACCGAGCGCAACAGGACTTGGTTTGTTGCTGGTTGCTTCTATCTTTCCTATTTTGGTAGGTTTGGGAGTGAGTCGTCTGACGGCAGTATCGGTTATTTCTGCCTGCACTATTTTTGATATGGGTCCCGGTTCGGCCAATACCGCCCGGGCGGCGGAACTTGTCGGTCAAAATAATATGCTGTACTTTGTTGAACACCAGCTTCCGCTGGCCATTCCGCTTACTATTTTGCTAATGATTGTTTACTATCTCACCAATCGTTATTTTGACCGCAAGGATCGCCAGTCAGGACGTACGCAACCAGAAATGATGGATACAAAAGATTTCAAGGTGGATATTCCATTGATTTATGCGATTCTGCCAGTGTTGCCGTTATTCCTGTTAATCATCTTTTCGAAATATGTACACCTGTTCGACCCTCCGATTGAATTGGATACCACTACGGCTATGTTTGTCTCTCTGGCAGTTTCCATGTTGTTTGAGTTGATACGTCTTCGTTCTTTTAAAGCTGTTTTTATGACTATGAAATCATTCTGGGAAGGGATGGGTAAGGTATTTACCAATGTGGTGACACTGATTGTTGCGGCAGAAATCTTCTCTAAGGGGTTAATTAGCCTTGGCTTTATTGATGCGTTGGTTGAAGGATGTACCAGTCTGGGATTCTCTGGCATTTTGGTCTCGATTGTCATTATCCTGATTCTTTTCCTGGCTGCTATCCTGATGGGAAGTGGAAATGCTTCGTTCTTCTCGTTTGGTCCGCTGGTTCCGTCAATTGCTACCAAAGTCGGTATGACTCCCGTAGATATGATATTACCTATGCAATTAGCATCGAGCATGGGACGGGCGGCATCACCTATTGCCGGTGTCATTATTGCTATCTCGGAGATTGCCGGCGTGTCGGCTACCGATTTGGCCAAACGCAATATCATTCCGCTGACAATTACACTGATTGTAATGATAGTTATTCACTTTTTTATCTAACAAGTAATACTGATTATGATGTTCAAACTGATTCAAAATATACATCTTTATGCTCCTGAAGACAGGGGGATGAACGACCTGCTTATTTGTGGTGAAAAGATTGCTTGTATCGCACCCCATATCGATATTCGGGGATTAGAGGTGGAAGTGATCGATGGGGCAGGCATGAATGCTGCTCCCGGCTGTATAGACCAGCACGTACATATCATTGGCGGAGGCGGACAAACCGGCTACTTTTCTTTGGCCCCTGAAGTACCGTTAAGCCGTTTACTGGCTTGTGGAACGACTACGGTAGTCGGACTGTTGGGAACCGATGGTTTCGTGAAACAATTACCGGCACTGTATGCCAAAACGAAAGCACTGTGCATGGACGGTATATCCGCTTATATGCTTACCGGTTACTATGGCCTGCCCACTCCCACATTGACAGATAGCATTGCCAACGATTTGATTTTCATTGATAAAGTGATTGGCTGTAAGATAGCAATCAGTGACGACCGTAGTTCCTATCCTACTAAAACCGAATTGATGCGTATCATTCAGCAAGTACGCTTGGGAGGTTTTACTTCTGCCAAAGGCGGAGTGATGCATGTGCATTTGGGAGCTTTGCCCGGAGGAATTGAGCTATTGTTAGAGATAGCACGGGAGTATCCTTCATTAATCAGCTATATTTCTCCTACTCACATGGGACGTACACACGATTTATTCTTGCAAGGAATTGAATTTGCCCGTATGGGGGGAATGATTGATATTTCCACAGGAGGAACAAAATATTGTGAACCTTATGAAAGTGTACTGGAGGGATTGAATGCCGGAGTATCTATTGACCGTATGACTTTCTCATCGGATGGTAATGCCGGCGTACGTCGTAAGGATCCGATAACCGGTGAGGATAGTTATACTGTGGCGCCGTTACATCGAAACCTAGAGCAAGTGATCCGGCTGATTGTGGACGGAGGCATTGCTCCTTCGGATGCTTTCCGCCTGATAACTTCCAACCCTGCCCGTACAATGAAGCTGAAAGGAAAAGGAGAACTTCGGGAAGGATGGGATGCGGATATAACGCTGTTTGATGACAATTGGAAACTGCAAGGTGTCTATGCCCGTGGTGCGGAAATGATGCACGAAGGTGTCGTGATGCGTAAGGGAAATTTTGAAATGTAATACTAAAACAACATGGATATGAAAAAATATCTATTATTCCTGATAGGGCTATTCTTGCTCCTTCCGGTAATGGCACAGACAGACGAAGGTAGTGATGACGCCGAAATAGTGGAAGCCAGCGATGAAAGTTTATCAGATATCGACAATAAAGTAGTCCTCCATCGCTATAAAATGGGGGATGGCTTAAGATTCACAACACAAGGCGGCAATAAACTGACGGTCAGCGGGATGGTACAAACATCGGTAGAAAGCCGTCGCTTTGAAGATGTGGATCAGATGTACAACCGTTTTCGTGTGCGTCGTGCCCGTGTACGTTTTGATGGAAGTGTCTATCACGATAAATTGCGTTTCCGGTTGGGACTCGACTTGGTGAAAGGTAGTGAGACGGATGATGACTCCGGGTCGTTATTGATGGATGCCTATGCTGCCTATCGCCCTTGGGGCTCTAAACTTGTCATTTCGTTTGGGCAGCGTTCCACTCCTACGGATAACTATGAATTGCAGATGAGTTCTCACACGTTACAGTTTGGTGAACGTAGTAAAATAACTTCTGCATTTAGCACGATTCGTGAATTGGGTGTTTTTGCCGAAAGTTCTTTCCGGCTAGGCAGCAAAGGACTTTTACGTCCTTCCATTGCTATCACCGATGGTTCCGGTCTGATCTCGGAAGGAAAGCGTTATGGTGGATTGAAGTATGGCGGCCGGTTGAATTACCTTCCTTTTGGAGCTTTCCGTTCGATGGGAGGAAGCAGAGAAGGGGATATGGCTTACGAACTGACTCCGAAGTTGAGTGTCGGTGTTGCATATAGCTATGCGGACGGTACATCCGACCGTCGTGGCGGGCGCAGTAACGGAGATATTCTTTATATGAATGACCGTGATGAAATAGATCTTCCCGATTATGCTAAACTGGTGGCGGACTTTGCTTTTAAGTATCGCGGATTTTCGATGTTGGGCGAATATGCAAAGACATGGGGATATGTTCCTTCTTCTATAACGAAACGGGTACGAAACGACGGTTCCACCGCTACCACCTTTGACGTGAACGGAGAACAGAATGTAGAAGCTTACATCAAAAACCGAATGATGTTGGGACAAGGATTTAATATCCAGGCAGGATATATGCTCCGTAGTCTTTGGAGTTTTGATTTGCGCTATACATACCTTAAGCCTGATGAATATTCGTATATGAATAATAATCTGTATTTCAACAGGCATAACTTTTATGATTTCAGTGTCTCCAAGTATCTGACACGCAATTATGCTGCCAAGATACAATTGACTGTCGGTCTGGCTCGTAGCAATGGTGAAAACCGTACTCCTGATAGTACATACACCTATAATGGCAATGAGTGGATAGGTAACCTATTGTTCCAATTTAAATTCTGATGAAGCTATGAAACGAATATTATTAATACTCTGTCTTTTATTGTCCGGTCTTCCATTCTATGCCCAACAGACCGGAAAGGTGACGGCGAAGTTTTTCCCGGATCCGCAGGTCGATATTGATACCCCGGCATTTGCCAAGAAACACGGCTTCACCACATATCGTGAGATGATGACGTTCTTACATGACCTGGCTACTACGTATCCGGAACGAGTGAAACTTCAAATTGTTGGTCGCACCCAGCGTGGACGTGAAATACCCATGATAAAAGTGAGCAAGGGAGGAAATGATAAATTACGTGTCCTCTATACAGGGTGTGTGCATGGAAATGAACCTGCTGGCACCGAAGGTCTTCTGTATTTTATGAAACAACTGACTTGTGACTCTCAACTGTCTGCTCTGCTTGATAAAATGGACTTCTATATTATGCCTTCGGTAAATATTGACGGAAGCGAACAGGGAGAACGGGTCACTGCCAATGGTATAGACCTGAACCGTGATCAGACGCTTTTGTCAACTCCGGAAGCACGTACCTTACAACGGGTTGCTTTGACAGTCAAACCTCATTTGTTTATTGACTTCCATGAGTATAAACCACTCCGCGCTTCTTATGAAGAAGTGACCGACGGACTGCTGGTTACCAACCCTAACGACTTTATGTTTTTGTGGAGCAGCAACCCGAATGTGTCTCCGGCATTGCGTACTGTTGTAGACGAATTTTATGTGCCTGAAGCCATTCGCATGGCCGATGCGGAAGGGCTGACACATCACACCTATTTCACTACCAAAAGTAATCGTGGAGAAATTATATTCAATATTGGCGGTTCCTCACCCCGTTCTTCCACTAATATCATGGCCTTGCGTGGAGCTATCTCCATGCTGATGGAAGTACGTGGTGTCGGTCTGGGGCGTACCTCCTATAAGCGTAGGGTATATACTGTTTACAAATTGGCAGAGTCATTTGCCCGTACTACTTTTGAACATGAAGGCCAAATACGAAAAGCAGTGGACGAATCCGCTCATTATAATGGTGATGTTGCTGTGACATTCCGTTCAAAGGCCGCTTCCGGTTATCCATTGACCTTTATCGACATGCTTGCCTGTAAAGAGGTGACTGTGCCTGTTGAGGCACGTATTGCTCCCGAATCGGAAGTCGTATTGACCCGCCAACGTCCTGTTGCCTATTATCTGGATGCGAACCAAAATCGTGCAGTCGAAATATTGCAGCAATATGGAGTTGAACTGGAGCGGCTGGCATCTCCGGAAACGATTGAACTGGAGTGCTATACCGTTACCAAGGCGGTAGAAAGTCATGATTTAGTGGCTGGTATCTTGCCGTTGAACGTGGTAACAAATACCAGTAACCGTACGATTACTCTTCCGGCCGGTAGCTATCGTATTTCCATGTCCCAACCTTTGGCTACCCTTGTGACAGTATTGCTGGAACCGGAATCGGCCAATGGTTTCGTCAACTACCGCGTGATTGATGCTGCAGTAAATAATACGCTGGGCGTCTATCGTAAAATGAAATAGATTAATTAATGACGATAAATAGAATACAAGATATGAAAAAGATAATAATAGGAGTTTTCTCCTTGATTTTGGCTACTGGTCTGTATGCGCAGACAATTGGAAACGAGGCATTTCCGCAACTGAAAGATGGTTTGCTTGACTTGAACTTGAGAGCACCCGGTCAGAAACTGCGTTTTGGCGGTTATCTCCAGGGTTCCGGTTACTATACAGATATAAAGAACGCAGAGTCGGAATATGGATTTGATATCGATCATGCTTATTTGAGCCTGGAAGGTTCGTTCCTGAATGAGAAACTGGGCTTCTTCTTGCAAGCTGATTTTGCCGATTCTTATCCTTTATTGGATGCATGGGTTTCGTATGCTCCCTGGAAACAATTGAAAATCAGTGCCGGACAGAAACAGACCTTTACTAATACCCGGCAAATGATGATGCTCGATCAGGGACTTGCTTTCGGTGAACATTCGTTGATGGATCGTACATTCTCCCGCACAGGGCGTGAATTGGGATTATTTGTTGAAAGCCGCTTGTCACTTGGCAAGTTAGGATTCGATTTAGGTGCTGCTGTTACTTCCGGTGACGGACGCAATTCATTTGGTTCCTCAAGTACTGATCCGGATTTGGGCGGATTGAAATATGGCGGACGTGTCACTGTTTATCCGTTGGGTTTCTTTACGAGCGGTAATGAGTTGGTCTTTAATGACTTTATTCGTGAGAAATCTCCTAAACTGGCTATCGGTGCGGCATATAGTTATAATGTCGGTGCCAGCAATATGGTAGGTGAAGGGCATAATGATTTTCAGATGTATGATAAAGAAGGTGCTGCGGATTATCCCGACTATCGTAAGCTGTCGGCCGATTTACTATTCAAGTGGAATGGCTTCTCGTTGTTGGCAGAGTATGTCAATGCAACGGCGAATGGCTTGAACGGACTTTATGTAGAAAAGGATGAGGGTGCAAAATTGAAACCGCGTCAGATAGCCAATTACTTGGCTTTGGGAAATGGACTCAATGTACAGGCCGGATATCTTTTCCGTAAATTATGGGCACTGGATGTCGCTTATAGTAAAGTGAACCCCGAATGGAAAGAGACGGGGCAGAGTGTCTTGCGTGAGGCGGATAACATTACTTTCGGCGCATCTAAATATTTCAATAATAATACGTTCAAGTTGCAGCTGGCCGGTTCATATACCTCATACAATCAGTTAGTGGGTGCAGGTTCCAAGGAATTTCAGGTTAAGTTGAATCTTCATATTCTCTTTTGATAATGATGCGTGTAGCAAACTTATTGATTTTACTTATTGCCGTATTGATGACGAGTTGTTTTAAAGACGACGAATCAGAATCTTTGGGAGAAACCTCCAAGTTTCTCCCGGGAGACGGTATCGTGACATATTCCGGATATGCGCCTTTGGCTGACCGTCCTGTCCGCATACATTTTCATATCCCTGCCAACGGGGATATGAAAAAGATGCCGATGTTGTTTGTTTTTCCCGGACTGGAAAGGAATGCTGCTGATTATCTGAATGCATGGCGTACAGAAGCGTCCAATAGGAATGTGATGGTATTTGTGTTTGAGTTTCCTACGGAGACTTACTCTACTGCACAGTATATCGAAGGCGGTATGTTTCAGGGAAATACACTGCTCGACCGTTCGGAATGGACATTCTCGCTTATCGAGTCCGTTTTTGATACTGTCCGGAAAGATACCGGTTCTTCGCGGACTAAATATGATATGTGGGGACATTCTGCCGGAGCGCAGTTTGTGCACCGGTATGTGACGTTTATGCCCGATACTCGTGTCGACAGGGCAGTGAGTGCCAACGCGGGCTGGTATACACTACCTGATGTGGATGTTGCTTATCCTTATGGCCTGAAAAATACGGATGTCGCGACTTCTTCCCAAGTAGCATCGTTGCTTGCCCGTAAACTGATTGTTCATTTGGGTACGGCAGATACGGATCGTAACGGACTGAACACTTCAACCGGTGCCGAAGCACAAGGCGCAAACAGATATCAGCGTGGTAAGTATTATTTTTCGGAGGTAAAGCGTATCAGTGCCAAAGGCGGTTATTCGTTGAACTGGGATAAGTATGAGGTGACAGGTGTTGCGCACGAGTATGCTAAAATGGCGGCAGCCGGGGCAAAAATACTCTATTAAGTAAGACCAAAATTTTGAGTCATCAGTTAAATAGCTTATTTTTGTTGACCTATTCATCAGACACAGGTATTTAAAATGTTTCTATCGGCATCGTATATACAAGGCTTCTATTCTTCAGGGCAAAAGATTATATTATTGATATTCTGCCTCCTTTTCACTGTATCCCTGCGTGCTGTGCGTTCAGCAGAAGAGATTAAGAGTGTCAAGGCAGATCAGATACTTGATACCAAGCAGTTTAATTACTTGGATAAGGGAAGTGTCATCACATTGCAAGTCATGCTTCCCGGACAGGATAAAGTGGTGTTTGAGTCGCTGATGCGCATTGAAAGTACAGATAAAGAGTTATATAATCTGATTCTTTCCCGTTCTCCTCAAGCCGGTACCGAATTATTATGGGTGTGCAATTCGGAGGTGGAGAAAGTGCAGGTCAGTTCTCCGGAAGATTCAATCTCAACCGATACCATGTCGGTTGGCTTTTCGGTTTATTTTCCGGCAGACTCCGTTTATATATCCGCAAATGGACATTCTTATGCCTTTTCGTCGCATGGTATCCGTTCGGACCGGGGGTATCGGTTCCATATTCTTGGCGATAAACGTTCTCATTTGAAGTTACTTGAGAGGCACGCTGAATTGTTGTCGGTTGGAAAGGAAGAACAACATCTGTCCGCCTGGTATTGGATTCTGTTGATTATAGTGGTGGACATGATTGTATTTCTGGGGATGCATTGGCGGCGTAGGCGCCAGAAGAGGTTGAAGGCAAGCAACCGGGTTGAAATACTCACTTCATTTGGCGATGAAGGAGAAAAGGTCAGGTTGCCCCGCTATAATGCCGTTTATCTGTTTGGTGGATTGCAGGTTTTTGACCGTAATGGTGAAGAAGTCTCGCAACGTTTTTCTCCGCTTTTGCGTGAGTTGTTTGTTTTGCTGATCTTGCGGTCGGCGGAGAATGGAATATCGTCGGAAGAACTCACTACCATGTTGTGGTTTGATAAAGATGATGTAAGTGCCAAAAACAATCGGGCGGTTAATCTTTCCAAGTTGCGGGTGCTGGTAGAATCTGTTGGCGGGTGTACGATTTCCAAGATCTCGGGTAACTGGCGGGTGCAATTTGAGAAGAACGCTTTTGTGGATTACTATGAATGTCTTCCGGAGCGGATTCGTCCCGATAGCCTGACAACTGAACGAATCAAAATCATTGCAGCACTGACTGCTAAGGGGGGCTTGCTGAATGAATGTGACTATCTGTGGCTTGACGCTTTTAAAAGCCGGATAGCAGACAATCTTATTGAGTCTTTATTAAAGTACGCCACTTTACTGGATGAGCATGAAGCTTTTGATACCAAACTATTAATATCCGATATTATCTTCCGGTTCGACTCCGTGAACGAAGCGGCACTTAGACTCAAATGTGCCACATACGTATTCATGCGTAAGCAATATATGGCTAAGACTACCTATGAACACTTCTGCAGGGAATATAAATCACTGTATGACGAACCTTTCGAACATTCTTTCAATAGCATTATTAGTCAGTAATTTATTTATTTGTTCGTTTTTTAATTGGTTGTTCGATTCTAAGCGTACAACTGTTCATTTTCGTACACCATTCTGTTTTGCAATCTTTCTGATTATTAACTTGTTATCTTTTTGGCACGCTCGTTGCATATCTATAGTCGCAAGCGGACAACGAAGAAACATGAAAAAAGTTCAGAATGTTGCAACCGTTTGAGACACTTGATCCGTCTAATAAACAGAAGAACAAAAAACAGAATGTTGAACAAATAAAAAATATACAATTATGAAAACTACAGTATTATTCAGAATGATCGTTTTAGTTGCTATGGTATTTGCAGGTATCTCTAATGCAACAGTGAAGGCACAAAACAATAACTTCATTACTAATGAAGAAACAGTAGGTGATCTTGTAGTATCGAAGGTGATTTACAGATTAGATGGCTCTCTTTATCGCCACATGAAATATGATTTTACCTATGACGATCAAAAGAGAATGGCTACCAAAGAGGCTTTCAAATGGGATGCTTCCACTGACAAATGGCTGCCGTACTTCAAGATTGATTATACTTATTCTTCTAATGAAATCACTTTGGTATACGCACGTTGGAATGATTCTCACAGAGCTTACGATGCGGCTGTTGAAAAGAGCGTGTACGAATTGAACGACGCTAATATGCCGGTAGCTTATATGAACTATAAATGGAATGATAAATGGATTGAAGAATCTAGTGTGAACTGGGCTATGAACGTGGCTACTCCGGCAACGAATGAAGCAACTCTGTTGACTGCCAGCAGATAAAAATAAATTAGGAGTTGTGAAACTCCTTCTCTCTCTTAATTTAACTGCATTAAAAACGGTGGATTGCCCTATGAGGAAGTCCACCGTTCTGTTTATCTGATAAACAGCTTATATTGATTTGTATTACTTTCCGGTGTGCTTATTTAGTCGTCCCTTAAAAAGTACTCATCTGCGGGATATTGCAAGAAAACAGTG
>ERZ857503.1438-NODE-1438-length-13550-cov-3.667877_pt1 | contig 13550 bp, 7 predicted proteins | sample MGYA00519766_ERZ857503 | MGnify/ENA primary metagenome ERZ857503 (study PRJEB31778, sample SAMEA3449345) | human gut metagenome | biome: human gut; feature: human-associated habitat; material: faeces | place: United Kingdom | collected 2010/2012 ...
CGCACCAAGACTCTGATAATCAATACATACTCCCTATCATCGCGTATTCTCCATGTTTCTATTGGCAATTGGATTGTTTGACGTCCCTGCGGAGCGAGTTGCAATCGGTCCAGCGAACCTTGCTGTATGAAGCGTCCGTCTTCCCGCAGTTCCCAGACAAAATCGAAATCCACCAGATCCGTGAAGAAGAACTTATTCCATACCTCAATGGATCCGTCGTGGGCAATCCCACGGTCAAAGAACTCGATATTCTGATAGACTTTCCGAACCTCATTGCTCTTTGCGCTCTCTTTCAGATCCGCCTGCATGACGCCGTTGATGCAGAAGTTCAGATCGGTGGGTCGGTCTGCGAAATCACCGCCATAGGCCGCGAAATATTGTCCGTCCACCTTCCTGCATTCAGCGAGTGCGGCGGCTCGCTCCCCGGCCGGAATCTGCATCGCATAGAGTGTAGAATCACCGACACTTTTCACGACACTCTGGTCGACCCAATCCCAAATGGTACCTCCGATCAGCCACGGATGTGTATAGAAAGCCTCGACGTACTCTTTCAGATTCCCCATGCCGTTGCCCATGGCATGTGCGTATTCGTTGATCATGTATGGCCGTGGATCATCCGAGGCGGCGATGATCTCGATGTCCCGCATTGTATTATAGCGGCCGCTCACGTTCGGATTCCCGTTCTTGGAGATGCCGCCACCCAAAATATCGGAGCTGACGGGGGCATCGCTGAAATGGTAGTGCGTGAAACGGGTCGGATCAATCCGCTTGGCAGCCTCGTGCATGGCAACCATGTTCACGCCGTTGCCGGTTTCGTTGCCGAGTGACCACTGAATGACCGAAGGATGGTTCTTGTCCCGGTGCACCATATTCACCATGCGGGCGACATGGACTCCTCGCCAAGTGGTATCTTTGGCCAGACATTTCGGCCCAAATCCAAACTCATGAGCTTCCACATTTACCTCATCAATAACCAGGATTCCATACTGGTCACAGAACTCATAGAAGGATTCGCAAGCCGGCATATGGGCCGTGCGGACCGTGTTGATATTGATCCGCTTCATAGCAAGAATCTCCTGCCTAACCCGCTCCCGGGTGACATATTTACCGGTAAAAGGATCGTGTTCTACACGGCAGACGCCTTTCAGCTTGACGGGTTGGCCGTTGAGGTAGAAGACGCGGTCTCGTATTTCGAGTTTGCGGAATCCCACCCGACTGTCCACAACATCCAGGATTCGACCCTTTTGGTCAGCCAAAGCAAGAACCAATCGATACAAGTTTGGGCATTCATCCGACCATTTCGCAACCTTTTCCACCATCCCCGACAGGGAGAAGGTTTCCCGGGCGCCGGGCCTCACGACTGCCGGATCCTCGGTCAGGGTCAGGCACTGCCGTCCGGAGGCATCGAACAGTTTGGCGGTCAGTTGCACTTGTTGCACCTTGCGGTTCTTGTTTGAAATAGTGACATCCAGATCAATCACACCGTCAGTCAATGCATTGTCCAACCCGCAACGGGCAAAAAAGTCTCCAATATAGGTCTCGTCAGTGGCAAACAACGTGATGTCGCGCAGCACACCGCTCATACGCCAACCATCCTGATCTTCCAGATAGGAGCCATCGCTCCAACGGAAGACTTCCAATGCGATTGTGTTCTCTCCGGACCGCACACAAGAGGTGATATCAAATTCGGAGGGGAGAAAACTGTCCTCGGCATAGCCGACCTTTACACCGTTGATCCAAAGGTAATAGGCCGAGGAGACCCCACCGAGTCTCACAAAGATCCTTTTGCCGCGCCAAGCCTCCGGCAGGCGGAATGTCCTCCGATATGACCCTACCGGAGTTCCATTGCCGAAACGGCCCTCGATATACGGAGGGTTCAGTTCGAAGGGATATTTCACGTTCGTATAGATCGGCGTCCCGAAGCCCTGCAATTCCCAGGGGCCTGGGACTTCAATGTCATCCCAGGCGGAGACATCGAAGTCCGGATCCTGAAAGCGGGCGGGACGTTCTCCGACCCGATGTGCATAGTGGAACTTCCACGATCCATTTAAGGTCTGTTCCAACGAACTTTGTGCACCGAATGAAGAGGCTTCATCTACCGACGTATAGTGTCGAAACGTGCCCCGCGGCGATTCGGTTCCGATGGCATAGACAGCTTGATTCTCCCAGTCGCGCGGTGTGCCGGTGCCCAAACAGACTCCGGGCAACAACAGACTCAAGCCTGTATAAACGAATCCTTTCATTTTTTCTTTTTTGGAGTGGTGTCGATTACGAATACAGGAGCGTATGCGGCATACCATTGATCCCATTTCTTTTTCAATTCGGCCGTCATCTCCGGCTTCTCGCCTGCCAGGTCGTTGGTTTCAACTGCATCTTCCCGGATGTTGAACAGCGAGCAACCTTTCTTGTTGAAATAAAGCTTCCAATCTCCATGACGGACTGCCCCTTGATCCCGGATTTTCCAAAAGATATAGTCATGTGGAGCATCTGTACTCTGCCCGGTAATCACATTTGATATATCACACCCGTCAAGATGGGTCCCTTGGGGGACCTCAATGCCTGCCAGGGCACAAAAAGTCGGATAAAGATCCATGATCGCTACCGGAGTATCACAGACACGGCCTCCTTCGATCACCTTCGGATAATGGATAATTAAAGGCAGTCGAATACCTCCTTCATAAAGCTGGCCCTTTCCGCCTCGAAGTCCGTTGGTCGAGTGGAAGGTCAACCCCGTCGGCCATCCTTCGGGCCAGAACCACGACTTGCCGCCTGCCCCGGCCTCCTTGTTCGTGGGTCCCGAGGCCGATGAAGGACCGTTGTCGCTGGCGAAACAGATGATCGTATTGTCCCATTGTCCGGTTCGGCGCAACGCGTTGCACAGAGCCCCCACGCCGTCGTCCATGGCCATGATCATCGCCGCATACATCCTGTAAGCCGGGCTTTCGATATTCCGGGTCTTTTCCCAATAGCGGGTATGGGCTTGAAGCGGGTAGTGTGGGGCATTGGGCGCCACATAGAGGAAAAAGGGCTCCTCCTGTCCGTGGTTTTGGTTGACAAACTCCACGGCCCCCTCGAAAACCATGTCCGTAAGGTATTTTTCGCCGTTGCTACCGTCTTTCCAAAGGCCGTTCTGCAAGTTCGGGGCCTTGTTGTTGTCCACGCCATTGTATATGCCGTTCTCATCCGGCCAATAGTTGGCAGCAAAATTAATCCGATGCTTAATGAAATCAAACATCTCGGAGTTATCGACCAGCACGTTCCATTTTCCCGAGATCCCGACCCGATAACCGGCCTGTTTGAATGCCTCGGGCATCAGCCGGAACTCCGGATCGATGGTGAAGTTCTTGCCGTTGTTGGCATCCATTCCGAAACGGGTGGGATATGATCCTGTCATCAGTCCCACACGACTCGATGCCGAAACCGGAGCCATGACGTAGTTCTGCGTGAACCGCACTCCTTCGGCAGCTAAAGCATCGAGATGAGGGGTCTCAACCAACGTACTCCCATAGCAGGAGAGGTCGCCATATCCCAGATCGTCTACATAAATCATCACCACATTGGGGCGTTTGTCCGCCTTCTTTGGTTTTGCGTCTGCCGTTCCTTGCATGGCCATGGCCGCCAGCGGAAGCGTCCATCCGTATTTTACAGGTGTCATCCTCTATTTGTTTTTACGTTCTAATTATTGATGCTGATGCAACGCACAGCGGCACCATTTGCCCGCGGATTCGTCGCACTCACTGACTTGGTTGTGATCACATACCAGGTAGCCTGTCCCGCATTGCTTGCGTTGGGAGTACAGGTCCAAATGAAATGGTTGGCCAGCCCAAACGTTCCGTTCTGGGCACGACGTCCCGGCAATCCGACCGGTTTGAAACCATCCATCAGATTCAGTCCCGCAGGATCGACCTCCGCCGAAGTCGGCACCCGATATCCCGGTGGACAAGGATTGTTTACACCTCCTGTCTCAGAATCGTCCCACAGGACATCCGTAATAGCGGGTGAGGTCTGCCACGACAGTTTGTCCGGAGCAAGGATGAATTTACCAGCCAGATTGGGATCCGCTTCGGGATTATTACTCTTGATATCGGTCGTTGCCGATTTATCGACTGCCTTATTCGAGTAGCAGATCTGGTGTCCGTCCTCCTTACGTCCCCATTGATACATGAAGGGTGCCCGCGTGGCGACCGTTACGCCCAGCATGGGACTGAGCCATTCACGCTCGACACCATCCGAGCCCTGTACCTGCACCTTGTCGTATCCGATGAGGACCCGATCGTCAACATCGGTTCCCGTTACATGTTGGTGCATGACATCGAATAGCCGGAACTTGATTTCGGAGAACAACACATTCTCGTTCTCAGCACAATAGAGCGTATCTCCAACCTTGATTTTCAGATCCCTGACAACAAATATGGAACGTTTGGCAAACGATCCGCAAAGTTTCAAACGGATTCTGTTTTCGGCAGCTCCATCAGCCAACACGCCGCTTTCAAGCGCAAGAGAAAGCGCCTCCTGCGGATCCGCGCCGTCGAGCGTTTCGATCGAATAGCCCTCCAACGACACCGACTTGCCATAGCCGTTGATGTAGCTCAACTCGATGAAAACGGGCTCGGTGTCCGAATAGCTGGTTCCAAGTACCGAGTAGGCGTAATCCTCCCGATAGGCTGAAGAAGAGGAGACGACCTTCTGTCCTGCATCCAACACGAAAGCAAAGGGCGGATTGGAAACAATCGTGACGGGAATCTCCTGCGAGATCGTCTTGCCTTCATCGAAGACGATTTCGGCAACAATCGTCGAGGCTCCGGGTTCCTCCCGAGTCACCTCACCGCAAAGCGGCAGCCGGATCTCGCTGATGCTGGGACCCGCAGAGAGCCGCACTGCGGTCTCCGGAAGATAGATGCCGTCGATCTCCGGCACCCGGATCGTTACCGTCCGGTCGTAACAGTTCGCGACTTTCAACATCAGGTCAGCCATAACGGGCTCTCCCGTGACAAACTGTCCCGAAATGTACTCCCATTCGGGATCTTCCGGGAAGAAAACGTCCATCTCATCCGTGAATATCCGTTCGTTGGGAGTCTCACTGCATGCGCAAAGCCCGAACGCAAGAAGAACCAATAAAAATCCTTTTCTCATGACATGTATGTTTTAATACCCGAAGTTCTGTTCTACAATTGAAATTTCAATATTTTCGTTCAACTCCTGCAAGGGAATGGGCATCAGCATGTAGCGCTTGACCCAGGTTGAATTGTCGACCTCGAAATACACATCGTTCGTCCCGGCCATATAGTCTTCGTTCTGATAGCTCAACAATTCACAAAATTTCGCCGTACCCCGGCGACGGAAATCCGAGAATTCATTAAATTCACCCATCAATTCCCGGAAACGCTCTTCGAGGATGGCATTCCGGAACTGCTGTACCGTAGTCACGGCAATCGTTTCGCCGTCTGAGGTTGCACCCCAGTTTTTGGGATACGTCACAATGCTCCCATCCGTCGTGGAGCAACGGGCACGAGTCAGTACCTCGTTCACATAGGCATACGCATTAGCCGGCGAATTCTCGATCTCGTTAACCGTCTCCGCCAGAATCAACAGAATTTCGGCATAGCGAAGATAGAAAATATTCTCATTTCCGTTGCCCACGGCACTGACATCCGGATCGACATACTTTTTCACGATCGGATACTGATCCTTGGCGGCAGCCCCTGCTGTCGGAAACAACGACTCCTCCTTCACGGTCCCATCGCTCTGCAACGTACGTTTCACGTTGATGATGCAGGTGATGTCGCGCCGCGGATCGCCCTCCTCGAAATAGCGCCACTGGTTACGTCTGGGACGCAGGGCTGCAAGGTAAGTTCCCGCCTTCGGAGCATAGTCAGCATTGTTCTTGTTCATCCAGACCCGCGCGATGGAGGCCGTGGCATTGGGTGTTGCCGAGGAGTTCTGGATCTCGATGATCGATTCGGTCGAGTTCTGCTGATTCACATCCCAAAGATCCGTAAAATCCGGAACCAATGCATACTCTCCGTACACTTTTTTCGCCGAATCGTAGGCCAGGAACCAGAAATTGGTCGGCGTATCGGCATTCTTATCGGGATCCTGATAACGCTCGGCCAGCATCTCCTCCGTTACGGCCGCATCGACGGAATTCACCGCACTGGGACGATTTCCCGCCATGACCATATAGACTTTCGCTTTCAAGGCCGTAGCCGCCAGTCGGTGGGGATGACCGGTTCGCTGGGCGCCTTTCTCGCACATCAGGCTCTCCGCCTGAGTCAGGTCGGAAATAATCTGCGCATAGACCTCCGCAGCAGTAGCGCGCGGACAGTAGATATTGTTCTCATTGGTCGGTTCCAACCGCAAAGGGACTCCTCCGAAAAGGCGTACGAGATCGAAATACATCATCGCTCTCAACAAATAAGCTTCCCCCCTATACGGATTACGGATATCCTCCGCAACAGGGCTGTCCTCAATATAATAGATCAAGTCGTTGCATTGCGAGATGACACTATATGCGGAGGTCCAATACTTATACAATTGATCAAAGCCGGCATTCATTTGCCAACCTGACAGCGGAGCCCATGTTCCGGCCTGATTATAAATATAGGCGCCGGACATACCGTGTACGACGGCAGTATAGAATTGCCCGTAACAGTTCTGCTTAGTGAGTGGCATCCACGCTCCAGCCAAGATACCAGCAATCCCCGCCTCTGTTTCATACAACTCTTCTTTGGTATAGGTCGTGTAAAGTTCTTCATCAAGAAGGCTGCATCCTTGCAGCGAAGCGGTCATCAGACCGACTGTAATCAGGATATATTTTTTATATGATTTCATCGTTCCTTTCAATTTAGAATGTCAGATTCAGACCTACAAGAACCGAACGTACCGACGGGTAGGAGTTCCAATCGACGCCAATGATACCGGCATTGCCGCTGAAACTATTCACTTCCGGATCATATTCGCTGTACTTCGTCCATACGAACAGATTGTTCCCGGAGACATATACGTTCAGCCGTTTAAGCGCCGAGGTCTTTTTCATGGGGATATCATACGAAAGCGTGATGTTCGACAAACGTAAGTAGCTACCGTCTTCCACAACCCATGACCCGACCTCGGTCGGTTGCGGCGCTGTCAGCGATTGATATTTCGTGGTGGCGTTCGTCCCGTTCGGATCGCCTTCACGCCAAGCATAGCCATAGGCGTCTGTACGACGGTTCTTGGTGCCGCCGCCGACCGAGAAGTTCTCCATGTAGAGGTTGGCATTGACAATGTCGCGCCCCAACACGCCATTGAACAGGACGTCGAGCGTCAGCCCTTTCCAGCTCAACGTCGTCGAGAAGCCGTAGACGAAATCGGGATTCGGGTCGCCGAGCAGAACCCGGTCGTGCATGTCGATGACACCGTCATCGTTCACATCCACATAATTCAGCATACCTCCGACGATCTGCTGCCCGTTCCACATAACAGGTTTTCCGTCCGATGTATATCGGGGTTCCTGGGCAATCCCGTCGGCCTTCAAGCCATAGAACATGCCGACAGGTCGACCCTCCAAAAAGATATTGGCCGGCGAATTGATGACATTCGCCGAGATGTTGTTGCCAAGATAACCTTTCGCATTGGCAATCGAATAAGAAAAATACTGTGAAGGAAGGCCGATCGACTTGATGCGGTTCCGATTGACAGATCCGTTCACGTTGACATTCCAGTTCCAATCCTTTGTATTCAGAATGAGTCCGTCAACCGAAAACTCGAAACCCTTGTTCTCGATGGATCCTCGGTTGACGGCCATCTTCTTGTAGCCGGACGAAGCGGGAATCGAAATGTTCTGCAACAGGTCGTCCGTCACCTTATAATAGGCATCAAACACGATATTCAGTCGGTTGTTGAACAAGCCCCAGTCGAATCCGACATTATACTGAGAGGTCGTTTCCCAGGTCAACCGCGTATTGGGAATGTTGTCCGGAGTATAGGCTACATCGTATCCGCCGACACCGGGGGCAAAGCCGACCGAATATTTTTGTAAAGTCTGGTAGGGCGAGATGGTCTGTTTGCCGACCTGTCCCCATCCGGCCCGGACTTTGAGGTTACTGATCCATTCGACCTCTTTGAGGAAGGGTTCCTGATTGGCCCGCCAAGCCAACGCCACCGAAGGGAAGAATCCGAACTTATGTCCTTCGGCAAAACGGCTTGCCCCGTCGTAACGTCCAGTCAAGGTAACCAGATATTTGTCACGATAGGAATAATTGATGCATGCCAGCGTGGAAAAGACTTGCGTTTTGGTGTAATCCAGAACGAACGGATTGACTTTCAAGGCTCCGGCAATTCCCATGGCACCCAACGTCTGATTCGGGAAATCCTGCGCCGAGGTGTATTTGTTCTCCAACTTCTTTTGATCATAGGTAACACCGATCGTACCGTTCAACTTGTGGACACGGTCGAAGACATAGTTGTACATCAGGAGCGCTTCCAACGTATAGAACGTCGAATTCATGTTCGACCAGCCTGCCTTTCCGTTGTTTTTCTTTCCCTCGTTGACCAGGTTGCTGTACCAACGCATTCGGGTTTTGTTCCGATAATCACCCATAGCAGAGACTCGGAAAGTCAATGATTTGTTGATCAGATAGTCAACATTCAAAGACGAAAGAACACGGAATTCCTTGCTTTTGTCATCATAGCCGTTGATCCATGCCAGCGGAGAAGAGACGATATCCATGTCATCAACCATCTCGTCCTCACTCTCCGAATTGAATCCCCGCAAAGGAATCGACTGGATCATACTTCGCACCATACTGGAATTAATCGATCCGCCTGGTTCGGTACCTTCCATCCAATTGTTCTTGATAAAACTGGCGCTTGTCTGAGAGGTTATCCGGAATTTCGATCCGAGGTTCTGCACAAGATTCAACCGCGCATCGCTGTTCTCGAGTCCTGTACCAATCACAATACCCTGCGTATTAGCGTGCCCCAAAGCGATAAAGTAGTTTGTGCTGTTCTTCGCCTTGGTTTGACCACTTACACTGATCCGATAATTCTGATTCAACGAAGGTCTCGTAACCTCCTCTTGCCAGTTCACGGAGCGTGCCGCAATCTCTTCCGGCGTTCCGATGATCTTTCCATCGTACTCTTCGCGGAATTTGGCATAGGTTACCCCATCCATCATCAGAATGGTCTTTGCCAACATCGAAACACCTACCGACGTATTGATCTGTACGGTCGGTTTTTCCGTTGTTCCTCGCTTGGTTGTGATCAATACGACACCATTGGCACCCCGCGATCCATAAATTGCAGTTGCGGATGCATCTTTCAACACCTCGATGCTGGCGATGTCGGCCGGGCTGATACCCATTAGCCCGTTCTGTTGCTCCTGGCCTCCCGTAGAAAAGGGATTTTTGACATCTTCCGTAGCATCGATCATGATCCCGTCGATCACATAGAGCGGATCATTCCCCGAACCGAGCGAATTGGTACCTCGAATACGGACATCGACCATAGCACCTGGTGCACCCGATGTCGTATTGACAAAAACTCCCGGAACACGACCTTGCAACAGTTTGTCCACGCCGACATTTTTGGCGGCATCCTTCTCATCAACTTTCACCGAAGACACGGATCCTGTCAGATCGCTTTTTCGAACCGCTCCATAACCGATAACCACGACTTCATCAATTGATTCGGCTGTTTCTTTGAGCGTTATCTGAATAGAGGTACGGTTCTGTACCGGAATGGTTTGTGTTTCGTAGCCGATAAAAGAGAATACCAACACGGGACGCTCAATATTTTTCGGCAGACTTAATGAATAGTTGCCAGAAACATCCGTAATTGTTCCTACGGCGGTTCCCTTTACCACTACACTTACACCTGCAATGGGTAGCTGTTGCGCATCCGAGACTTTACCCGTTATCTGCTGCGCCCAAGAACTTTGCGTCAGAAATAAAAACGCCAACAAACACACACACCAAGGGCCCAATATTCCCGGCTTGTTTCTCCGTCGTTGAATTTTAATCATATGGTAAAAGTTTTAGGTTGATTAATTTTAGACAAAGATCTTTTTTATTGTTACTCTTAACAACCACTATATTTTCAAAAAATAATGCTATATTTGCATATAGTTAATATTTTACATATGATAAAAAACTACATGCAATACGAGAAAATCATATATGGGCCCAATAATTCATTTAGTTACAAGACTATAACGAAGAAATACTTTCCTATGCCTCTTCATCATCACCCAGAGATAGAGGTTATTCTCATTACGGCTGGGCATGGAAAGCGGTTTGTCAGTAATTCCGTCGATGACTTTGCTCCCGGAGACTTGGTTCTCATCGGGGACAATGTCCCTCATTTCCATCTGTGCGACAAGGTCTATTATCAAGACAACGATCTTTTCTGTTCATCAAGAGTCATTCAGTTTACCAGGGATATCTTTCCAGAGCGTTTCGAACAACTAACCGAATATGCAAATATCGCCAACCTGCTGCAAAGAGGAATGTACGGAGTGAAATTCACAAATCTTCCTTCCATCGAACAGACGGCACATATTATGGAATCCCTTGATAAACTATCGGGCATCAAACGAATCAATGCGCTGCTTCGGATGCTGGATCTTTTAGGCCGACTCAAAGATTACAAAATTCTGTCACAATATGACTATAAACACGATACAGTTAAACAAGATGATCAAAACAGCATATCAGCGAAAGTTTATAATTATCTGATGAAAAACTTCAAGCGAAAAGTCTCGCTTGAAGAGGTCGCTACTCATGTCAATCAAAATCCAACTTCCCTTTGCCGATATTTCAAGCAAAACACGAAAAAAAGTATTTTCGAGAGTTTGAATGAGATACGCGTGGAGTATGCCTGCAAATTGCTGGCAAACTCGGATTTTACAATTGCACAAATTGCTTATGAATCCGGATACAACAATCTTTCGAATTTCAACAAGCAATTCAAAAAAGTCTTGGGTAAGTCCCCGAAAGATTACAAAGAATCCTCCAGAAAAACCGACATCACCTAATCTTTCCGGACCTGCGGACCCAAAGGCCCAACCACAAAAGATATAGAATGGACACAGCCGGGACTGTAAAAGCAAAAGCCACACTGATAAGATCGGCCAGAATGCCCCATATCAACGGGAAAATAGCTCCGCCGACAATCGTAGACATCATTAACCCGGAACAAAGATCCTCCTTGTCTGGATTTCTTTCCAACAGAACGGCAAATAAAATCGGAAAGATGTTCGCGAATCCGAACCCGACACAAATACTGCCGATGTAGATCGACATGTCGTTGTGGATGAAAATGAACACAACCCCGATCAGCGCAAGCCACATGGACCAAACCATCAAATTCGGAGGAGTGGTTTTTCGAAGGATCCAACCACCCAAAAATCGTCCGATCAACACGGGAAAGAAAAAAATCGACCACGCCCAGAACATGCCTTCCTGCTGAATATCATGCCCTCGATATTCAAGCAATAAGGGGACTCCAGAGCTCATACTGGTTACGGCTCCAATAAACAACAAGGCACCAAACAGGATCTTCCGGTTTTCGGAATATCGCAGCATCGTCGCATAACCTTTGTAGGAGTCTACGGAAAAGATCCGAACAGATCGACTGAAACCAGACCCCACGATGGGATCTTCTCGTCGAGTAGAGATCAACATACCCCAAACGAGAAGCGAGAACAACGCACAAAAAGGGAACAACACTTTCCAATCAGCAGCCAAGCACACCGCCCCTATTGTTGGAATAATAAAGCCGCAAGCCGTTCCCACGGCCTTGACACTTTGCGCGAACAGCAGATTGGAAGCAAACCGACCTTCGCGGCTCACGCTCCTCACCAATGGGTTTCCAGCAACCTGCAACGCCACAGCGCCGGCGTTTACCAAAAGCAGGGAGATTGTCAGGACAACAAAACAAAGAATGTCAGACGACGACGGAATGATCTCGGTCCACAGTATTCCTCCGGCGATACAAAAACCGAGGAATATGGCAAAAAGTCCGTAGGCAAGGATCTTTCTTTTTCCATATTTATATTGGCAGAGGGCCAAGGGGATCGAAAGGATACCGTAAAGGATGAAACCGAAGAACGAGAGGAGTTGAGCGAGACTGTAAGAGAAACCGTATTCTTCTTTAGAGTAGGATACGATTGGACCGACGGCATCTCCAAACCCCATTACGAGAAAGATCAAGTAGACGGTATAAAGATAGAAGACAGACGGTTGCACAAATATGCTAGATTTAGAATATTATAAATTAAGAAAAAAGTAAAATTAAGCATAAATTTTATTCCTGCAATTTCGTCCTGATTAACATTCTTAACTTCTTATAGAAGGAGGAGGTCAATTATAAGGAATAAATTTTTAATAAGTCGCTGTTGTGTGGATAATTGTAGAATCGCCAATATTGCGAACAACAAGCCCTTCCCTCTATCAATAATCCTTAAATTTAAGATATATTAGAGGCCTGTACTTTATCTGATTTACATTGTTGAGTAAAAAATAGTTTTTCTTTTTGTGAAAAGAATAAACGTTCTTTCCGACTATGCAAAATCAGGTAGCTAAGAGAACTCAGCTCGTTTCCGAATCACTACCTATTCGACTATTTTATTTCCGTAAATATTTTATTTTCAGTAAGTATATCAAAATTGCACAGCATCTCGCCCTCCGGTTGTTCAACACCTCGGTATTGCCGCATTACCTCTTGAACGCTTACCTGCTTACCCTCGGCCAACAACCCTTTTTCAATGTCGTAAATCCGAAACTCCTGCTGGTCGAGGTACTCGTTCAACTGCTTGTTTACGAGGGTATTGTTCCTTACCCTACCTTTGGCCGTAACCCATTGGGACGGCATAGTGCTCCGCCGAAGCGAGCACTCAACATACTCCTGATGGGAGGAGACACGCATAAAGATAGGCACAGAGCCATCTTTAAGCGGTTTCCTCCGCTTAACAAAAAATAAAATGGATAGCATCGTTACGATGAATTTATCGGGAAATCCGATGGTACAAAGATAAGTAAAATAAACGAGTTTTGCAAGTGTAAAATACTGCAATATAGAGAAATAAACAGCATTCTCTTGGACTTTTACTTGGACTTGGGAAGTCCAACTGCAACTCCCATGAATTCTCCAAGTAAACTCTTTCCGAATCCTGCCGAGAAGTGCATGCAGGGCACAAAAAGAAAATCCCATAATTCTCAGAATTACAGGATTTTTCTCATAACTACTTGATTTTCAGTGGAGGTGGCGGGAGTCGAACCCGCGTCCAAACAGGGAACCCGAAAGCTTTCTACACGTTTATCCGCAATTTGATCCTTCTCCCCATGTCTGGCAAGCGGCAACCGAACACGGGGCCCAGTTCCTAAAATTTCGCACGCCGGCCGGAACGCTCCGTCGCACTATCTCTAAATGAATGATACCCCGTATGAAGAGCCGTTAAAGAGCGGAACGTCCCTTCGGGATACTCGTCGCCAAAGCGCCTAGGCTTCGGCGATTAAGCCAATTTTCCTTGAAAATTAGGCAGCGAGTGCAAGGCGATTATTGCCATTTGT
>ERZ857503.1453-NODE-1453-length-13470-cov-4.311592_pt1 | contig 13470 bp, 11 predicted proteins | sample MGYA00519766_ERZ857503 | MGnify/ENA primary metagenome ERZ857503 (study PRJEB31778, sample SAMEA3449345) | human gut metagenome | biome: human gut; feature: human-associated habitat; material: faeces | place: United Kingdom | collected 2010/2012 ...
ACCTCATCATCGCCACGCAGCGTCCCGACGTGAAGGTCATCACGGGCGGCATCAAAGCCAACTTCCCGGCGCGTATCGCTTTCCGCGTGATGCAGATGATCGACTCGCGCACGATCATCGACCAGCCCGGGGCCAATCAGCTCATCGGCCGCGGCGACATGCTCTTTTCGAAAGACGGGGAGCTGACCCGCATACAGTGTGCGCTGGTCGAAACGCGCGAAGTGGAGCGGATCGTGGACTACATTTCCAAGCAGCAGGGCTACACCGAGCCTTATCCGTTGCCGGACTACACGCCCGAGACGGGCAGCGAAGCGCCCGCGGGCGGCGAGAGCGGAGCGCCCGTGAAATACGATTCGCTCTTCGCCGAGATCGCCCGCTCGGCCGTGTCGGGCGGTTCGATCTCCACGTCGATGATCCAGCGCAACTACGAGGTGGGCTTCAACCGTGCGGGCCGCATCATGATGCAGCTCGAACGTGCGGGCATCGTGGGGCGGCAGGAGGGGGCCAAGCCGCGCGACATCCTCTACCACGACTTGCCGTCGCTCGAAGCCCGCTTGCAGGAGCTCGGCGTGTTCTGACCGGGGGGCCGGACGTTGGCTGTTCGGGTCGGCGGTCGGGCCTGTACGAAGCCCCGGGCGGATGCGCGCCTCCGCAAAAGACGGGGCTGCCTGCCGCCCGCGCCTCGCACAGGACCGGAGCTCCGACGCTGCGGACTGCGGACCGTGCGGCGCGGGAGAAGCCGGAATTCGTCCGGGCCTGTGCCGCGCCGAAAAACATCTTCGATTCTCGGAGTCGGTTTCGTTGCGCCGGGTGCGATCCGGGCTTCGCCCGAAGATTGCCGAGGCGGGAAAACGGCTTGCGGAAGAGAACGTTCCGCGGCGAAAACAGGGTTTGAAATATCTATCGTATCGTTAATTATATAGTTGTCTATGTCGATCGTCCGAAATTCACACTCCTTTCGCCGCCTCCTGAGTGGGGCGGTGCTCTCGATGACGGCGCTCCCGGCCGTGGCTTCGACTTCCGCCTCCGCTTTGCCTGCTGCGGAGAGGGACCGCCTTCCCGTTTCGGCCGGAATCCTGTCCGTTGCGGCCGACCGTATTCCCGCGCCGGACGAAATCCTGCCCGATGCGGAGCCCGGTCGTTTGCGGTATTCCGAACGAGTGCGGCCCGCTGCGGCACCGGCAGGCCGGCGGCAGAACGGGGTTTCCGCGGCTGATCCGGTTGCCGGAGCCGATGCGGCGCACTCCCGTGCCGCGGAGTTGCTGCGCATGCTGTCCGACCGCATCCGGTCGCTGGGCCGCTACGCAGCGGCCTTCACGGTCGAAGCCGACGGGCAGTCGGCGGAGGGGCGGTATACGGTCGGCGGCGACAGTTACTACCTCCGGCTGGGCGATGCCGAGGTCTACGGCGACGGCCGGGTGCGGTACGAGGTGGACAACCGCCGCCGGGAGGTGGCGGTCGATCGGGTGGATGCGGCGAGCCGGAATCTGCTGGACAACCCGACGCGGGCGTTCGATTTCGTGGACGACGAATTCGAGGCCGAACTGCTGTGGGAGCGCGACGGCCGTGCCGCCGTGAAGCTCACGCCGAAAGCGGGGGCGGTGCCGTGCGTCGTTACCGTTGCGCTCGATACGCGGACGATGCGTCCCCTGTCGCTCGAATACGACTTCGACGGCGAGCGCATCCGGATCGTCGTCCGCAGCCTCGAAGCGGTGGACAAGGCGCCGAAGGAATACGATCCGGCCGAGTACCGCACCTATGAAACGATCGACTTCCGGTAGGTATTCGGATGATCGGTGCTCTCTAAAGATTTATCGATCTGATAAAACGTCTTTTGGGTATTTTTTTCTTGATAAAATTTTTATTATATAAAATTTTATATTATTTTTAACAAAAAGAAAGGAGGGGTGTATTTTCATTTGATGATTTTATGTACTGTAAATATTGAAATTTAGTGGTAAAATTGAATTCGTTTATTGTTTTTTTTATTAATCGGACTGCCATGAAAAAGATTATGACATTGTTTGCTTTGGCATTGTGTGCATGTCAGGGTGAAGAGCAACAAGTGGAGCAAAATGTAAACAATTCAGATTTGCAAACGATAACAGAAGACATTGTATTATTGGAGAATTTTAATGGATACGGTGTCGATCTGCAAATTGAAAATATGTATGGTACACGGGTAGATAATAATGCGTTGTATTTATTGAGCGTTACTAAACCGAATCGTACTTTGGAAATCAATTTTATAATGAAAGTTGATGTTTTATCGGATGGGGGATATAAAGTTGCATTGTATACGGATGATGCGGATGATGATTCCGAATTCTTAGGTGCTTTTATATATGATGCAACAGATCGGCTTTCTGATGTAATTGTTTCGTATGAGACTCGTGCGAGAAAAGAGGGGGAGTGTTATGTGGATTGTGTGAAACGGGAATATAAGGAGCGGAAGGACGCTATGGCGGAACGGCCTTTGGACGATGTGGCGTGCAGTTGGATGGGCGGAATTTGCAATACGCTGATTCTTGCTGGAGCCGCATACGACTGCTGCGATACGGAGGATAATATGACGACCGAATGATAATACAATGGATTATGAATACTTCTATGCTATTTTTCTTCGTGCTTTTTCAAGGCCTGATCTACCTGACGGGAATCGTGTATGCCATCTGCGCCTATGCGCATAAACGGATCGGAGTCGGTTCCCTGCTCATCTCGTTCGTGTTGTTTCCCTTTCCTCCGGCCATCCCGCTTGTCTGCTTCTACGGCGAACGACGGCGTGCGAAACATACGGAACAACCCTTTGACGGCCGTCGGATCGAGGCGGGTTGGCTCCTCGTGCTGTTCGCAGTTCTTACGAGCGGTGGCATGAACGCTCTGTGCCGGACGACCGGTGCGGACACCGATTTGGGTCTCTCGTGCAGTCTGCTGGCTACGTTGCTTGCCTCATGGCTCGTCTTGTGGCTGGTGCGTCCGGCGCATCGGTGCAAGGGCTGAGGGAGGCAGAGCGTTGTCGGCCCGATCGGGGTATTTCCAAGGGAAGCGCGGCTCGGCGGCGCTTCCATTTTTTCTCGTCCTCCCGCTCCGTCTTCGTTCGCCCTGTCGGTTCGTCCGACGTTGTCATGCCTCGTCCGGCGTCGGTTGTCGTATGTGCCGGCGCCGGACGTGTGCCTTGCGGCCGTCTCCCCGCCCCCGTGATTCCCGAGCGACTGCGCTTGTCTCGTCGGAAATCTCGTCGTGTTCGGCGGCTGTGCTGCCCGTCGTCCGGTTTCGTGGCTGTCCCGGTGCGGGCCGGAGCTGCGGGACGTATCCGTCCGGCGGACTGTGCCCGCCGCAGCCTGCCGAATCAGGGCCGCCGGCAGTGCGCCGCAGATGCTTCGGAGCGCCTCCCCGCCCGGGGCCGGCGGGCGTTTTGCGGCTTCGGTCGTTGTCCGGAATGTTTTTCCGCCATCGTCTCCGGGCCTCGGCCCCGACCACCGGTCGGGCGACCGGAAAAAAGCCTTCAGATCGGCGGAAAAGGGGCAATAACGGGGGCCCGACCGGGAAATCCGCCCGGCGGATGCGATTTTTCCAGCGCGGGAGTTGCTCAAAACGGAAAAAAATCGTATTTTTGTTCGTTAAAACAGATGTAATCCCAAGACGGAAATGCTAACTGAAGAAGAAAAAAATGCCGGTCTGGTGGGGCGTATCATTCCCATCAATATCGAAGAACAGATGAAAACGGCGTACATCGACTATTCGATGTCGGTCATCGTCTCCCGCGCGCTGCCCGACGTGCGCGACGGTCTGAAGCCCGTGCACCGCCGTATTCTCTACGATATGAGCGCCGAGCTCAATCTCTACTCGGACAAGCCGACCCGTAAGTCGGCCCGTATCGTCGGCGACGTGCTCGGTAAGTTCCACCCCCACGGCGACTCGTCGGTCTACGACGCGATGGTCCGTCTGGCGCAGGACTGGTCGATGCGTTACCCGCTGGTCGACGGACAGGGTAACTTCGGTTCGATGGACGGCGACTCGCCGGCCGCCATGCGTTACACCGAGGCCCGCATGAAGAAGATCACCGACGAGGTGATGGCCGACATCGACAAGGAGACGGTCGACTGGACGCTCAACTTCGACGATACGATCCCCGAACCCACGGTGCTGCCGACGAAAATTCCGCTTCTGCTGGTCAACGGCGCGAGCGGCATCGCCGTCGGTATGGCGACCAACATGGCGCCGCACAACCTCGGCGAGGTGGTCGACGCCTGCTGCGCCTATGTGGACAACCCCGAGATCGAGTGCGAGGAGCTGCTGCGCTATGTGAAGGGGCCCGACTTCCCCACGGGCGGCATCATCTACGGCTACGAAGGCGTCCGCGAAGCGCTGCTCACGGGCCGCGGCCGCGTGGTGATGCGCGCGAAGACCGAAATCGAGCACACGGCCAGCGGCCGCGAGTGCATCGTCGTAACGGAGATTCCCTACATGATCAACAAGGCGGAGATGATCAAGAAGATCGCCGACATGATCAACGAGAAGAAGATCGAGGGTATCTCCTACATCAACGACGAGTCCGACCGCAACGGCCTGCGGATCATCATCATCCTCAAGCAGGACGCCGTGGCGAGCGTGGTGCTCAACACGCTGTTCAAGAATACGCCGCTCCAGACCTCGTTCGCGGTGAACAACATCGCGCTCGTCAACGGCCGGCCCATGCTGCTCAACCTGCGCGATCTGGTGCGGCATTTCGTGGATCACCGCCACGACGTCGTGGTGCGCCGCACGCGCTTCGATCTGCGCAAGGCCGAGGAGCGGCTGCACATCGTGCTGGGTCTGTTGATCGCGCAGGACAACATCGAGGAGATCATCCGCATCATCCGCTCGTCGCAGACGCCCGATCTGGCCAAGCAGACGATGACCGAGCGCTTCGGCCTGAGCGACTTGCAGGCTTCGGCCATCATCGAGATGCGCCTGCGCGCCCTCACGGGGCTCGAACACGGCAAGCTCACGGCCGAACGCGACGAACTGGAGAAGCAGATCGCCTATTTCAGGGAGGTGCTCGAAACGCCCGCCGAGCAGATGCGGATCATCAAGGAGGAGCTGCTCGATATGAAGGAGAAATACGGCGACGAACGCCGTTCGGAGATCGTCTATGCCTCCGAGGAGTTCAACCCCGAGGATTTCTACGCCGACGACGACATGGTCATCACCATCTCGCACATGGGATACATCAAACGTACTCCGTTGGCCGAATACCGCACGCAGAACCGCGGCGGCGTGGGCGTGAAGGGAAGCGCCACGCGCGACGAAGACTTCATCGAACACATCTACGTGGCCACGATGCACAACACGATGCTCTTCTTCACGGAGAAGGGCCGCTGCTATTGGCTCAAGGTCTACGAGATTCCCGAGGGGGCGCGTTCGTCGAAGGGCCGCGCCATCCAGAACGTCATCCAGATCGAGTCCGACGACAAGGTGCGCGCCTACATCAACGTGAAGCGCCTCGACGATGCCGACTACGTGAACGACAACTACATCATCATGTGCACGAAGGACGGTACGATCAAGAAAACCCGGCTCGAAGCCTACTCGCGTCCGCGCCAGAGCGGCGTGAACGCCATCGTGATCCGCGAGGGCGACCAGCTGATCGAGGCCAAGCTCACCAGCGGCCGCGCCGAGGTGATGCTCGCGGCCCGCGAAGGCAAGGCGATCCGTTTCAACGAGAGTACGGTGCGTCCGATCGGGCGTGTCGGCGCCGGCGTGCGCGGCATTTCGATCGACGAAGGCGACGAGGTGGTCGGCATGATCTGTGTGGAACCCGATTCGAAGCAGGAGGTGCTGGTGCTGAGCGAGAACGGCTACGGCAAGCGGACCGATCTGGAGGAATACCGCATCACCAACCGCGGCGGCAAGGGCGTGAAGACGATCAACGTTACGGAGAAGACGGGCAAACTCATCTCCATTCAGGCCGTAACGGACGACAACGATCTGATGATTATCAACCGCTCGGGTCTGACGATCCGCACGGCCGTGTCGCAGATCCGCGTCGCGGGCCGTGCGACGCAGGGCGTGCGCATCATCAACCTGCGCGAGGGCGATGCCATCGCCTCGGTGATGGCCGTGCCCCGCTCGGAAGAGGAGGAGACGGCTGCGGCGGCGGACGAAACCGGTGCCGCGCAGTCGGACGGGGCGACGACGACTCCGGCCGACGACACCGCCGCCGCACCGGCGGACGGAGCGCCTGCTGCGACGGAGGAGCCCGAAGCCGGAAAGCCGGAGCGGCCGGCCGGAAGCGACGAATGAACGAAACAGCTAAATAAAACCTTTAATTTTTTACTATGAAACGATTGATTTTGATGGTTGCTGCGGCTCTGGTGCTGGCCGCACCCGCCGCCGAAGCGCAGAAGGTCAATAAGGAGGCGCTGCTGGCGAAAATCGCCAAGAGCGATGCCGATGTCGCCAATGCGAAGAAGGGGGCCAAAGCCTCTACGTGGATCAACCGCGGCAAGGCCTACTACGAGGCTGCGGCCGAACCGACGAAAAGTCTCTTCGCTAATATGGAGGCGCAGATGATGCGGCTCACCGTCGGCGAACCCGTGTCGAAGGAGCAGGAGACGCTCGGCGAAGAGGGAAATACGAAGACCTACGAAGTATGGGTCTATCCCTATTTCCGCGCCTATGTGCTGGACGGCAAGATCGCTGCATGGAAGCTGACGCAGCGCGTGGCCGACGGTTTGGTGGAGACCGCGATCGAGTCCTATGCGAAGGCTTACGAGCTCGATCCCAAATCGGCCGACAGGGTGAAAGCGGGTCTGAAGCAGATCAGCGATTTCTGCTCGCAGGAGGGCAACGTGAACCTCGAACTGGGCGACTTCAAGGCTGCGGCCGATGCGTTCGGTCTGGCTTATGCGGCGCAGGCGGTACCCGCCTACGGAGGTGCCGATCCCGAGCTGCTCTACTATGCGGGCTATCTCGAAACGGTCAACGGATCGAAGGATCCCGCCTCGTTCGCCAAGGGCGCCGAGTACCTCGAAAAGGCCATCGAGGAGGGCTACGAAGGCGAAGAGGGGCTCAGCTACTACTATCTTTTCTATTGCTACTACGGCCAGAAAGACGCCGATCCGGCCAATCTGCAAAAGGCCAAGCAGACGTTGCTGACCGGTCTGGACAAATATCCCAAGAGCCAGCGCATCCTTGACGGTCTGATGTCGCTCTATACCTCGGAAGAGGGGCTGGGCGATCCCGCCGACCTGATTTCGCGCTTCGACGCCGCCATCGCGGAAGACCCCGACAATGTGGATATGTGGTTCGGCCTCGGACGGATCTATGCGGCTCTGAAGAATAACGACGAGTGCATCGTGGCGTTCAAAAAGGTCGCCGAGCTGGCCCCCGACGTGTTCGACGGCTATTTCTGGACGGGTTATTTCTATGTCGAGAAGGGCAACGCCATGAACGAGGAGCTGAACAATAAGCCGTGGACGGGCAAGGCTGCCTACGACGAGGAGCAGAAAGTCATCAACGCGGTCTACGCCGAGGCGATTCCGTGGTTCGAGAAGGCGCTGGAGATCAAGCCGAACGATCTCAATACGGTCGATTATCTGAAATCCATCAGCTTCCGTCTGCGCGACGAGGAGGGGATGATGGAGAAGTACAACAAATACAACGAACTGCTCCAGCAGATTCAGGCTCAGTAGACCGGTCGTACCCGGTGCGGGAAGAGGGTGTCTGGCAAGTTGCGGACACCCTCTTTTTGTGCGTGCTCCTGTCCGGGAGCGATTCCGAATATGCGGTTCTCGGATGGCGGAAATACATGCCGGAGCTTCCGTTTTTATTTCGCTTTCGGGGGATTGCGCTCTGCGCCCTGCCGTGAGGTCCTCCGTGAGTTAGCCGGGAGCCGGTCGGGAAGCTCCTCCGGAGAACGGGACGGAGAGCTCTAATCCGATGTGCGGAATATCGGCTGTCTGTGTGCCGGGAAACGATCCTGCGGTTGGTTGCGAATGTTTGCGGAGGCTGTGCGCCGGTTCCGGTACCGACGATGCGCGGCATGCGCGGGGCCGGGACGGAAGTGCTTCGCACCGGCTCGGAGGGGCGGCGGCTCGCGGACAGGGCGGCATGGCGAAATGGCATTTCGCGGGGCGCCCGTGATAAAACGGGGAGCGTCCGGTTCCCGCGTCAGCGGGCCTTGGCGTAGATCGCGCGCAGGCGGTCGGTCATGAAGAATTGCAGGATGCCGCGCAGGAACATGTAGAGCGTGAAAGCGAGCCAGAGGGCATTGTTGCCGATCCAGCCGTAAAGCCCGTAGTAAATGGCGAAATAGGCCGCCGTGGAGCAGAACATCGAATTGCGCATGATGCGCGAGTGGGTGGCGCCGACCATGATGCCGTCCATGATGAAGGGCATGGCGCCGGCGAGCGGGATGGCGATGATCCATCCGATGTAGCGACCTGCGAGGGCGACGATGGCCGCGGCGTTGGGGGCATCGGGCTCTACGAAGATGCCGACCAGCTCGCGCCACCAGCCGACGTACAGCCCGACGAATACGACCGACACGACCATGCCCCACAGGATGCACTTGCGCAGACAGTCGCGCAGCGACCTTTCGTCGCGCGCTCCGATGAAGCGGCCCGTGAGCGCTTCGGCGGCGTAGGCGAAGCCGTCGTTCATGTAGGAGAAGAGCGTGAACAACTGCAGCAGCAGGGTGTTCACGGCCAGCAGCGCGGGATCGCCCATGCGGGCCGAGGCCCCGGTGAAGAACGTATAGACGGCTACGATGCAGAACGTGCGGAGGATGATGTCGCGGTTGATGACGAAGAAGGTTTTCAGGGGCTTGAAGTCCAGCACCTCGGACCAGTCGACGGCGGTGAGCAGCGGCCGGTATTTGGCCATGAGCAGCAGCGTCGAGAGCCCCACGCCCGTCCATTGGGCGATCACCGAGGCGTAGGCGATGCCCACGATGCCCATGTCCATTCCGAATGCGAACCACAGGCTGCAAAGGATGTGCACGACGTTGACCGTGATGGCCGTCAGCATCGGGAAGACGGCGTTCTGCATCCCCGTGAACCAGCCGTTGAAGCCGAAGAGGATGATGCCCGCCGGTACGGCCCAGATGCGGGCGTAGAAGTAATCGCGGGTCATCTGGCTGCCGTTCATGGCCCACAGCGCCAGTTCGCCCAGCGGATATTGCACGAGGATCATCAGCACGCCCATCACGGCCGACACCGACAGCGCGCGGACCAGCATGTTGGTGCATTCGCGGAAGTTGCCGGCGCCGAACGCCTGTGCCGTGAGCCCGCTGGTGCCCATGCGGACGAACGAGCAGTTCCAGTAGATGAAGTTGAAGATCGACACGCCGATGGCCAGCGCGCCGATCGTGGCCGCGGAGTCGGCGCCCCAGTGCCCCGCGATGGCCGTCGAGACGATGCCCATCAGGGGTACGGTGATGTTCGAGACGATATTGGGAAGCGCGATGCGCAGTATTTCGCGGTTCATGGTCATAACGGATGCAAAGATAAGGTAAAAGTGGCAAATTTGCAGTCCGGCTTCGCTTTTATCTTTAATTCGGGCACGCAATGTGTTGTTATCCCCGAAACTTGCACTATCTTTGCCCCCGACACTTTATTAGTAGAACAGAAACGATGAAAGATCCCAAAAACGACTCGACCCCGGTGCTCGAACGCTTCGGACGCGACAAGCGCAAGCGCACCGTAGTTGCTACGGCGGAGCGTGTCGAGCGTCGCCCGCGTTTGCAGCGAGATGCTGCCGATTCGGAGCAGCCGTCCCATGACCACCAGCCCGAACGCCGGGCTTCGTACAACCCGCATTTCACGGCCGACAACCGTCCGGCTTTCGAACGCCCCCGCCGCGAGGAGGGCGACCGTCCGCGCCGTTCATTCGACGGCGACAAGCCACACCGTACATTCGGTGACAAACCCCGCACGTTCGGCGATAAGCCCCGTTACGATAACAGCGAGCGTCCGCGCCGCAACTTTGATGACAACGGTGACCGTCCCCGCCGCGAGGAGGGCGACCGCCCGCGCCGTCCGTTCGGCGAGAAGCCGCGTTACGGCGATAAACCCGCCTACGGGGAGAAGAAATTCGGTCCCAAGAAGTTCGGGGATAAGAAATTCGGCGACAAGAAATTTTCCGACCGCAAGTTCACCGACAAACCCTATAAGCCCGGCGGATTCCGCAAGCAGGACGACAAACCGGCTTCCTATCCGAAATACGATCCGGCGAAGCAGACGGGCGAAATTCGCCTGAACCGTTTCCTCGCCCAGTCGGGCATCTGCTCGCGCCGCGAGGCCGACGATTTCATCACGGCGGGCCTCGTGTCGGTCAACGGACAGGTCGTCACCGTGCTGGGAACCAAGGTGATGCCCACCGACGAGGTGAAGTTCAACGACAGCCGCGTGCAGGGCGAGAAGAAGGTTTATCTGGTGCTGAACAAGCCCAAGGGCTATGTCACCTCGCTGGACGATCCGCACGCCGGAAAGACGGTGATGGAGTTGGTGCAGGGAGCCTGCACGGAGCGCATCTACCCCGTGGGGCGTCTGGACAAGAACAGCCTCGGACTGCTGCTGTTCACCAACGACGGCGACCTCACGAAGCAGCTTACGCACCCCTCGTACCAGAAGAAGAAGATTTATCAGGTGACGCTCGACAAGCCCCTGACGCGTGCCGACATGGACCGTATCGCCGAGGGCATCACGCTCGAGGACGGTGAGATTTTCGCCGACGAGATTTCCTATGTCAAGGAGAACAAGCAGGAGATAGGCATCGAGATCCACTCGGGCCGCAACCGCATCGTGCGCCGCATCTTCGAGTTTCTGGGTTACACCGTGACCAAGCTCGACCGCGTTTACTACGCGGGTCTGACGAAGAAGAACCTCAAGCGCGGAGCTTGGCGGTTTCTGGCGCGCGAAGAGGTGGAGCGCCTGAAGTCCGGCCAATACGAGTAATTCCGATTTTATAGGGCATCTTTCGCCCTGCCTTGTTCGCCACGAATGGAACATACGTCAGTATGCCCCATCCGGGGCTTACTTCGTTAGGACGAAATCCCCTCCTCTAAAATCGAAATTCGAATTTCGACCGGACGTCTAATGCGTGTCCCGATACCAGTTTGTCGCTTGGTTGGCCTTGGTGAATGTCTGGGACGGTTCCGGTTCGCTGACTGAGACGCCCCAGTAGTCGTGGACGGAATGTCTGCCGTTAAAGTGTTCCGAGTCTTCGTAAGCCGAATAGAAATAGTTCGTATGCAGTCGGCAAGAGGCCGGAAATGCTTTTTCCAGTTGCGCCTTGAAATCGTCTGCGACTCCCTGATCGCCGCAACTTAGCTGGACATAGTGTCCCAGATCGTAGAAAAGTTTGGTGTTCCCGCCTTTGTAATATTGGAGTTCATCGATATCGAACTCCTTTTTACTGCTTTCGGTGACGCGGCGCATCTCCACTGCCAGTGCGTCGAGTTCCGACATAACGGCCAGCGAGATGCATCCCGATTGTTCTTGCCATCTCGTGTTCAGATATTCGTTCTCATAGAGATTCCAGAACTCCCAGCAGGATTTTTCCAGCCCGTTCAGCACTCCGTTCGCTTCGAACAGGTGGGGGATGATCCGCTCGTAGGGGAATCCGTCGCCCATGACCTCGCAGGGCGAGGCCACGATATAATCCACCGCATGGCGCAGGTCGTAGAGCGTCTCGATATTGGCCATGAAGCAGTCGTCGAAGATCAGGTAGTCGAAACGGAACGACTGCGCTTCGAGCGCTGCGGCCAGCTCCGTGATGTCCAGCTCGTAACCCAGATCGCCGAACGAACGGGTCATTTTGGCGCCGGGAGCCCTCTTCCACACATCGTCCTCCGCCGTGGTCCCGAGCGACAACGAACGGGGAATTGCGCCGCTGCTCGCGGGCACCCATGCCTTGCCGTGGCAGCCGATGATAAGACCGTAATTCCGGGCCGGGGCCAGTTGCGCGGCATCTGCTAACAACTGCCGTACCTTTGCAGGGTCTCCGGCGTTGAAATCGTCGTAGGTCTTGAGTGTCTTCGTTTGGCTGCTCCGCTTGTTCCTGTCGTAATAGATTTCCAGCATCACGGCCGATGTCTGCTTTTCGGGCTGCCAGCATACCAGCATGCGCCCGTTGCCCAATGCCCGGTCGGTCACGGCCGTGTGGATACCTTGGATGTTGTTTTTGTAATAAGTGAACAAACTCTGGCCCGGCATATAGAGCAGGACGGTCCGGTCGGCCGTGGCGGGCGGATCGTATCCCGGCTCCTTGTCGGAGCAGGCCGCGAGCGTCGCCAGTAGGAGCAGGCAGAGCGTATGCCGAAACAGGCGCATCATTTATAGGTGCGGGGTTTGAGGTTGTTGAACTGCCATGTGCGGTCGCGCTTGTAGGTGTAGCCCTCGGGCTTGTTCCAGTAGACGCGGCCGAAGTCGAAATAGAATCCCTTGCGTTTCTTCCCCTCGACGACGTAGGGGACCGTCAGGGGTACGAACTCCACCGTGCGGCTGATGATGCGCGCCTTGCCGTAGGAGAGCCCTTCGGCGGCCAGCACGTCGAGCGCATGGTCGAACATCAGCACATGGCGCGGGGTTTTCTGCGTGAATCCGTCGCCCGAGTCGAGGATTGCGCGGATCACGCCGTTCATGCGGTCCGAGTAGGCTTTCTCACGCACCTTGTCGCCCAGCCCTCCGTAGGCGAACGACATCAGGTTGAGGATTTTGGGGCTGAACGGATTGCGCTTCAGGGCGTCGGTGCCCGTCGAGATCATCGACTCCAGCGTCGCCACGTCAGGCTTCTCGGGGTCGAGGACCGAAACCAGCATCAGCATCTTGTCGAGGTCGGGATTCGTGGCCAGCGGCTTGTAGTCGTCCTGATAGGCGTACCCGTAGTAGAGGTAGTGGTAATCCTCGTCGGTCAGCGTTTCGTCGCCGGCGTTGTAGCGCATCATCAGCGACGGATAGTAGAACGGCGACTCGGCGTCCATCGTCTTGTTCTGAATATCCTCCTCGTCGGGAACCTTCGCCGCGGCCAGCGCCGGAAGCAGAAGCAGTAACAGCAGTAAGTTTTTCATATCCGTGTTTTAGTCCGTATTTTAGACACTAACGCGGAATCAGCGCAAATCGTATTCCGCAATCAGCCGGCTGAACTTTTCGCGCAGCGCCTGCGAACCCTCGACCAGCGGCAGCCGCATCGTGGGGCCGATTTTGCCCATCACCGAGAGCGCGCATTTCGCACCCACGGGATTCCCCTCCTCGAAGAGCGCGTGCACCGCTTCGTCGAGCGCCCTGTACTCCTCTTCGGCGCGGTCGAAATCGCCCTGCTTGGCATGACCGACGCACTGCATGAAACGTTTGGGAAATACGTTCGCCGCCACCGAAATCACGCCTTCGCCGCCGCGGCGCATCAGGTCGAGCGTCATGCCGTCGTCGCCCGACAGCACCAGAAACCCTTCGGGGCGGTTGTCGAGGATGCGCTGCATCTGCTCGA
>ERZ857503.1456-NODE-1456-length-13453-cov-3.636737_pt1 | contig 13453 bp, 10 predicted proteins | sample MGYA00519766_ERZ857503 | MGnify/ENA primary metagenome ERZ857503 (study PRJEB31778, sample SAMEA3449345) | human gut metagenome | biome: human gut; feature: human-associated habitat; material: faeces | place: United Kingdom | collected 2010/2012 ...
CGCCCTCGGACAGGTCCACGCTGTAATCCGACTGATCAATCTTCACGGACTTGGTCGGGATGACCACGCAATTGCGGGCCTCCCAGGTGCCGGACGAAGTGTTGCCGTCCCAAGCGTAATTGCCGTCGATCTTGAGGCCAGCGGCATCTACGCCTTCGGTGGTGTCGGCAGGGTACTTCTGGGTATTCGTGGCATTGCCATCGTTGAAGATGATGCGAGTATTGCTTCCCTCGAGATCGTCGGGAATCTCATACTTGTACTCGCCATCCTTGCCACAAGTGTCTCCCGAAGCGACCTTGGTCATCGGTTCGCCCGGCCACTTCGCATTTTCCTTCAAAGTGGTGGCGCTCGAATCGTCTACATACACATAGGCGTACAGGTTGCTCCACGCACTCGGCTTCTTCGCATAAGCCGTGCTGGTGGCGGCCGGATCCTTCTTCGTGTACTTGTATGTTGCGGAGACCGTTTGGCCATCTGCATCCTTGCCCTGCAGCTTCACGGTGATGGTGTCACCGATCGCCGTGGAAGCGCCGATGGTGATGGTGTCGCCATCCTGATACGAGCCGGACTTGCCCTCCGAAGTGGTGTAGGTGGCATCGGTGACATTGTTCGCATTCAGGGTAACGGTAGTGGTGTCCGTCTTGAACGAGCTGTCGCCCGGGGTTGCGGAGACCGAACCGGAATTGTCGGTGAAGAACACACTGATCTTGCCGCCGGGAGCGGAACCGGAAGTGATCTTGCCGCCGGAAACGGTGATGGTACCGCCGGAGACCTGGTCCTTGTAGGTGCCGTCGTCAAGGTTGGTGGCAGTGCCGGACAACTCTTGCGTATCACTCATGTTGGTGATGGTCACACCGTCGTTCTTGGAGTTGCCATCCTTGATGTAACGCTCGACCATAAGGCAGGAGTTCGCGCCGCAATTGCGCATGTATTCCGCGGCCTTGTTGTTGTTCATGGTGTTGCGGAAGTGGTTCACGGCAACGACCTGCGGATCCTTCCAGCTTGGAGAGCCTGCATCTCCGAGCTTGCTTTTCTCGGCGAACTGCGGCTGGCTGCCGCCGGAGCCGACCGGGCGGTCGAAGTACAGCGGCATGGTCTGGGAGCGGGAACCGATCACGCCCCAGCCCATGGTCATCTGCCATTCGCTCATGCGGGTGGACTCGTAGTCGCCATTGGCGTAGTTATCGTGGGATTCAACCCAGGAAACCAGCTTGCTCGGGCTTGCGGAATGGCTCCAGTTGGACAAGTCGCTGGCGTTCAGATTCTTCGAATTCAGTGCGCCACGCAGCTTCTGGCCGTATGCGGAAGCGGTCACGCCGCCGCCGTTCTTGCTGTGGCTGGAGAACAGGTTCGCGTAATCGGAATCACGGGAGATGGAATCCTGCAGCACCTCGCCATACTGGAACTGCGCGCCATTGTTGAGGATGATGTTCCAGTACTGGGAATTGTTGTATTCGTCCGGAAGCTCGATATGCTTGGCCGCGTCGAAACGGAAGCCGTCCACGCCGTCGCTGACCGCCTGCACGAGGAAGTCGTGCATCATGTTGGCGGTTTCGGTGTTTTCGGTGTTGATGTCATATAGGCCGAGCAGCTTGCAGTGGGTCACCTGGTAGCGGTTGTTCCAATCCTGCACGTCACCATTGTTGCAATCGTGATGGTAGTATTCGGACTTCTTCCAACGGTCGGAAATGGCGCCCCAAGTGGCGGTCATGTGGTTGGCCACCACGTCAACGATGATGCGCACGCCGTACTTGTGCGCGGTCTCGCACAGGCTCTTCAGGTCCGACTCGGTGCCCATTACCCAGTTGCCGATGGTGGTGTCGGTCGGCTGGTACACGTAGTACCAGTTCTCGGTGAAGATCATGCCCTTACCGCCGCTGTGAATGGCAGAGATGGGCTCGGTCTGCACGGAAGTGTATCCGGCTTCGGCAATAGCGGGGATGTTTTCCTCAATGGTTTTGAAGCTCCACTCCCATGCATGCAGGGTGGCGCCCTCGCTCATTTGCTGCGCCAGTCCGTAATGCTTGCGCGCCTGTTCGAACGTGGTGTTTTCAACGGTGTCGGCGTAGCTGTCGCGATCGGTGCTGGCCTGTGCTGCGGTGCTGGCGATTGCCAGTCCGCCGAAGGCGGTCGCCGCGGCGGTGATGCCGACCACCACTTTCTTGCTAATCTTCAGCCCCAGCCTATGCCAGGCCGGTGCGGGTTTCCGATGTTTCATGGCTCCTTTATTCCTTTTCTTCAATCCCTTTAACGGGGGTTCATCTTCTTTGATAGCGTTTGCACTATTGCGAACGTATGCTGTTTATTTTATACCTTTTCTAGGGTGCTAAAGTGCGAAAAGCCTTGGAAAAAACAATGAAAATCGTTGCTGAAACAACTCTTTCATTTGTGAAAATGTTTGCAAAGGTGGTACTTAATTGATGGTGTTTTGTACCACCCTAACTTGTTGTGTGGTGGGAGTATATTCGGCGATGCCCTGAAAATGCAATCCAGTTGTTGTCGATGCGTCAACCCTGCAAATCTTTCTCATTTGCGCAAGTAGGGGTACGGGGGTGCTGCTGGATGTGGGCTTGTATATGCTCTATCCAATTTGATGGGGTGGTGGTTTGTTTAAGTGGCCTATGAAGAGTTGCGTTTAATTGAATTTGCCGTGCATTGCGGTATTTCTGTATATTTCGGAATACTTGATGATGTGACTGACTGAAACAATCTAGTATTTGTTTTCAGGGAAAGGGGAATGATGGTTGAGTACATTGACACAATTGCTAACTGTGTTATGGCCCTGTTGGCTGTGGTGGCATTCATAGTGGCTTTCTCTGAGTACTGCTTGCATAAGCGCGAGTTAATTGATGTTTATCTGGAACGGAGTATTGCTTGTTGTCAGAAAATGCTGGAACATTCGTCTAGATTTTGGGGATATGCTCCTATTTTTTGTGGTAATGCTGAACTTGCCGCTGCCCAGTATTATTTATCTCGGAATCCGGAGTTAAAGGGAAGCGAAGAGGATGTAATTGCTTCTTTAACGTATAATGAATGTCTACTTCAAGCGCAAGAAGAACAGAAGAACTTTTCTTTATTGCAAACAGAAATGGAAGAAATGCGAACATTTCAGCGTTTACTTGCTTCGTATCTAAAAATTATTTGTTCTCTGCAAAATGAGTCGCATAGGAAAAAACGAGAAAAAGTGCAGATTCGTAAGATTTGCATTGCTTTGAATGAAATTTCTGAGAGCTACGTAGGCAGTGTTTTTGTGGCTTACTTTGATTTCTCCAATGCTGATAATCGCCATATTTTCAAAAAAAGACATAATTCGAATGGCTCCTCAGATAAAGAAATTCGACTTTGGGAAAATGAAGTTATCGGTCAAAGTGAAAGCGGAACTGTTCCTTTGAAAACATTGCTGGACTGTAAGATGGAAGTGTTAAATAGCGCAAATGGCGATGGTCGCTATACGCTCAATCTTTCCGATGAACTTTTCCATAGCGTGGAAAAGCGATTCATCGATTGTCTTGCTGAGCTGACAAAGCTGATGTGAAGAAAGTCTGATGAATTTTCATGTAATCATGGGTAGGGGCTGCGGACGTTTTTTGGAGATGATCATACAGCCATTCCTCGGCTTTGCCTGTATTGTACCGGGCCCATCCAACCAAGCGACCGTTTGATACGCTCGTGGTTATACCAGTAGATGTATTCTTCGACAAGGGCGAGCACCTCGCCGCGGTTGCGCTCCTCCTAATGCTCGGGGTAGAAGGCCTCGACCTTTATACGCCCGAAGAAGCCCTCCGCTGCTTTGACGAGCATCCTGTTGGCGAGCTCCGCGTTGGGGCTGAACCCGGTGTCTTTCGTCAAATAAATTTGCGTGTCGGGGGCCGGTAACATTTTGTTGGACTCGTCATTGATTCCATCACCACCAATCATGCCACAAGACGAGCCCGTGTCGACGATCCATGATGCCCGTGTCCGAACTCCGTCTTGATCCGCTTGTCCCGATACCAGACCATGTAGCCGTCCAGCATGTTTATGAACCCGTCCATCGAAACGCCCGCGAAGCTGCGTTTGTGGAAGAACTCCTGCTTGAGACGGCCGAAGAACCCCTCCGCGGCCGCGTTGTCCGGAGAACAGCCTTTCGCGCTCATCGAACGCTCGGCGTGGAAATCCCTGTCCGCCAGGTTCTTCGGCGCCTTGGCGGGCTCGCCCTTGTATGAGCCGTACCGCTTCGCGCTCTTGAACAGGGGCGCCAGGCCATGCCTGGCCGTCAGCCGCATGACCCGTTTCGCCGATACCCTGACGCCCATGCTTTCCGGCTCCAGGTGGACCCGCTTGTACCCGTACCCGCGCTTGCTGTTCTCGGACGCCTCCACGCCCAGTCCGGCGGCGGCATCGCGTGATTCCGACCTTCCGGACGCGACCGCGACCACCGCCTTCCGCTTCAATTCCTCGGGAACCGGGCCGTGCCTCAGCTTGCGTCGGCCGGGAGCGAGCTCGTCGATCCACGCGGTGAGCAGCTCATGGCTTTTCGGATAGCCGAGCGCGCGCATGGTGCGTTTCAGACGCCTGCCGTGTCCGAGGTAATGGTCCACCGCGGCCCGCTTCTGCTCGTCCGCGTAGCGCCTGTAGCGTTCGCCGCGCCTGGAGGGGACGCCGGTGCGTTCCTCCTCGAGGCGTTCCCGGTACCACACCGGCAGCATCCCTCTGCTGGGATAGCCGAGCTCGCGAATCACGTCCGCGGCGCAGCGCTCGTATCTGACGTACAGGTCCACGGCCCTGTCGCGCTGCTCCCTGCTGCACTTCGCCATAAGGGGGTTCTCCTCCCGGTCGGGAAGTCCAAGAAAACGTCACCATCTCGATGCCTTAAAGAGAAAAGTGTCATGCGGTTCATACGAAATGCGAATGAAAACGTAAATGGGCGGTAGCACTGCTACCGCCCGAAAGATTGAGCTTTATTGTATTTGCTCAAAAGCTTGGAAACTTGCTTGCTGCTATGCGGCCACCTTATTTACATAGGGTTTTAGTGCATGTTCGAACAGTGGTATTTGCAGTTGTACCACTATGCCGAAGCCCAGTATCAGCAATAGATACAATCCTTTGGGAAGCCATTGCAGACTGGCCACTGTTAGTCCGATTGCGATGGCTGGAATGATAAGAGCAGCCAAAGTCGTAAACGGCGATGTGCCACCGAACAGTAGCGCGTTGCGTAAAGTAGCCATCACTGAGTTTTCGAAGCGTGCCGTTAACGGCCAAGCCCAGACCATGATGATGAGCCATAGCAGCGTTAGCATGATTTTCACTATCATCGCAGCCATGCTGGTAGTGAAAAGCCATAAAGCAATGAGCATCAATCCAGTTGCGGCGAGCACTGACCATATGGCCGTTGCAACTGGGAAGTTTCTTTTAAATGCCGAGAAATATGTGCGAAGCAGGTATCCTCGACCTTCTTTTGCCGCCCAAGCAGCTTCGTAGGAAGCCGATAGCGCGGCCCCAATGGTGACCAACGGGATGCTGCACACTGCTGTAAGTAGAGTGAGTACCGCGGCGTTGGCCACCATATCAAGGCCTCGCATGAAAACAGAGTCCTTAGCGAACACTGTGTTCATATTGGATCAGCCCTTCACCGCACCGGCGGTGATGCCTTGGATGATGTACTTCTGGCATAGTGCGAAGAAGATGACGATTGGAATAATCGCCAGCACCAGGCATGCCATCAGGGCGCCCATATCGATACTGCCGTAGCCTCCACGCAGATACTGGATCACGATTGGAATGGTCTTGAACCTTTGCAGATCCAAGGTCAGATACGGCAGCAGGTAGTCATTCCAAATCCACATGGTCTGCAGAATCGCTACGGTGATGATAGATGAACGCATCATCGGCACAACGATGGTGAAGAATGTACGCACCGCTCCGGCGCCATCAATCATTGCGGATTCTTCGATTTCCTGCGGAATGGATTTGATCGTACCTGTGAAGATGAATACGGGAAGTCCTGCGCCGAATCCCAGATACACAAGGCAGACGCCCCATGGGGTGTTCAGGCCAAGCATGTCAGCCATCTTCGACAGAGGGAACATCACCATCTGGAATGGAACAATCATGTTCAACAGGAACAACACGTAGATGATTTTCGATGCGACGTTGTTCACTCGCACAATCCACCAAGCGCACATCGAGGTGCAAAGGAGGATGAGAAGCACTGCACCGACCGTAATGACAAGGCTCCACCCAAAGCTGGCAATGAAGTTGGTCTTCTCGATGCCATCCTTGTAGTTGAAGAGTCCCGCAAATTCCTTACCAGTTGGCAAGGAGAAGGTGTCCGCGGAGATGTAGACCTTCTTTTTGAAGGAATTAATCAGCACTAGAGCAAGCGGGAACAACCACGCCAAAGAAATGACCGAGAACAGTCCGGTCCAGAATGGGCCGTGCTTGATGCGCTGGTTCATGCTTGGACCTCCTTACTGGTGGTGAGTTTGTTCTGGATGATGGCAATCAGGGCAACGAGGATGAAGAACATCACTGCCTTTGCCTGGCCTACGCCCTCGAATCCGGCTCGTCCGTAGAACGTGCGGTAGATATTCAAGGCCAGCATTTCCGAGGTGTTACTCGGAGCGCCGTTGGTCAGAGCGAGGTTCTGATCGAAGAGCTTGAATCCATTGGTCACGGTAAGGAACGAGCAGACGGTGATGCTTGGCATCATCAGCGGAATGGTGATGCTCCATAGAATCTGTTTCGGAGTGGCACCATCCACGGAAGCGGCCTCTATCACGTCGCCAGGAACGTTTTGCAGTCCGGCGATGTAAATCACCATCATGTAGCCGATTTGCTGCCAACAAACTAGGATCACCATGCCGATGAATCCGTATTTGGCGTGATATGTCAGCGAGATGTTCCAGTGGGCCAGAACGCCGTTCAACAGCAGCTGCCAGATATAGCCCAGCACGATGCCGCCGATGAGGTTAGGCATAAAGAACACCGAACGGAACAGTTTCGCACCGCGCATCGCCTTCGTGAACATATAAGCGACGAAGAATGCGGCGACATTGATCAATATGGTGGTGACGATGGTGAAGGCCAGAGTGAACAGCAGCGCATGCAGGAAGTCGGGATCCTGGAATGCTCTGACATAATTTTTCAAGCCTACGAATTCGGCATCGGTGATCGTGGTGAATTCGGTGAAGCTGAGATAGATACCCATCACCAGCGGCACTACGAAGCCGAGGGCGAAAGCGAAGCATGTCGGTAGTACAAACAGGGGCCACCAGCGCCTGATGGCCCGACCGGTCATAGTGATCATGACAGGGTTTCCTCACTCGCTGTAAGCAAGCTTGTATTCGCTGGCCCAGTCATTGGTGAATACCTTGACGACATCATCCCAGCTGCCATTGCCCTGAGCGTAGTTAAGCTCTGCGGAACCGAGATTCTGCTCCCACTGGTGAGAAACGGTAGGAACGCTGATTACATCGGTCTTTCCGGCCTTCTGGTATTCACGATTGACGACCACCAGCGGATTGGTGACTTGGTACTTCTCGTTGTCGAAGCCCTTGAACGGAGACACCAGTCCCATGTCCTGGGAGATGGCCTTAAGCGCGGTATCGGAAGTGACCAGCCAGTTCAGGAACTTTTCAGTGGCCTGCTGATCCTTTTCGGAGACCTTGGAGTTCACGCACCAGTAATTGCTGATCACCTGATTCAGGCCCTGGTTCTCTTCGCCCTTGGCGCCAATGTAGATGGGGAACACTCCCAGATCGTTGTCAGACACGGATTGACCCTTGATCTGGTTGTAGGCCCACACGCCATCCTGGAAGAACACGGCCTGGCCTGTGGCGAATTCGGCGATTGAATCATCCATGGTCTTACCGGACAAGGAGCTGGGCTCGACCGTGGAATCCTTAATGTACAGATCGAAGATGTTCTTCATCTTCTTGACATAGGTGCCCTTGACGCTGGACGGAACCTTGGTCATGTCGACACCGTCATCGGCGTATTCGTAGTACAGCGGCACGCTGGGGAGATGGAAGTTATAGCGGAAAGCCGAGCTGGTGTCGAGACCTGCGGAGCTGAACGCTCCCTTGACGCCAATTTCGTCCTTGTGCGCTTGAATCTCGTCCGCGACGGTCTTCAACGCCTTGAAGTTGTTGATGTCTTCGGCGGACTTCACCGTTGACCAGCTGGCGTCGAAATACTTCTTGAGCAAAGCCTTGTTGTAGATGATGCCATAGCTTTCGGTTGCGTAAGGAATGGCGATTGGCTTGCCCTCATCGTTGGTCAGCGCACGATTCTTGTAATTCTTGTCAAGCTGCTTGTAGATGTCGCTGTTGGACAAATCCTTGGCGTACTTCTGGAAGCTGCTCATGAAGCTCGGGCCATCAGCCTGGAACATCGTAGGAGCGGCCTTCTTGGAAAGCTCCGAACGCAACGTCGCATCGTAATCGGTGCCGCCGGTCTGAATCTGAACCGGAATGCCGGTTTCCTTCTCGAATGCCTTGCCGAGCTTAACCCATGTCGACTGCTCTTCGGCTTTCTTGTTGAGATAGTAGACGCGTCCGTTCTTGCTTTCCGCCGAGGAACTGTTGCCGCATGCGGCAAGTCCGCCGAGGCCCAAAGCAAGAGCAGAAATCACGCCGACTGCACGAAGCATCCATTGCTTGTTTTTCATTTTCAATCCTCCTTTGTTCCCTGTGATCTACTTCGATTTGCGGGAACAATGTATACGATATCATCAAGTTTTCCAACCGTCAAACAATGTATACTGGTTTTAGATGTATACGAGTTCATCTGAGAAACCCCTTCTTGGAGAACACAGGTGTCATCCTTTGAAAAACAACAGAAATGAGGCATCAATTTGAAGCCCACGACGCAAGATGTCGCGAATAAAGCCGGCGTGTCGACGGCCACTGTTTCGAGAACATTCGCTCATCCTGACAAGGTGTTGCAGGAAACGCGTGAAAAGGTTATGACTGCGGCACAGGAGCTTGGATTCACTATCTCGCGTTCCGCTTCGGCGTTGAAATCACAACAATCGTTCCGTATTGCCGTGCTGATTAGCGAGCCGGTGGCCACTTGGTTTAACTCTCACATTTGTGGGGCGTTGAATGATGTGTTGCAGCCGGAGGGCTATGACATTTGTACGTATTACATTCTCGATGTAACCAATCGTCGGCAACTGTTTGAGGAGATTCCATTGCGGCACAACGTTGATGCCGTGGTCGTCTCGTCGTTCGGTGTAGACGTGATGGAAATCGAGGATCTTAGACGTCTTGATATACCGTTGATTGGTATCAATGTGCCTGTTACACAGGGTTTTAGCGCCACCATCGGCATTGATGAATATGCCAGTATGCGCTTGGTTGTTAAGCATCTGCATGATCTTGGACACCACAGAGTTTGTTTTGTATGTTCCGAATTGAAGCATGCACCCTTGCCGTATAGCGCTGATTTACGTTCCGATGCCTTCCTGCGTGCATGCCATGACGTTGGCGAATCCATTGAGCCTTTGTTGATTCATGTGCCACGTGAAGTTGATGAACCGGAGAATTACGCGATATCGCAATTGCTGACATGCTCGCCGCGGCCTACGGCAGTCTGTTGTTTGAGTGATGGGATGGCCATTCCGCTGTTATTCAAGCTGATGCGGAGCGGTATTAAAGTTCCTCAGGACATGTCGCTTGTCGGTTTTGATGACAGCACCTATGCAAAGCAATTCAATCTCACCACCGTTCATCAGGAAGTGGATTTTCTTGGTGCTGAGGCAGGGCGTCTGGTGTTGGATCTTATCCGTGGACAACAGCCTGAAGTTCAGAATAGGGTTTTGGATACATATCTTGCATTGAGGGCTTCAACTGCTCCTCTGTCATAAGTCTGATGGAGAAGTCATGAGATGCCATATGGGTATGTGACGGCGAAATTCTCTGCTCGGATGTGCGTCCTATGCGTATATGCTCCTGATTTTGTCGATGCTTAGGAGAATATGCAGGATGCATAAAAGCAAGGGAAGAGCATCTGAATTTTGAGAAGGCTCGTAGTTGCGGTTCCCCTATTCTTGATTGGCGAATGTCTTGCCTCGCAGATGGGGCTGACCCTTTGTTGTTCCTAAAGAAAAACATCCTGGTGGCGAGGACTTGGGAAAGAGAAGGAAACCAAATCCATGTCACCAGGATGAGAGCACGTTCCGATTTCCGGTTATTGATACCGTTTGTCGGAAGGGCTATGGCGGGTTGAGGGGAATGGAATTTTGCCCGCCATCTGTCCACTTATGATGAGTGAAACGTTACATGCTAAGCATGGTAATTAAAGTTCGATCGCCACTCCCTCCCATGGAGCCAGTTCACGCTTCGTAAGCGAAAGTTTGGTGTGAGCTGAATCGTGCGTTGTTATGACGATATGGGATTCGTCGACATCGAGGGGAAGCAAGGCCGCTGTTTCCGACGGAATACGTGCAATCTCTCCCGAGACATTGACCATGACGAGAAGTCGTTTAGCGACCTGCCCGTCCTTGGACGAAAGAGCGCGGACAAACGAATACACCTGTCGATCCGACTCGTCCAGCAGCTGGAAATCTCCTGCGGCCACGACTGGATTCCTGTGCCTTAGATCTATGAGCTGCTTATAGAAAGCGTGCACGGATTTCGGGTCATCGCATTGCGCTGCGGCGTTGATTTCCACGTGGTTCGGGTTGACGCTGATCCACGGTTCGGTGGCTGCGTCCGGCGCGGTGAAGCCGGCGTACTTGGAGCCGTCCCACTGCATCGGCGTACGCGCGTTGTCTCGGCTGCGTTCTGCGATTCCATGCATCATGGATTCGGAGTCCTGCACTCCGGTTTCGATAACTCTCTGCCTGTAGGCGTTTAGGGATTCGAGGTCGCGGTACTGGTCAAGTTCGGTGAAGTGGGCATTGGTCATGCCCAGTTCCTCGCCTTCGTAGATGTACGGGGTGCCGCGGTGCATGTGCAGCAGCAGGGCAAGCGCCTTCGCCGATGCCTTGCGAGTCTCCTTGGTGGAGTCGTCGCCCCAGCGGGAGACGATGCGTGGCTGGTCATGGTTATCGAAGAACAGGCTGGCCCAGCCGGCTTTGGATACCGCATTCTGTTGGCCGTTGAGAATCTCCTTCAGCTTGGGGAGTTCGAGCTTGGTCGGCTTCCACTTGGTATTGTCCTCGCAATCGGCATCCAGATGCTCAAACAGGAACAGCATGTCTAGTTCGCCGTTTTCTGGGTCAGTGATGTGCTCGTTGCGAGCTGGGGTGATGCCCGGAGCCTCGCCTACAGTCAGGAACCCTTCGCGACCGTCGAAGACCTCGTGACGCATTTCGGCAAGAAACTCGTCCTGCCTTGGGCCGTCCGCGCAGAACGGGTTCGGATTCGAATATCCTTCCTCTCCGACCGGCAGATCGGCGATTTCGGAACCTTCCTCACCCGGCAGACGTCCGTTCTTGTCGACCTTCTTCGAAATGAGGGTGATGACGTCCATGCGGAAGCCGTCGATGCCGCGGTCCATCCACCAGTTCATCATCTTGTAGACGGCCTTGCGCACCTCCGGATTCTCCCAATTCAAATCCGGCTGCTTCTTAGAGAATTGGTGGAAATAGTATTCGCCGCGCTTCGGATCGTACTCCCACGCGGAGCCGCCGAAGTAGGAGCCCCACTGGTTCGGCTCGGCGCCCGGGGTGCCCGGCTCGTGGCCCGGCCTGGCGGGACGCCACCAGTACCAGTCGGCGTGCGGGTCGTCCTTGTCGCGGGAGGCCTGGAACCAGGCGTGCTCGTCGGACGTGTGGTTGACGACCAGGTCCATGATGACCTTCAGGCCGCGCTTGTGCGCTTCGGCAAGCAGCTCGTCCATATCGGCCATCGTGCCGAACAGCGGATCGATGTCCTGGTAGTCGGAGATGTCGTAGCCGTTGTCGTCCTGCGGGGACTTGAAGACCGGGGACAGCCACAGCACGTCCACGCCAAGGTCGGCAAGATAGTCGAGGCGGCTGGTGATGCCCTTCAGATCGCCGATGCCGTCGCCATTGGAATCCTGGAAGGAACGGGGATAGATCTGGTAGACCACCGCGTTGGCCCACCATGGATTCGGGGTGGCGCCATTCGAACGGACGTTGTCAGGAAGAGTGGAACGATTGAAATTCGTCATCGCGATTGAGCTCCTTTGCCTAAGTGGAATGGATGAACTTTGCTATATCCCATGGTACGTAAAGCGTTTTTTCTTTCTTGCCTGCGGCGCGTTTTGCAAAGCAGGAAATGAAAGATATATTGCAAGCGGGATGCGCCCTTCGGAATCACATCAATGCATACGAAAAGCAGGAATCCTCGAAAAAGGGGAAACGAGGATTCCCGCTCGGCGCTGTGAAGAAGTTTTACTTCACAAGCAGACGGCCTACGGCCGCGTTGTTCCTGCCTTCGCTCGCCTATCGGCTCGCTCAGGAGGAACCTATGAACAGTCCACAGGACTGTTCACTTAACGGCTCCTCTCATCACACCACCGACGACCCACTTTTGGGCGAAGATGTAGACGATGAGGACCGGGGCCATGGCCATCAGGTAGGAGGCGAAAGCCATCGGGTAGTTCGACGTGAACTGGCTCTGGAACACGTACTGTGCCAACGGAATCGTCTGGTTGCTCTGATCGGTCAGCGTGATCAACGGCAGAAGGAAGTCGTTCCACGCCCACAGCGCGGTCAGAATCGCAATCGTCGCGTTAATCGGGCCCATCAACGGGAAAATAATCGTCCAGAAAATGCGCCAGGTCGAAGCGCCGTCGATGCGCGCCGCCTCTTCCAACGAAATCGGAATCGAACGGATGAAGCCGATCGCGATGAACAGGTTCGTGCCGATGCCGAGAATCGTGTACAGAATGATCAGACCGAGCTGGTTGTCCAGGTGCAGGGTGCCCATTTCCTTGGCGATCGGCAGCATGACGACGGTGAACGGCACGAACATCATGGCCAGGAAGAAGTAGTACAGGAAGCGGAAGAACCGCTTATCCATGTTCCTTGCCACGGCGTACGCGACGAACGTGTTCGTCAGCAGCGTCAGCACCACAGCGCACACGGTGATGATCGCGGAATTGAGCGCGGCCTTCGGATAGTTCACCTTGTTCCACGCGTCCGCGAAATTATGCCATTCCCACGTGGTCGGCAGGCTGAACGTGCCCGCTTCGCCCGGCGTCTTCAGCGCGGTGACGACGGCGAAGTACAGCGGCACGAGCACCGTCAGGCTCAGCACGGCGACGGCCGCCGTCAGCCACCAGTTGATGCTGTGGTCCTTGCGGATCTTCTCCGGCTTCGCTTGCGATTGTCCGCTTTGCGCGGCGGCCGGCTTGGTTGCAACAGTTGCGCTAGTCATGATTTCTTCCCCTTACTCTCAGACCTTTTCCTTGCCGCTGAAGAACTTCAGCTGCACGAATGCGAGGATTGCCAGCACGATGAAGAACGTGACCGCGTTCGCCATCTGGTAGGAGTATT
>ERZ857503.1458-NODE-1458-length-13445-cov-3.719940_pt1 | contig 13445 bp, 11 predicted proteins | sample MGYA00519766_ERZ857503 | MGnify/ENA primary metagenome ERZ857503 (study PRJEB31778, sample SAMEA3449345) | human gut metagenome | biome: human gut; feature: human-associated habitat; material: faeces | place: United Kingdom | collected 2010/2012 ...
AAGTACTTTCGAATAAAGAGAATACAGAACCGACACTTCACGACCGTATCCGGATTGCTAAGGTGCGGGAGTATGATTACCGGGAAGCTTGCGGGGTGGCCGAGGAACTGGAAAACCTCTCCCGTTCGGTCTGTATACCCGATATGATACGGCTCATGAAGAGGACAGTTCCCGAGTTCAAATCAAAGAACTCAAGGTTTGAGGTGTATGATAAAGTAATCCAAGAAAATAAATAAACAACCAATATGAACATAGCGATAGTAGGTACCGGTTATGTAGGTTTAGTTTCCGGGACATGTTTTGCCGAGATGGGTATTGACGTAACATGTGTCGATATCGATCAAAATAAGATTGACCGGTTACAGCATGGTGAAATTCCGATTTATGAGCCGGGGCTGGAGGATATGGTCAAACGGAACGTTGAAGCGGGGCGTTTGCATTTCACGACCGACCTTTCGTCATGTCTGGACAATGTCGAAATTGTCTTTTCTGCCGTAGGAACCCCTCCCGACGAGGATGGTTCAGCAGACTTGAAATATGTGCTGACCGTGGCTAAGACCTTTGGGCAGAATATCCGAAAGTATACGATTCTCGTGACGAAATCGACAGTCCCGGTAGGTACAGCGCAAAAGGTTAAGGAGGCGATCCAAACAGAACTGGACAAACGCGGTGAGAAGATCGAGTTTGACGTTGCTTCGAATCCGGAGTTCCTGAAAGAAGGTGCTGCTGTCAAGGATTTCATGACTCCGGATCGGGTAGTGGTCGGTACGGAAAGCGAACGTGCCCGCAAGATCATGTCACGTCTTTACAAGCCGTTTATGTTAAGCGGAGAGCGGATGATCTTCACGGATATTCCTTCGGCGGAGATGATCAAGTATGCGGCCAATTCGATGCTGGCTACACGTATTTCGTTCATGAACGACATCGCCAATCTCTGCGAAAAAGTCGGCGCCGATGTGACCATGGTTCGCAAGGGTATAGGTTCGGACACACGCATCGGTAAGAAGTTTCTCTATGCCGGTTGTGGTTACGGCGGTTCTTGTTTCCCCAAAGACGTGAAGGCGCTCATCAAGACTGCCGAACAGAACGGTTATGAGATGAAAGTGCTGAAAGCAGTCGAAGAGGTCAATGAGAAACAGAAGTCGCTTCTTTTTGAAAAACTGCAAAAACATTATAACGGCAATCTGAAAGGGAAAACGATTGCTCTGTGGGGCTTGGCTTTCAAACCTGAGACGGACGATATGCGGGAGGCTCCGGCACTGGTATTGATCGACAAACTGACCGAGGCCGGTTGTTCCGTAAAGACCTATGATCCGATTGCCATGTTGGAATGCAGACGCCGGATTGGAAATAAGGTGATTTACTGTAAAGATATGTACGATGCCGCAGTAGATGCTGATGCGCTGATGCTCGTGACCGAATGGAAGGAGTTTCGCATGCCGAGTTTTGCCGTGCTAAAGAAGACAATGGCAGATCGGGTTATTATCGACGGGCGCAACATCTATGACAAGGAAGAGGTTGCAGAATACGGATTCGTTTATTACAAAATCGGATAAAGAGCAATGAAGATTCTAGTAACAGGTTCGGCTGGATTTATCGGATTTCATCTGACCGAGAAACTGCTTGAACGAGGAGACGAGGTAGTGGGTATCGACTCGATAAACGATTACTACGATCCTAAATTAAAATATGCTCGTCTGTCTGAAAGCGGTATCGGAGCTGAGGCCGAGGTCTTCGGACAAGAGGTCCAGAGTAGCAAACATGCCGGTTACCGCTTTATCCGGATGAAACTAGAAGACCGGGAAGCACTTCAAGAACTGTTCGCGGGAGAGAAATTCGATATTGTGGTCAATTTGGCAGCCCAAGCAGGTGTACGTTATTCTCTGGAAAATCCATATGCTTATATCGAGAGCAATATCATAGGATTTCTGAGCTTGTTGGAATGCGCCCGACATAATCCGGTAAAGCATTTTGTTTATGCTTCGTCAAGTTCTGTCTACGGAGGAAATACGAAAACGCCGTTCTCAGAAGAGGACCGCGTGGACAATCCGGTTTCACTTTACGCCGCGACGAAGAAGTCTAACGAACTGATGGCACATGTATACTCAAAATTGTATGGTATTCCGACAACAGGCTTGCGCTTCTTTACAGTCTACGGTCCCTGGGGACGGCCGGATATGGCACCAATACTCTTTACAAAAGCAATATTAGCAGGAGAACCGATCAAAGTCTTTAATAATGGAAATCTCTCGAGAGATTTTACCTATATCGATGATATTGTCGAAGGCGTGACACGAGTTATAAGCAAGGTTCCGGAAATATGTGAGAATCACCCCGTACCAGCAGAAGTCTACAACATCGGTTGCGGACACCCGATGCAGTTGATGGATTTCATCCGCACATTGGAAGAAGTGCTCGGAAAAAGGGCTGAAATAATGATGATGCCCATGCAGAAAGGAGATGTATATACTACTTATGCTGATACTTTAAAACTAGAACAAGGCATGCACTATAAACCGAAGATTGAGCTAGAAGAAGGGGTGCAAAGATTTGTAGAATGGATACATTTTTCAGGAATTGATTTATAATAACAGCTTATAAATTAAAACTAGTGATCATGATTCGATCTAAACAAGATTATTTACAATATATCCATCAAGATGCTGTTGCTTTAGGAAAATGCGCCCCAAGTTTTATGTTGCATATTCGAAATTTATTATTCCCCCCCCCTATTTGGAAATTTCAACAGATAATGCGAAAACTGGAGTATTTTTCCAATGTAAAAAGAAGAGGTGTTCGTTTATATTGGTATAAATGGAGATATCGCAAAGTATCCATCAAACTTGGCTTCTCAATTCCTATTAATACATTTGGGCCAGGGTTGTCCATAGCGCATTATGGGCCTATTATTATTAATCCGGCATGTAAAATAGGACAAAATTGCAGAATTCATGCCTGCGTAAATATCGGAGCCAGCGGAGGGTCATCGTTAGCTCCTAAAATTGGGAATAATGTGTATATCGGGCCAAGTGCAGTTTTATTTGGCGATATTACGATTGCTGACAATGTGACAATTGGTGCCAATGCAACTGTGAATAGGGATTGTATGGTCGAAAATGTTGTTCTTGCAGGAACTCCAGCTAAAATCGTAAAAGAAAATCAACCCGTCTGGTGGATGTTGAATAAGATTCATTTAGAAAGCACTAAATTAAGTGAAGACCAATAAATACTTGCCAGATATTTCCATTATCAGGCCGATTTGTATATTCTTATTAATTGTTTATCATTCATTCATTATTTACCAAGGAGGCTGGGAAATGCCCCTTGATTTTAAGCCGATTGCCGCATATTGGTGGATCGGTAAAATATCATATGCTTTTATGCTAGAACTCTTTGTTTTCATATCAGGATATGTATTTGCTCTATCTTTACAAAAAAGAGAACTATCATTTGGGCAATTGCTGAACAGCAAACTAAAAAGATTGATTCTTCCAAGTATTGTGTTTAGTGTCGGCTATTATTTTATGTTTTTATATACCGGCGAATTTCATATATTACATTTTTTGCAAACTATTTTATCGGGAGCAGGGCATATGTGGTTTTTGCCTATGCTATTTTGGGTAACATTATTGTGCTATATTATAGACAGAGTGAAATGTATCCCTAATTGGGTGAAAACTATAGGTATCGGGGGATTACCTATTCTTTCAGTCCTGCCAATTCCATTTCAGATAAACATTGCACTATATTATGCTTTGTTTTTTTGCTTAGGGATGCTAATTTTTAGAAAAAGAGCATATATCAAATCTCATTTCTGCAACAAACCAAGGCTTGCTATTTTATGGGGGGGGGTATTTTGCATAACATTTATCGGGGGGGCCTTATTTATCAGAGATATTCTCAATTTTTATGTACAAAATGATTCATTGATTATTAAAGGCACATCTCTTATTATTCAGAAATATGTGATGATTATATATGCTTTAAGTGGTATAACATGTGTTTATCTCTTAACAAACTATTACATTTTGTCTAAAAATATCAATTTGCCATCGTATGTTATTGAACTAAACTCAATATGCTTTGGTATTTATCTATTTCAACAATTTATCTTGAAAATATTATACTACAATACAAATTTGCCCTCAATTGTAGGTCCCTATTGGCTTCCATGGTTGGGTGTATTCATAACCTTATTGCTTTCAATTGGCTTGACTATCGTAAGTCGCCAAAGTCGTATTGGTAGGTATATATTAGGTTAATATTATTGTGGCTAAATCTATAGTTGTATACATTTGGGCAATGATGTCCAAAATATCTACACAAGGGATACAATTGTTCTTTATGTTACTCCTTGCCCGATATATATCTCCTGCCGATTTCGGGACAATTGGGGTATTAAGTATTTTTATTACTATATCCAATGTTTTGATTGACTCAGGAATGAGTGCGAGCCTTATCAAAGAAAAAGATATAACAGTAGATGATTGCTCCTCTCTATTCACATTTAATATTAGCATCAGTGTATTATTATATTGTATCATATATATATGTTCGCCCCTTATTGAGCACTATTTCCACATTGAAACGCTAGCTAGGGTTTGCAAACTTATTGCGATCCCGATTATAATCAGTGCTATTAGCATTGTCCCCAAAACATTATTAGTAAAACGGCTAAAATTCAATATTATATTTGGGGTCCAATTTATTTCCATTTTATTAAGTTGTGTAATAACGGGGGTGTTTGTCGTTGTTTACGAATGGAAATTAGATGCTCTCATTTTATATTACAATTTATCTGCAATCTTTCCTTCTGTTGGATATGTGTTGAGGATGAAATACATACCCCGGTTCAAAATTAAGAAACAGTCTATTCAAAAATTATTTGGATTCGGATTTTTCAATACATTGAGCAATATTGTGGATACGATATATGAAAATATATTGTCCATATTTATTGGCAAATATTTGAATGTCGCTCAAGTTGGTTACTACTCACAGGCCAAACGTTTAGAGGAAGTCCCTTCCAAATCTATAACAGATCTCATATGTGGGACATCCTTTCCCTTGTTATGCACCAATAATGAAAACAAGGACTGGTACATTCGTAAAATAACACAGATACAACACGTCTTGTACTCGATTATGATCCCGATAATGATGTTAATTATGATTTATGCCAAAGATATAATTAGGTTGATATTAGGTGAGAATTGGGCGCAGGCCAGTTCCTATTTGATCTTACTCGCGTTTGCCGGAATCTGGGTTATCATTGAGAATACCAATAGAACGTTTATTAAATCTTTGGGGCGAGCCGATATAATGTTTTGGACGTCTATATTCAAACGAACATTAGGTATCATAATTATAATTCTGGCATTATTGCTATCTCCTGCCTATTTGCTATATGCATATATCATTGCATCAATGATTGCGGCATTAATAAATGCATATGCATTATCAACATTGATTCCATATCCATTAATACAACAATTGAAACTTTGGCTTCAGAGTCTTGTTCCGGCCTGTATATTTTGCATAATTAATATTATCCTTTACAATTCGATCAATTCATATTTTGCACTAATACCATTAACCGGGATTGCAATTATACTATATATAGCAATACTACCATTATTTGGCATAACCGATATCAGAGAATTATTAAAGGAGCTTCTATTAATGGTAAAGTCAGCTGTAAAATGTTAATTTTAATATTATTCATCATATCATCAATACTTTTCGGATCGTATTTAATTGGTCCGTTTAGCATTCGAGTGTATGTTGCTATTGCTCTGATAATATATTTATTATACAAAAGAATTGTTCGCAAGAACCATTTTAATTTGCCATATAGCAGTATTTGGATATATCTTTTATTTTTATTCTTCACACTAATTGCAAAGATTTTCAGCGGTCCATTTGAAATAGATGGTTTTTTCAAGGATCTATTTGCGATGCATCTAATTGCAATAACAAGTTATATCGCAATTGATTTACTGGTAAAACATCCTAAGCAAATACGGGCAATACTAATTTTACTCATTATAATTGGACTTTTCAATAGCATTGTATCTATTTTACAATATAATGGGAATGCAACAGGATTCATTATAAGTCAATTCTTCGCCACATCTGAAATACAATATATCTCTGATCTCGAAACACGTTTTTTAACATCTTCTGAATTGCAATTAGGTGCGTTTGCAGTTCCTGGCATATTCGGACATGGAGCTAGTAATGGTGGAATGAATGCGACTTTATCAATACTATCATTATATTTCATTTTTGGTAAAGATCGACGATTATGGTGGATTGCTCTTATAATCTTCATAATAGGAGCTATTGGCAGTTTTGTGATTCAAGAGCGTTCTCCCATGGGGCTCTTAGCCATATTTGCATTACTAATCATATGGAAATATTCGCCCAAAAGGTTACTGATTCTTTTATGTGCCATAGGATGTTTTATCCTATTCTATTTTGATTTATTTTCCTCTTTAAATCCTGAAAAAATAGGCCGCTTTGCAGATATTACCAAATTTGGTTCTGACCGTCAACAACTTGCACAAAATGCAATTGTATTTATATCTGATCATTGGTTTTTGGGAGGAGATTATTTATATCACCAAATATATGGCCTAACCCCCCACAATTTCATTCTCCATGCATTCATTTATTCTGGTCTCTTCGGTGCATTGACAGTATTTGCCCTATTTATTAAAATCATCATCGATGCAGGAAAGATATTTATCCATGATAAAATTGGATTTCCTGCATTCTTTTTTGGATGTGCATTAGTTATATTTTTAGCGAATGGATTTACGCATAGCAGTTCGTTAATTACAGGAGATAATATAATTTGGCTACTCTATGCATTGATGTTACATGATGTACAATTAGAACGAAAACAATCATGAAAATTCTTTATTATTTTAAAGAGCAAGATACTCCAATGTATCAATGGCAACGATTCCATATATTCAGAGACCTATCTAAGCATGGCTGTGAGATTATCGTATTTAATCCTTTAAAGTACCCAACTATTGATATTGCAAATGCATGTTTAATCAAGCATTTAAAATCAGTTCATTATGACCTTTTCATGACTCCTCATAATGAAAGTGATTTATATATTGACATATTATTGGATATTAAAAAAACATCCATTCCCACTCTTCTAATATGTTTTGATAACTTAACTATACCTCATTCTCATAAAAAAATATGTAAATATTTCGATTTGGTATGGTTAACATCTAAAGAAACTAAATATCTATTTGATAAATGGAAAGCGAACTCAATATGTCTTCCATATGCAGCTAATCCTGATTTATGTATTCCTAAACATAATATTGATATTCCTAAAATAGTATTTATTGGAACACCCTATGGCAGCAGAGCTAAAATGATAAATACTCTATTAGCTAATCATATTCCAATTACATTATATGCAAACATTGCAATATCTACAAATAACCAAAACATTAAACATGCCAATTATAAAGATCTGATAAATTCAGGTTTGAATATGTTACATTATCCAATAGGACGAAAGCTATTATATGCCAGCATAAAGAATAAGATATTTAGACAGTCAGTACTAAGTTTAAAAGATGAGTACTTGGAGATACATCCTGCTATCCCACTACAATTGATGATGGAAACCTATTCTCAATATGCAATGGCGCTTTCCAGCGTAGCGAACAGACATACCGGAATATTAAAGCATCCTGTCAACATTGTCAATTTACGTAGTTTCGAAATTCCAGCTGCCGGAGGGTTGCAATTTTGCTCCTTCCATTTTGAATTAGCAGAATATTTTGAATCGGGGAAAGAAGCTATATATTATACAAATGAACAAGATATGCTAGAAAAAGCTTGTTTCTATCTCTCACCGCGGCAAGCTTCACTACGTCAGAAAATGAAACTAGCAGCAAGGCGGCGAGCTGAAAACGAACATACTTGGTTTTGCCGATTCCAAAAAGTCTTTGATAATCTTGGGTTGAAATACGATAAATAATAGTTATGCATATTTGTGTTGTGGCAGAAGGCTATCCTTTTATTCATCGTGCTTATTTTACTTTTGTCAAACAGCTGTGTGTTGCAATGGCTGATTTAGGTATACAAGTCAGTGTAATTGCACCGCAAAGCATTACGAAGTCGATTGTTCGCAAAGTTCCGATTGCGCCAAAATACAGGAGAGAAAAAACAACCAAGGGAAATTATGTAGACATATACTCCCCTCGCATTATTTCTCTCGGACAATTGGGAACAAAAGGTGGATTTAAACATTTTAACAGTTTTTGGTTCAGTCGGAGTGTATGTAAGGTCGTTGAAAAGTTTGAAAATAAACCAGATGCGTTATATGGCCATTTCTGGCATTCAGCTTACGCTGTATATCCTGTAGCCAAAAAATATAAAATTCCGTTGTTTGTTGCTTCCGGAGAAGCTGAAATAGAATTACATCGCAATTATTCTCATGAGCATTTACGAGAATTCATTGCTTACGTCAACGGAGTAATTTGTGTATCTACAAAAAATAAGAATGAAAGTGTTAATGCTCAACTAACGACAATGGATAAATGCATTGTAATTCCCAATGCAATTGATGTATCATTATTCTATAAAAAAGATAAAGAAAGGCTGCGTAATAAATTAGGAATTTCCCAAACTGACTTTGTTGTAGCATTTGTCGGAGGATTTATTCACCGTAAAGGAGCTAATCGAATTGCATTGGCAATAAAACAATTGGCTGACCCCTCTATAAAATCTATATTTATTGGAAGGCTGATGGGACATAATGATCAATATCTACCACAATGTAATGGTATCATACACAGAGGTCCTGTTGCCCACGACAAAGTTGCCGATTTTTTAAGTTGTGCCGATGTATTTGTAATGCCGACCTTACATGAGGGTTGCTGCAATGCCAATATAGAAGCGATGGCGTGCGGTCTTCCCATAATTTCATCTGATCGAGATTTTAATTACGATATATTGGATTCTTCTTTCTCTATATTGATAGATCCGATGAATGTAGAGGAAATCGCTCAACAGATTTCATATCTTAAAACACATCCAAAAGAACGTGTGCAGATGGCTGAAAACGCTTTAATAAAGTCACAATCATATCATATAGAGAATAGGGCAACTCGAATTATTAATTATATTTCATCCCATTTATGAAAACCATGATGCTGGTCTTCGGCACGCGTCCGGAGGCTATTAAAATGGCTCCTCTTGTCAAGGAGTTTCAAAAATATTCCAAACAGTTCCGTACTGTAGTCTGTGTTACAGGACAGCACCGAGAAATGCTTGACCAGGTACTACGATTATTTGAAATAGCTCCCGATTATGATCTCAATATCATGAAACAAGGTCAAGACCTCTATGATGTTACCTCGCGTGTACTTTTAGGAATGCGCAACGTATTTAAAGAGGTTTTGCCAGATGTGGTGTTTGTTCATGGCGATACAACAACATCTACAGCAACTGCTCTTGCTGCGTTTTATCAACAAATACCTGTTGCTCATATCGAAGCTGGACTTCGGACATACAATATATATAGTCCATGGCCTGAAGAAATGAATCGGCAAATTACAGGGCGTATTGCCACATACCACTTCTCACCCACTCCTTTAAGTCAGGATAACTTACTTAAAGAAAATGTGGCTGAAGATAATATTACAATAACGGGCAATACTGTCATTGATGCTTTATATTGGGTTGTAGACAAGATCAAGAACAATGAAAATTTGTCAATCAAATTAGGTCAAACACTAGCAACAGCAGGATATGATATCAATCGTTTGACGAACAATAAAAAACTTGTGTTGATAACCGGTCACCGCCGAGAGAACTTTGGTGACGGATTCATTCAAATGTGTACGGCAATCAAGGATTTGACACAAAAATACCCCAACGTAGACTTCATCTATCCAATGCATTTGAATCCGAATGTGCGTAAACCGATTCATGAGGTATTCGGTAAAGAGTTATCAAATCTAAAAAATATGTTCTTCATTGAACCACTGGAATATCTTTCATTTGTTTATCTGATGGAAAAATCAGCAATCGTACTGACAGATAGCGGAGGAATCCAGGAAGAAGCCCCAGGCTTAGGTAAGCCGGTATTAGTAATGCGGGACACGACAGAGCGACCTGAGGCTCTTTCTGCCGGTACAGTAAAATTAGTTGGAACTGATTACGATAAAATTGTTCGAAACGTTTCAGTATTATTGGATAATGCTACTGCTTACAAGGTGATGAGTCAAGCGATTAACCCCTATGGAGATGGGAGGGCTTGTGAAAGAATTGTAAATAAATTTAAGGATCATGAAAATAGCTCTAATCATTGGAAATAACATTTGGTTCTGCCCATTTTTGGCTATATATACTAAACTATTAAAAGAATGGGGCATTGAGTATGATATTATTTCGTGGAATCGTGATGGATTAGAGAAACCTGAAGGAATACAGTATAATAAACAAATTAAACTAAGAGGGCGATTTACTAAATTTATCCCATATCTGTTATACATCAAATTCGTGAAAGAGACAATCAAAAAAGAAAAATACGATAAACTTATCGTCTTTAGTCCTCAAATTGCCATTTTCATGTTTGGATTTCTTCGTAAATTCTATAAGAATCGTTATATTTTTGATTATAGAGATCTTTCGATAGAGCAATCCAAAATCTTCAAGTATCCATTTCACTCTATCTTAAAGTATAGTTACGCAAATATAATCTCTTCTCCTGGATTTAAGAGATGTTTACCCAACCAATTCAGATACATTCTCTCTCACAATTTTAACATTGATCTTGTACGAAAAGCAATAGCACAACCCATTACGGAACCAGATGAACTACCACAAATCATAAATGTACTGACTATCGGGGGAATCCGAGACTATTCTTCAAATATTGAAGTAATAAAAGCTTTGGCAAACAAAACAGGTTTTCAGATGCAATTTGTGGGAAAAGGGCCTGCAACTCAATTAATACAACAATATGTAGGCCAAGCTAAAATCAATAACACCACATTTGAAGGATACTATTCAAAAGAAAAAGAAGGGGATTATATTAACCAATGCTCATACCTTAACATTTTTTATCCAGCTATTATTTCACATGCAACAGCATTATCAAATCGGTTCTATAATGCACTCATATATAAAAAGCCGATGATTGTAACTGCCAATAGTATCCAAGGAGATTATGTCGAGAAATATCAAATCGGATTAGCTCTTCACGATTGCAAAGATCTTGACAAAAAACTGAATACATGGATTCAAAATATTGATTACAAGATTTTCAGCAAACAATGCAATAATTTGTTAACACAATTTCTTAAAGATTATAATATTTTTTCCAAAACACTTTCATCATTTTTACAGTCATATTAATATACCTCAATAATTTCAATCATGTCTATTTTCACAAATAAAACATTATTGATCACTGGTGGCACAGGCAGTTTCGGTAACGCCGTGCTACGTCGCTTCCTCGATAGCGACATCAAGGAGATACGCATTTTCAGTCGGGATGAAAAGAAGCAGGATGACATGCGTCATGCGCTGCAGAACCCGAAAGTGAAGTTCTACATCGGCAATGTCCGCGACAAGTCATCGGTGGATATCGCAATGCGTGGCGTCGATTATGTTTTCGCAGCCGCAGCGTTGAAGCAGGTTCCGTCGTGCGAGTTCTTCCCGATGGAGGCTACGCGTACGAATGTCATCGGTACGGGCAACGTACTGGAATCGGCCATTGAACACGGTGTGAAGAACGTCGTAGTCCTTTCTACAGACAAAGCCGCCTATCCGATCAACGCGATGGGTATCTCGAAGGCGCTGATGGAAAAAGTGGCTATTTCCAAGGGCCGCGAATTAGGTGAAGGTGCTGCAACGACGATCTGCTGCACGCGCTACGGCAACGTGATGGCGAGCCGGGGGAGCGTTATCCCGCTTTGGGTGGAGCAGATGATGGAGGGTAAACCGATCACGATCACTGATCCGAACATGACCCGTTTCATGATGACGCTGGACGATGCCGTGGATCTGGTCGTCTATGCCTTTCAACACGGCCATAACGGGGATTTGTTCGTCCAGAAAGCCCCGGCAGCAACTTTGAGTACGCTTGCCGAAGCCCTGAAGCAGACCTACGCAAAAGTGGATCCGAAATACGGAGAGACGGAGGTGAGGGTTATCGGTACGCGGCACGGCGAGAAACTCTATGAGACGCTCGTCACGCGTGAAGAGATGTCCAAGGCAATCGATATGGGCAACTACTACCGTATACCGTGCGATACTCGTGACTTGAATTATGACAAGTTCTTCACCGAAGGCAGCAAGGATATCTCGAAGATCGAGGATTACCACTCGCATAATACGCATCGTCTGGATATAGAGGGCATGAAGCAACAATTACTGCGTCTCCGTTTTATTCAGGAGGATCTGGGTATGATCGACCGCGCCAAGCCGCGTGACATCCGTTCGGAGTAACCTCTCTACATAAGAATGCAGGCCTTGCGTCCGGGCATAAAACGGATTGCGATCCTTACATCTCATTTCTTCGCGGCACTTCTTTCTGACAACAGCCGCCCCACACAAAATGAACATATTAGTTACGGGAGCCAAAGGCTTCGTAGGAAAGAACCTTCTTTCCCAACTGCGTAATATCCGCGACGGCAAGGCGAAGAACTATGCCGTAGAAGGAGATCTTACGCTCTATGAATATGATCTGGACAGTACGCCGGAAGAACTGGACCTGTACTGCAAAAATGCGGACTTCATTTTCAATCTTGCGGGCGTGAACCGTCCGCAAGACCCTGCGGAGTTTATGAAGGGCAATTTCGGCTTTGCGTCGACACTGCTCGACACCCTGAAAAAACACGGCAATATGTGCCCTGTGATGATCTCGTCGTCGATCCAGGCGGCGCTGGACAACCCCTACGGAGAGTCCAAGCGTGCCGGCGAACAATTGCTGTTCGACTATGCAAAGGAGACCGGCGCCAAAGTATTGGTTTACCGCTTTCCGAACCTTTTCGGCAAATGGTGCCGTCCGAATTACAATTCGGCCGTAGCGACGTTTTGCAACAATATCGCCAACGACCTTCCGATCACGGTGAACGACCCGTCGGTGGAACTGCATCTGGTCTATATCGACGACGTGGTGGACGAACTAATCGGAGCGCTTACGGGCGATGAACACCGTGACGGGGATTTCTGTTATGTCCCCGTATCGCACCGGATTACATTGGGCGGAATCGTAGATCTGCTGCATTTGTTCCGGCGAATGCCCGAAACGCTGGAGGTTCCCGACACGACGAAAGACGGTTTCGCCAAGAAGCTCTATTCGACCTATCTGTCGTACCTTCCGGCCGACCGGTTCGCTTACGGCCTGAAGATGAACACGGACCCGCGGGGGAGTTTTACAGAGATTATCC
>ERZ857503.1459-NODE-1459-length-13441-cov-3.302854_pt1 | contig 13441 bp, 8 predicted proteins | sample MGYA00519766_ERZ857503 | MGnify/ENA primary metagenome ERZ857503 (study PRJEB31778, sample SAMEA3449345) | human gut metagenome | biome: human gut; feature: human-associated habitat; material: faeces | place: United Kingdom | collected 2010/2012 ...
CCCCACCGCGATGCCCGTGTTCAGCGCGATGTACCCGGCATTGCGCCCCATGACCTCCACAACACTGCAGCGGTCGTGGCTCTGTGTGGTGTCGCGCAGCTTGTCGATCATTTCCACCGCGGTATTCATGGCCGTATCATAACCGATGGTGTAATCGCTGCAGGCGATATCGTTGTCGATGGTGCCCGGAAGCCCCACACAGGGAATCCCCTGCGCCGCCATATCTTTGCAGCCGCGGAATGAGCCGTCGCCCCCGATGACCACAAGCGCGTCAATGCCGTTGTCACGGCAGGCCTGCGCGGCTCTTTGCTGTCCCTCCAGCGTTTTAAACTCCAGGCAGCGGGCCGTATACAAAATGGTGCCGCCGCGATGGATGATCTCGGAAACGCTGCGCAGGTTCATATCAATGATATCTCCCGTCAACAGACCATTGTAGCCGTGACGAATGCCCTTTACACTATATCCGCGCATAATCGCCGTACGCACGACGGCGCGGATGGCGGCGTTCATGCCCGGGGCGTCGCCGCCGCTGGTCAGCACGCCGATGGTTTTGATTTCGGTTGCCATGGAAAAACCTCCTTCAAATATTCAAACACTCTAGTTACCCATTATAAACAGATGTTGCATCAAATTCAAGCCGCTTCGTTAAAAAAATCACCTTATTTTACTTTTACATTACCGGCTCCCAGTACCCGCTCCAACTCGGAGACCAACAGGTCGCTCTGTGTGCACCAAAGGCTTTTAGGCGCAAGCATGCGCTGTTTTGTATCCTCGAAGTACATATAAACAGGGAAATTGCCCTCGAATATCTGGAGCAGGTTCTTCGTCTCCTCAAAGCTCTCGCTGCGCATGGACGAAAGTTTCAGCCATAGTCCGTTTTTTGTACTTTTGATGTCAGTTTTTATCTTATCGGGCTCATATCGCTCTACGTCCACAATGGAATCCGCAATCAGCTTGCTGGGTTCATCCTCTTTATAAGACACGCGCCCTTTGATCACCACTACGGCGTTGTCATGCACAGCTTCAGAAGCAGCCAGAAGGACCTTCGGAAACGCAAGCACTTCCATGGAGCCGCTCAGGTCCTCCACCGTGATGAACGCCATCATGCCGCCCGCTTTGGTATTGATCGTCTTGGTGCGCACCACCGTGCAGACAAGCGTCACATTCTGCTCATCATAGGCATGCGCATTCTCTCCCACAAGCTCGCTGATGCGGCATGTGGACACCTTTTCGATCACCGGACGGTAATGGTCCAGGGGATGCCCGGACAAGTACAGGCCGCTCACTTCTTTCTCCATCTGGAGCAGGATGTCATAAGGATATTCTTCCCCGCTGTCCGGCAATTTATAGACGTTCCGTCCAGACTCCTGTTCACCGTCCAGAGCGCCGAACAGATCGATCTGCCCGTCCAGATTCCGCCTCGCTTCACTCTCCACACTTTTGAGGATGCCCTCCACGCCGTCCATCATGGAACGCCGCTTGGCCTCCAGATTGTCGAACGCCCCGCTTTTGATCATACTTTCCACCGCGCGGCGGTTGATCTCGGTGCCATGCAGACGCTTGCAGAAATCATACAGGCTGCGGTACGGCGTGCCGCTGCGCTCACGCACAACGGTAGCGATCAGGTTCCTCCCCACATTTTTCAGCGCCAGCAGGCCGAAACGGATATCCTTTCCCTCCACCGTAAAGCCCGCATCGCTGGCGTTGATGTCCGGCGGCAGCACGCGGATGCCCATACGCTGGCATTCAGCGGTATACTCGATCACCTTTCCCGTGTTGTCCAGCACGCTCGTCAGCAGGGCTGCCATGAATTCACGTGGATAATGCCTTTTCAGATAAGCGGTTTGGTATGCCACCACCGCATAGGCCGCCGCATGCGCTTTATTGAAAGCATAGGATGCAAAGCTGGACATATCGTCAAAAATGGCATTGGCCACTGTTTCGGAGATCCCGTTTGCCACACAACCGGCGCACTCGTGCCCCGGCTCGGTGTTGCCGTGCACGAAATGCTGGCGCTCCTTTTCCATGACATCGTGCTTTTTTTTGCTCATGGCGCGGCGCACAAGGTCGGCCTGCCCGTAAGAAAAGCCCGCCAGTTCACGGCAGATCTGCATCACCTGCTCCTGATAGATCATACAGCCGTAGGTGACATCCAAAATATCCTTCAGCAAAGGCGTTTTATAGCGCACCCGATCCGGGTGATGGCGATTTTCAATATAGGTTGGGATCGATTCCATAGGCCCGGGCCGATAGAGGGAAATTACGGCGATCAGGTCCTCCAAGCTCTCCGGCTTCAGGCCCATAAGGACGTTGCGCATGCCGGCGGATTCAAACTGGAAAACGCCCTCCGTCTGCCCGCTGGCAAACATTTCGTATACCGCTTCATCCTTTGTGGGAATTTGATTGACTGCAAAACCGGGCTCACGATGGCGGATCATTTTCTCCGCGTCGCTGATTACCGTTAAGGTACGCAGCCCCAGAAAATCGATCTTCAGCAGGCCGAGCTCCTCCAGCGTTGTCATCGTAAACTGCGTGACAATCGATTCATCATTGCGCGCCAGCGGCACATAGGTGGAAACCGGGTCGCGCGTGATCACAACACCCGCTGCATGGGTGGAGGCATGGCGCGGCATTCCTTCAACCTTGCGCGCCATATCGATCAAGTCACGCACCTGCCCGCTGCTGTCATATTGCTCGCGCAGCTCCGCGCTCTTTTTAAGCGCCGCGTCCAGCGTGATATTCAGCTCATAAGGCACAAGCTTTGCAATGCTATCCGCTGTGGCATACGGCACGCCCAGCGCCCGGCCGACATCGCGGATCGCCGCCTTTGCCGCCATCGTGCCAAAGGTGACAATTTGCGCAACGTGGTCCGCGCCATATTTGCGCACTACATAGTCGATCACCTCAGGGCGGCGCTCATAGCAGAAATCGATATCAAAATCCGGCATGCTGACGCGCTCCGGGTTGAGAAAGCGCTCAAAGAGAAGGTTATATTTCATCGGGTCAATTCCCGTGATGCCGATACAGTAAGCCGCGATGCTGCCCGCTCCGGACCCCCGCCCGGGGCCGACGGGAATGCCCTGTGATTTGGCATAATGGATAAAATCATGGACAATCAAATAATAATCCACATAGCCCATTGTATGAATCACATTCAGCTCATAATGCAAGCGGTCGCTATAATCCTGCGGTGGGTGCTCCCCATAGCGTGCGTGGAGCCCCTCTTCGCACATCCGCGTGAGGTATTCAAAATGATCCTCCCCGCCCGGCACGTCAAAATGCGGCAACTTCGTTTCACCAAAGGTAAAGGTGACGTTGCAGCGCTGCGCAATTTTCACGGTGTTGTCAAACGCCTCAGGCAGCTCGGAGAAAAGCAAACGCATCTCTTCTTCGCTCTTGAGATAAAACTCCTGGGTTTCAAATTCGAGGCCCGTCTCCTCCCCGACTGTGTGATTCGTTTGGATGCAGATGAGCACCTGCTGGACGCGGGCATCCTCTTTATCAATATAATGCGTATCATTAGTAACAACAAGCGGAATCCCCGTTTCCCGGGAAAGGCGAATGATGAGTGGATTGATCTGCTTTTGCTCACGCAGGCCATGATCCTGCAACTCTAAAAAATAATTACCTCGCCCAAAAAGCTGGTCGTACCAGAGGGCAGTTTCCTTCGCACCATCGTAATCACCGCGGGACAGTGCGCGCGGGATTTCGCCTGCAAGGCATGCGGAGAGCGCAATGATCCCCTCATGATGCTGCTCAAGCAGTTCATGATCGATGCGCGGTTTGGTATAAAAGCCTTCCGTCCATGCTTCGCTCACCATGGCGATCAGGTTTTGATAGCCGGTGTTATTTTCGCACAGGAGCACGAGATGGCTGCGCTCGCTATCGAGCGCATATACTTTATCATGGCGCGTGCGTGCCGCAACATAGACCTCACATCCAATCACGGGCTTAATACCCCGCTCCTGCGCGGCACGATAAAAATCGATAACTCCATACATCGCGCCATGGTCTGTAATGGCCATTGACGTTTGCCCAAGCTCTTTGGCACGGTCGAGCAAAGGCCCAATCCGGCATGCGCCGTCGAGCAGACTGTATTCTGTATGCAAATGCAGGTGTACAAAGCCAGACAAGAGACCACTTCCTCCGATGATGGGATCAATAGGTTGGAAATCGTGCACAAAACGCCTCTCTGCAAAAAATGGCGTTGCCGCCTCGCGGCAGGAGGCGCTTCACGCCGACAGACATTTTTCTAATGCTTCAAACTTTGTTTGAAGCTATTTTATCATAAATTGCTTTCCTTTTCCATTTGAAAATTCCGACTTTGCTTTTCAGCAGGAGAAAAATGTAGACGGCGAATCACAAATCCTCACTGCATATTCAATGGCTCGTCAATTTCCCGGAGCAATTGGATACGTTTTCTTCCTCAAAAAGATATTTTGTCAGAATTGGACAAAACATCTGTGTGATACGAAAGATAATTTTTCGCGCCATATTTGATACATCTCTTTGCAAAGGCCTTAAAATCATGTAGAATATAAATATAAGAATAGCTGTGTGTACAAGATTTAGGAGGTTGTAAAGCATGCCGGATAATATGGACGAATTCAGTTCAATCCCTTTTGGCAAGCTGGGAATCATTGCGCTGCCGGGTTGTGAAGAAATCGGCCGAAAGATAGACCACTATATCGTAGAGTGGCGCGAAAAGCGGGAAAGCGAGCACAAAACTACCATTGCCTTTGCCGGTTACCAAAAGCCAACCTATTTGATGAAGGTCAATTTTCCCCGATTTGGGACGGGAGAGGCCAAAGCATCCATTTCCCAATCCGTGCGGGGCTATGATATCTTCATTGTAGCCGACATGTTTAACTACGGCATCACCTACAAAATGTATGGCCAGACTGTCCCGATGAGCCCGGATGAGCACTATGCCAATCTGAAACGTGTCATCGCGGCAATTGGCGGTAAAGCACACCGTATCACGATTATTATGCCGATGCTTTATGAGGGCCGCCAGCATAAACGCTCCGCTCGTGAATCCCTCGATTGTGCGCTTGCTTTACAGGAGCTGTGCAATATGATGGATGTTGATAATATTATCACCTTTGATGCACACGACCCGCGCGTACAGAACGCCATCCCGCTTAAAGGGTTTGAAAACGTCCAACCAGCGTATCAAATGATCAAAGCGCTTGTCAACCATGTGGACAACCTGAAAATCGACCGTGAACATTTGATGATTATTTCCCCGGACGAAGGCGGCATGTCCCGCTGCATCTATTATGCCACTGTGCTCGGCCTGGATCTCGGCATGTTTTACAAGCGGCGCGATTTTTCCCGCATTGTAGATGGCCGCAACCCGATTTTGGCGCACGAATTCCTGGGCGATAATGTAGAGGGCAAGGACGTTATCATTGTTGACGATATGATTTCCTCCGGCGAATCCATGATTGAGGTGGCAAAGAAGCTAAAGGATCTCAAAGCCAATCGGATTTTCATCTGTGCGGCGTTCGGCCTTTTTTGCAATGGCTTAGAAGTGTTTGATAAAGCATATGAAGAAGGGCTGTTCTACCGGGTATTTACCACCAACTTAATCTATCGCACCCCCGAATTGCGCAAGAGGGAGTGGTATACGGAAGTGGAGATGTCCAAGTACATCGCCTATATTATCGATACGCTCAATCATGATCTATCTATCAGCAAACTACTTAACCCATCCGACCGAATTTACAGTTTCCTGAAAAAGCGCGGCTACGAAGTGCATGAGGCGAATGCAAAGCCGTAAAAATAGAATAGCCAACGAGCCGGAAGCGATAAAAGCTTCCGGCTCGTTGCATTTTGTATGTATCTCTCGATCAGAGTTACACACCATCCGATTTTTTGATTCCGAAAATGAGGCGCAGGATTCCGCTCAAGAGTTTAGGACTGCGGAAAGATACCACTTTCATACTAAGTCCCCCTAACAAAAGTTTCTGCACAGAGCCACGCCAAACATCACCAGCAGAGCAGCCAAAACGGCCAGCAAAAATTGCGCCGGGAAAAATCGGGCAACCAAAAGCCCCACACCAAACGCAATCAAAATCATCCCTCTGCTGCTTCCCCGATATCTCACAGGCAGCACCGTCCCTGCGCAAGATGGAGAGAGGAGCGCCCCCTCGCCAAGCATCTGTTTTCCAAGATGCTCACTTTTAGTATATGCCGCGATGGGAAAAGCGTTCGTGAGAAAAACAAAAGCTCCTAAAAACTTAATCTTTCGAAAAAACAAGCAGCAATGTACCGCTTTTGACAGATATTTCACCACCGGAAGGAAGAATTTCATTGCTGACCCCCAGCGTACAATATGGGTCCATTTCATAATCCTCCAAAGGATATTTCACACCGCGCAAACAAACGCCCTTTGCTCCCCCACCATACGGGAAAACTGACAATTTAAAGCCCGGGCACACGGGCACTGAAATTGCAGAATCACGCAGCAAGATCGCCGCATTCTTCTCATCCTGCAAGACTGCTTTTGCCCCATGATCGATGGCATAGGCCAACACCGTAAAATTGGCAATGGTATGGTCCAACCGGCCTCCCAGCCCGCCCAATATTAAATAATCGCGGAAGCCCCGCTCCAACCCGCATTTAAGCGCAAGGAGCATATCGGTGTCATCCTTTTCAGGAGGATAGGAATAAACTTCACAACCAGCATGTTCCGGTGGCTTTACGGAATCAAAATCCCCAATCAAAAGATCCGGGCGCAGCCCCATCCTGCGGGCATGCGCATAACCTCCATCCGCACAAAGGATGAAATCATCCTGCCGTACAAAGCCACGGGTTATTTGAGTATTCTGAATTGGTCCCGCCCCTAAAATCACGCATCTGACCATCCTGTCATCCACTTCCCTTCCGGTGCATATTATCCGGTTTCCCAATCCTTTAAATCCTTAACCGATTCATAGAATGCTACGTAACTCTCATGGCGCTTCGGCTCAATTTCTCCATCCGCAAGGGCCTGTAGAATGGCGCAGCCCTTATCCTTGGTATGAGTACAGCTTGTAAATTGACAATGCCCAAGATAGGGCAGAAATTCCGGGAAACAAAAAGGGAGCTCCTCTTTCCGGATGACCTCGCTCTTCTCCAAATCCAGCGCAGAGAAACCCGGCGTATCCGCCACAAGGCCATTCGCCAAGTGAAAAATTTCAGATTGCCGAGTGGTATGCCTCCCACGCCCCAATTTTCCGCTGATTTCACCAGTGGGCAGGCGAAGAGAAGCATCCAGGCAATTCAGCAACGAAGATTTTCCTACGCCCGAATTTCCTGTAAAGGCGCTTAGCTTGCCGCTTAATGTTTCCTTCACCCCAAGCACACCCTTTCCATCCCGGCAAGAAACGGCAAAGGCAGGAAATCCGGCGTGATGATAAATTTTGACAAGCTCATCCGCTTTACATAAATCCGATTTTGTAAAGACTATCACCGGCTTGATCTGCTTAGAGACGGCGATTGCCGTTAGCTTATCCAGCAAGAGCAGGTTGGGGGCTGGTTCACAGGTAGACGCCACAATCACCAACTGATCCAAATTGGCAATTGGAGGCCGGCACAGTTGATTTTTACGGGGTAATATTTCGTCAATGGTATTCTCCTGCTCTGCTACGCCTGCTGTAATACGCACAGAATCGCCCACAAGGGGCGCCTGTTTCCGTTTGCGAAAAATCCCCCTCGCCTTGCACTCATATACCGCATCGGCGGCTTCTACATAATAGAAGCCGCCGATCCCCTTTACAATCAATCCGTTTATCTGCAAAACAGATCCCACTTTTCGTATACTAAATTTCTTGCAGCACTCAGCCCGCTGGGGTCGTATCCGGCAGCGTTGTCTCCCCACCAATGATGCCGCCGGAACTCACTGTGATTGTTATCGTAGAGCCATATGCAGCAGTTCTTCCGTCGGAAGGATCCTGCATGAACACGTTGCCGGAAGGCGTATTCAGGCTCGTGGCGGTTTTTACCTCCACTTTGAAGCCGTATGCCTTTAGTTCCTCCTCAGCGGCGGCCTGCGTCATGCCGCGCACATTCGGCACAGATACTTTGAAGTTGGAATAGGAATACTTTTCATTGGTCTGTGTACCCGTCGTGAAATCAAAGATGGATTCATACACCGTTTCACCATTTAAAGTAACGGTAAATTTACGGCCTGTTCCGCTGCCTTTTACATCGATACTCACAGGGCTGCCGTTGAGCAAAACCGTTTGATCATATACCGTTTCCGTGCCATCCAAATAGGCACGGATGGTGGCCTCCGCATTTTTCACATTGGGCATGCTCGCCAGCGTAATGGTATACTGCTTCGGCTCACCGCTGCCATCGCTGAGCGTTACGCTGATTTTTGTATTCTTAGCAACCATCGTGCCATGGGGAACGCTCTGCTCGATCACTGTATCTTTTGGTGCGTCGCTGCTTTCATACTGAAAATTGGTATCCAGCTGAAGCCCTACGCTCTCCAGCATCATTTTGGCATTTTCAACCGTCATGGTAGAAAGGTTTGGCACCTCAGAGGAGTTGGTATCCTTACCGCTATTGACCTGGATATAGATCGTTGTATCAGCGGACACCTTATTCCCCGCCGCGGGAACCGTTTGGACAACCTGGCCCTCCTTCAACTCCGCGTCATAAACACTGATCGGACTGCTGGAAACATTCAAAAAGCCTTTTTCAATCAATTGCTGTCTTGCGTCGTCAAAATAGGAGCCGCGGATATCGGGAATTTCAAGATCTCCACTGTTGCCGACCAGCTTAACAACGATCTTTCCGCCTTTGCGCATCTTTTTCCCTTCGGAATAGGCGGGCGACTGCTCGACAATCGTATTCGGCGCTTTGGTCGAATCGGTGACTTTTTCATCAGATACCACAATATTATAATTCGCGTATTTATCCTCTAAATGAGGCTGAATATCGTTATAATAATTTAAGCCTACCAACTGGGGAATTTCAACCCGGCCTCCGCCTAATACCCCTGTGCCAAACAGAACGCCGATGATAATGCCGACAACCGCAAGGCCAGCCACAATCCCGATCAGGATAGGCAGCGTTTTCTTACGAGAGGAGGCCTCGTCGTCATAGGTATCCTCCGGCTCTGGTGGAACAACAGGGCGCACCTTGCCGGTATCCTCAATATATTTGGTGGGCTCATTATCCACGAAACAAGCATAGTTAAATTTAATATTCGGATTGCGCTTAAATTCATCTAAATCCAGCAGCATTTCGGCGGCAGACTGATAGCGGTCGCGCACATCTTTCTGCATCGCTTTCATCGTGATCTGCTCCAGGCCGACTGGAATTTGATCGTTAAGCTCGCGCGGGCTCTTTGGATCGGATTGCAGCTGCATAATTGCAACGGAAACGGCGCTATCCGATTGGAAGGGAAGCTGCCCCGTCAGCATCTCATAGAGCACGACGCCTACGGAATAGAGATCCGCTTTATCATCCGTAATTTCGCCGCGCGCCTGCTCCGGGCTGATATAATGAACGGAGCCAATCGCGCTCTCCGTCATTGTGCGGGTTTCGCTGCGGCTGAAGCGGGCAATACCAAAATCTGTTACCTTGATGTTGCCATTTTGCAGGAGCATGATATTCTGCGGCTTGATATCACGGTGCACGATTCCTTTATCATGTGCATGCTGAAGCGCGCGCAGGATCTGTGTGACAAAATGAACCGCTTCTTTCCAGTTAATGACCTTTTGCTGCTCAATATACTCCTTAAGCGTGATACCCTCGACATACTCCATCACAATATACTGGAGCCTGTCTCCAAAACTTACATCATACACTTTTACGATATTCGGGTGAGAGAGCACAGCAATTGCCTTCGACTCATTTTTGAAGCGGCGGCGGAACTCCTCATTCTGTAGGAACTCCTCTTTCAGAATTTTAACGGCTACGATCCGGTCGTCAATATTATCATAGGCCTTATAAACGACGGCCATCCCGCCGACACCGATGATCTCCTGAATTTCATAACGGCCGTCCAGCCGCTTCCCAACATAATTCTCCATGTGTAACCATCCTTTCGTAGAAGCCGGAAATGACTGCGCATCAATACGTAATAGCAACCACTGTGATATTGTCGCCGCCACCGTGCTGATTGGCAAGGTCAACCATTTGCTGTGCGGATTCATAATATCCGCTCGTTTGGGTTATCTGAAAAATTTCATCTGTTTCCAGATAGTTGGTCAGCCCATCTGTGCACAGGAGCAGCACGTCTTCCGGCTCCATCCTGTCCTCACAGAAATCTATATCAACTGCCTCATCGACACCTAAGGCACGCGTAATGATGTTTTTCCTCGGATGCGCTTTCGCCTCATTGGGGGTCAGCTTTCCGGTTTCCACCAGTTCCTGAACAATGGAATGATCCCGAGTCATCTGCACAATTCCCTTTGGGGATACCTTATAAGCGCGGCTGTCTCCCGCATGGACAATGCGGATCATTTGGTCTGACAATACCGCGGCGACCACCGTTGTGCCCATGCCATGCAGTTCGGGGTTTGCGCTGGCTAAATCAAAAATGCTAACGTTTGCCGCAGTCACGGCGGAAACCAGCATATTTTTAATGGAGTTGCCGCTCATCCCATCGCGATACTGCGCATTGATCTGCTGGGAAATCATTTTCACCGCGGTTGAGCTTGCAACGCTGCCGCCGGCCGCGCCCCCCATCCCATCACATACCACGGCCCAAGCCACACCGCCAGGCAATTCGCCTGCAGCGTAGGAATCCTGATTGGACTCGCGCACTCTGCCGATATCCGTTTTTGCCACAATTCTCACACGTTCTCCTCCCTTTGCCGGGATAAATATCCGCGTCTCAACTGCCCGCAAGAGGCATTGATATCCGCGCCAAGCGTGCGGCGGATCGTCACCTGAATACCATTTTGCTCCAAAAGCTTTGCAAACCGCTCCAACCGCTCCCGTGGGCTGCGGCGATAAGCATTCTCCCGCACCTCGTTGGCCGGGATCAGATTAACGTGGCACAGCATCCCACGCAGGCGGCGGGCAAGCTCCAGCGCACAAGCGTCGGAATCGTTCACATCTTGGATCATGGCATATTCAAAGGAGATTCTGCGGGAGGTTTTCGCCGCATATCTCCTGCACGCATGCAATAATTCATCTACACCCCAACGGTGATTGACCGGCATAATCCGGGAACGCACCGCGTCGTTTGGGGCATGCAGGGAGACGGAGAGCGTTAATTGCAAATGATATTCCAGCAGCTTCTCAATCCCGGGCACAATTCCGCAGGTTGAGAGCGAAATATTCCGCATGCTGAGATTCAGCCCGTTGACATCCGTGGCCAACTGCAAAAACCGAAGCACGTTTTCAAAATTATCCAACGGCTCCCCCATTCCCATTAATACGACGTGGGAGACGCGGACATTCCAATCACGCTGCGCAGCATAGATTTGCCCCAGCATTTCGGACGGCGCCAAATTTCGAACAAAGCCCCCGATTGTGGATGCGCAAAAGGAACAGCCCATTTTACAGCCGACCTGAGAGGATACGCAAAGCGTATAGCCGTATTTATAGCGCATCAAAACGGATTCAATCAAAGCACCGTCATGCAGCCTATAAAGATATTTCACGGTTTCATCATAGGAGGAAACCAACCTTTTTTCAATATTGCAGCCTAAGATCGAAAAATGATCGCGCAGGAATTCGCGGAAAGCTTTCGGCTGATCGGTCATTTCCTCAAAATCAGAAACGCCTCGTTTATGCAACCAGGCATACACCTGAGAAACACGGTAGGATGGCTGGGCAGCTGGAGCCAGCGCCTGTTTGAGTTGCTCTGCCGTCATCGACCGGATATCCTTCGAATTCAAACGCTCACCTCTTGAAACACTGCAATATAAAATCCATCGCGCCCACCCGCTTCGGGGAATAGGGTGAAAAAGCCGTTGTCATCCTTTCGGGCATTCAACTGCTCGGGCAAATCAGGCGCAACGGGGCGGAAAGAAGCGTTTTCCTGTAAAAATCGCAAGCAGACCGCTTCGTTTTCCTCGGGATTCAAGGTGCAGGTAGAATACACCAGCCTGCCGCCCTTTTTTACATAACGAGCGGCGTTACGGAGTATAAGGTACTGCAAATCAGGCAATTTGTCAACCTCTCCCTGCGGTTTATAGCGAATTTCCGGTTTTCTGCGCACAATTCCAAAGCCAGAGCAAGGCACATCGCAAAGCACCCTGTCCGCTTTTCCATAAGCTTCATTGTAGCAGGAAGCATCCGCCACAGCAGGGTAGACCGACGTAATTCCAAGCCGTGCAGCGCCTTGCTCAATCAATGCCGTGCGGGAGGGATACAGGTCAAAGGAACACACCGATCCTTCCCCACGCATGCGCTCAGCAACGGTAAAGCTTTTGCCGCCCGGCGCAGCACAAAGATCGAAAACCGTTTCCCCCGGCTGGGCATCCAAGGCCTTGCAGCAAAGCTGGGAGGAAATATCCTGCACATGGAAAAGCCCATCCTGATAGGCTTTTGTGCGCTCGATCGCACCCGCGCGATCTAAAACCAAAGCATCTTCCACATCCGCGGCGGCATGGGCCGCCACATGATCCTGCCGGAGCAGAACGGTCAGCTTTTCCGCTGTTGTCTGCAATGTGTTAACACGCACCGTTAGAGGAGCAGGTGCCATGCAGGCCTCCAAAATAGAAAGCGTATTCTCCCGCCCATAGGCATTGAGCCATTTCTCAATCAACCATTCTGGAAAAGAATAACGGATGGAAAGCATCTGAAGCGCATCTGCCTCCTGCTCCGGCAGGCAAATCCCCGCATCGCTCACCTTTCGAAGCACAGCATTGACCAGCCCGGCAGCAAAGGCGCAGCCGTTTTGCTTGACAAGGGAAACACTCTCGCAAACCGCCGCGGAGGAAGGAATCCGCTCCATAAAAAGGAGCTGACACACGCCGAGCCGCAGGGCGGCCAGCACCTCAGGCTTGAGCTTTTTCAGCGGCTGCTTTAAGTAGAGGGAGAGCTGATAGTCAATGGTATAAAGCCGCTCCTCAACGCCATATACCAGCGCGGAAACAAGCGCCGCATCCCGCGCCGGGAGCTCATTGCGGCGCAAGGCGGCATCCAGTGTCAAATTGGAATACGCCGCATCGCGCTGCATTCGGACGAGAATCTCCATCGCAATTTGGCGAGCATTTTTCCCCATGAGAATCCCTCCTTGATTGAAAACTAATCATCCCGCCGGCCCGCAAAAATCGCAAGCAGACGCAGCAGATTGGCAAGGGAAACAACAAGCGCTGCAACATAGGTCATCGCTGCGGCGCGCAATACGCTGCGTGCTCCCGGCAGTTCCTCCCCGGAGAGCATCCCCGTATCATCGATCACACGGATTGCACGGCGGCTTGCGTTAAACTCCACCGGCAGCGTCGCAAGCTGAAAAATTACAACCAGAGAATATAGCAGT
>ERZ857503.1461-NODE-1461-length-13404-cov-2.958798_pt1 | contig 13404 bp, 11 predicted proteins | sample MGYA00519766_ERZ857503 | MGnify/ENA primary metagenome ERZ857503 (study PRJEB31778, sample SAMEA3449345) | human gut metagenome | biome: human gut; feature: human-associated habitat; material: faeces | place: United Kingdom | collected 2010/2012 ...
CGCCTTCGCCTTGTCGAGAGCCACGGCACGTCTGACTTCAGAATCCCTGTACGTGGTCACCATGTACGGATCGAATCCGAGTACATTATGGTCACGAATGCCGTCGGCGATGCTGTACCGGTGGAGGCAATCGCCGAACACCATTGATGTGGTCGAGCCCTTCTTGCGGTTCTCCTCATGGATTGGAGTGCCTGTGAAACCGAAATACAGTGCGTTCGGGAAGGAACGGCGAATATCCTGCAGCATCTCGCCGAATGTGGAACGATGACATTCGTCGATGATGAACACGATGCGTTTGCCGGCGAGCTTCTTCACTTCCTCTTCGGTGATATGCCCCTCGCCTGCTTTGATGTTGCTCATTTTCTGAATGGACGTGACGATAAGCGTGTCCTTCGGGTCGATGCTTGCCAGCTTCGCCTTGAGCACATCCGTGTTTTCCGTACCCTGCACGTCATCGGCATCATCCGCGAACGACCGGTATTCCAGCAGTGACTGCGTACCCAACTCGATACGGTCCATAAGGAAGATGACCTTGTCAGCATCTTTCGAGCCGGCAATGAGCTGCGCCGCTTTGAAACTGGTCATGGTTTTGCCCGAGCCGGTGGTATGCCACACATAGCCGCCTGGACGTCCCGGAGTACCGCTTGGCACCGGCTCATCCCATTTGCAGGTGCGTACACGATCGGAAATGGCGTTCACCGCTTGGTATTGGTAGCTGCGCAGCACTTTGAGGCATCCGTCCGCGGAATCTGCAACCGTGTAGAAACCGATGAGCTGATGAGCCATGGGAATGGACAACAGGTCCGACGCGAACCGTTTCCACTCGTCCTGCCCAACGTGTTTGTTTGCCGCTATGGGCTCATTGTTGAAATCAGCCCAGTGGAAGAAGTAGTTGCTGTTGAAGTCGCCTTCGCCAGGATTGGCGAAGTACACAGCATCATCCGGATTCATGGCCACGAAGACCTGCACGAGTCTGAACAGTCCGGTGAACACGCCTTCATGCGCGTATTTGGCGATTTGATTGGTGGCCTGGCTTATGGGGATGCCACTTTTCTTCAGTTCGATATGGATGACCGGCATGCCGTTGATAAGCAGGCAAACGTCTCCCCTGCGATCGTTCAGCATCTTGTTTTTCGCCGGATATATCGGCTGTCTTGCGATTTGGTACCGGCTTTGCCCGGCGGCGATTTCCTGGCGATCATAGATTTTCAGGCTGATTTCCTTACCGTAATGAGCCTCATCCTTGGGATTATCACGTTTAATGGACACGGTTTTACCGTTAATGAAGGAGTTCAACGCCAATGGCGTGCGCAATGTTTCGATCTGTTCGAGGATCTGCGCCATCTCGCCTTTGGTAAGACGCTGCCCATTCAATCGATCGATGCCTTTGTTGTTGTCGAACAGGATGTTGGCCCAATTGCTGATAAGGTCCTGTTCGGTTGGGTATTCCAACACGCCATCGGTCCATCCATGGCGCTTCAGCACCGCGACCAGATCGTCTTCGAAATCCGATTCTTTACTGTAGAACATGTTTCATCTCCCCGAATGCGCCGTCACTTTCTGAGCCCAATCTTACGAGCGCAACCCCTAACATCCAAGAAGCAACACCACAATACTTACGCTGATGAAGGGTGATGAGCGAGTCCAGACGGTCGAAGAACGCGCCGATTGAAGCCTGCTCAGCAACGGAAGGAACAGACATTGTCATATCCTCCATGGCCGAACGCGAAACAGAAATCACTTTGATTCCCTGCATTAGCGGAAGCAACTGATCATGAAATGCAGGACTGTTCAGGTAGTGCCCAAGATACCCACTAGCGTACTTTCTCATTGGCCGCAAAGGCATTGTATGCAATCCGGAAAATACCTTCTTTCCCGCAGAATTACATAGTTCTGTACATTTTCCAACGGCTGAGTCTTCGGCTGTATCGGCGATGATAACATCACCGTCCTGTAAGCAATCGCAGGTCTGCCTATTTGCAACGGCATCGTTCGCAATTCTCGGAACATCTGCCTTTTCGGCATCGAGGACAGAGCCGTATTTTATTAGGACATCACCATAATGAATGTCAAACACCGTACCCTCACTGTCGCTCAATTCAGCTCGGGACAAAGTATTGTTTCGGAGAAATCCAAGCTCTTCGCCCAGCTTACGCTGTTCCCAAGCGGGGGCAATTAAAACCAGGAAAACAGCCGTATTACCGTCAATCTATACGGCTGAGCTTCCTTCTTGTGAGCATTAGAGCGTATCCGAGCAGGTTCCGACCGCGCCATTGGCTCAGATTGAACCTGGTTGGGTCATGCATCGACAGGCCGATGCCCCAGATGCGGTCTTTGACGGCGCATTCCGCCAGCAGCGCGGTGCCGGTTACCTCAAGCCGTGCCCCAAGTTCGGCGTTCTGGCTGAATTTGGCAAGTAATCCTTCATAGACCTCGATTTGGCGAACGCCGTTCCACACGTGATCGTCATAACCGGCCACCAGTCGACCAAGGCGTTTTATCTCGGCCACGTCATCGGTTTCGAGGATTCGCGCGGCTGTTTCGGCATCGCTGAAACAGCATGCCTTGCGGTACATCATGTACTGTTCCATCGAGGAGAACTCGACACCGTCCACAACGAAGTGCGACGGATACCAGTTGCTCAGGTACCCGTTCTCCTCATCGGGATTATGGAAGCAAACGATGCCCGTCATTCTTCGCCGACTTTCCGCACCGCAAGTTCCAGATCGAGATCATGCAGCCCGAAATAGGCTTTCTTCAGGAAGTCCAGCGGCACCCTGGTAATCACTTCAGCACTGGGAATGGCGTAGAACCACTGGTAGTAGGCATAGAACTCACCGATCCAATCAGGCATGAACCCTTTAAGCGCCTTGCCGTCCTTCAACTGGTAGTGCTCGGTCTCGGTGAAATATTCCCACAGCTCTTCCGCATCCATCGTATTGACGTAGGCTTTGGCTTCATCAATGCTTTTGCGTGTTTTGCTCGTCATATACGTGGCAATGAAATCCTCCGTGCTCTTGTTAGGGAACGATTGCGCCACGTAGTCGAAAAGCTTGCCCTGGCTTTCCACCACATCATCCCGGTAGACCTCTGGATATGCCCGCATTGTCGCCACCCCCTAGAGCAACGTGCTGAACACGTTGGTCACCGTATTGGCATCGGAATCGATGAGATCACGCATGTTCTGCCGCGCCTCAACATCCCTCTGATTGTATTTGTCGTTGAATTCGCTGTAACTGACGGAAAGCAAGCCATCGTTGACTTCGCGCAGTTGCCCATATGCCTTTTCGCTTTTGATGCAGTATTGAATGCCCAGTCCGCCAAGTGACAGCAGTTCCTCCAAGATATCGACGTCCACATTGTCTCGGACGAATTCTTTGGCGATGTAGAAATACGAGGCGTTCGCACGCCAACCTTTGATGATGTCATAACCGCTGGTATCGATGCCGTATTGAGCGATGAATTTTGCGGCAAGCACGCGATAACGCTTGGAATCGGCGGCATCACGATGCTTCATCAGCTCGGCCAGCCAGGCAAGCACGCTATGCTCCTGAAAATCCAGGATGCGCAACCCATTCGTGTCCAGTTCGTACTGGTGGACCCAGCCATTGGACTCATCCGGCCTGCACACGGCCCATTCCTTGGCGAGCTCGACACTTTTAGTCAGATAAAAACCACGACCGTAGTCATGCTTGTCGTTACCCAAACCGTACTCGGGGGTCACGGATTCGTATGGGGAACCGTGAAATAACGTGATTGTTGCCATGAACACCCCTATACGAACATCTTGTCGAGCATGGATTTTTTCAGTACGCAGAGCTTGTCATACTTACGCTGATGAAGGGTGATGAGCGAATCCAAATGGTCGAAAAACGACGCAATTAATTCTTGTTCCTCTAACACTGGGCACTGGATAGGCATCTCGAAAAAGATTGAATCCGAAATAGAAAAACGATCAGACCTCGCACCGGAATTACCTTCGAGAAACATGAATTGATGCCATCTGCTTGTCTTGAAATAATGCTCCAGATATAGCTTGTCTATCGTGTCATCCACTGAAAAAACAGTATAAAGAGGCGACATAACGCCGTTTCTGCCAAGTTTATTCCGATTAATGGGCCCGCATGGAGCTACGGCCGAGATCCTGGGATTGTATATGAAGTCATCTGGATACACTACGGAATAATTTCCAATATTCGCATCGTTTGTGATGTCATGGTCAAAATAGTCTAACTGGCTTACAACACCATGCTCAGCGGAATTGGTGAACGTCTCCTTAATCCTGTTCGTATTCTTTTCAATTCGCTTAGATGCTAATTCCCCCAGCTTACGCTGTTCCCAAGCGGGGGTGCGGTATTCTTGTGAAAGATGTGCAGTCGCTCGTGGAGCCGCGCATTTTGCCGGCACCGTAATGAGGAGGGATAGATGAACAAGCAGCAGCTCGCTTCGAAAATCTGGGAGTCCGCCAATAAGATGCGTTCCAAGATTGAGGCGAACGAATACAAGGATTACATTCTTGGCTTCATCTTCTACAAATTCCTTTCAGAAAACGAGCTGATGCGCTTGAAGGACACCGATTTCACCGAGGATGACCTGCTGCTGCTTACGGAGGATAATCCGGACATTGTGGAAGGCGTACAGGATGAGTGTGGCTATTTCATCGCCTATGACAACCTGTTTTCCACATGGATCAAAAAGGGCAACGATTTCGAGATTTCCAACGTGCGTGATGCGCTTTCGGCGTTCTCCCGCAACATCAATCCGGCGCGTAAGAGAGTGTTCGACGGTATTTTCGACACGTTGCAGACCGGGCTTTCCAAGCTTGGCACCGATGCGAGGAGCCAGTCCAAGGCCGCACGAGACCTGATTTATCTCATTAAGGACATTCCGATGGATAGCCGTCAGGATTATGACGTGCTTGGCTTCATTTACGAATATCTCATCAGCAATTTTGCCGCCAATGCAGGCAAGAAGGCCGGCGAGTTCTACACGCCTTCCGAAGTCTCTCAGCTGATGAGCGAAATTGTCGCATGGCATTTGCAGGGGCGTGAGCAGATCAAGATCTACGATCCGACATCCGGCTCCGGTTCCTTGTTGATTCATATCGGCCAGGCTGTGGCTCGACGTAACGGCAATCCGGATTCCATCATGTATTACGCGCAGGAGCTTAAGGAGAACACCTATAACCTCACGCGTATGAATCTGGTGATGCGTGGCATTCTTCCCGATAACATCGTTGCCCGCAACGGCGACACCCTGGAGGATGACTGGCCGTGGTTCGACACGTTGGAGAACAAGGAGGAGACCTACAATCCGTTGTTCGTGGATGCGGTGGTTTCCAATCCGCCCTACTCGCAGAATTGGGATCCCACTGATAAGGAGATCGATCCGCGCTTCAGTTATGGCATAGCTCCGAAATCCAAGGCGGATTATGCGTTCCTGCTCCACGACTTGTACCATCTGCGTGCCGATGGCATTATGACCATTGTTCTGCCGCATGGGGTGCTGTTCCGCGGCGGCGAGGAAGGTCAGATTCGTAAGAATCTGATTGAGAACCGTCATATTCAGGCGATTATTGGTCTACCGGCGAATATTTTCTTCGGTACGGGTATCCCCACCATCGTGATGGTGTTGCGCAAAAAACGTGACGATGACAAGGTGCTCATCGTTGATGCGTCGAAGCATTTCATCAAGGACGGCAAGAACAACAAGCTGCAGGCTTCTGATATCAAACGCATTGTCGATGTGGTGTCGAACAATCGCACGGTACCCAAGTTCAGCCGTCTGGTGTCCATCGATGAGATTCGTGCCAATGATTACAACCTCAACATTCCCCGTTATGTCGATTCATCCGAGGATGCGGAGACGTGGGATGTGTACGCTTCGATGTTCGGTGGCGTTCCGAAGAGTGAGGTTGAGCAGCTTGAGGAATATTGGAACGCCTGGCCGAGTCTGAAGGCCGAGCTGTTCCGTGATAACGGTGCCTGCTACGCCTGCGACCATGACGACATCGCTACCGTGGTGCGCAACAATGCCGATGTACAGGCGTTCATCGCCTCGTATGGGCAAGCCATTTCCGGATTGCCTGTCGATTTGCGCTCCCGCTTGGTGGAGCATCCCGAACAGGTGGATGCGCTCGGTCAGGAAACGGCCATTGGCAAGGAACTGGATGCGATGATTGCCGGAACCCCACTGGTTGACCCGTATGACGCCTATCAGAAGCTTGATGACGCATGGGGCGGCATTTCCATTGATTTGGAAGTGTTGGGGTCCGAGGGCTTCGATGCGGTAAGAGCCGTGGATCCGAACATGGTCGTCAAGAAAAAAGGCGGCAAGGATGTGGAAGTGCAGGACGGCTGGATTGGCCGCGTTCTGCCGTTCGACCTGGTTCAGCGCGAGCTGCTGCACGATGATTTGACTGCGATTGAGGCGGATGAACGCCGTGTGCAGGACATCGATTCCGAGATTGAAACCATTTTGGAGGGTTTCGATGAGGATGACAAGCAGAACAGCGATGCGATCAATCAGGACGGTGACGCCTTCGTTGCCGCCGAGCTGAAGAAGGCGGTCAAGGCGATCGGCAAGAATCCGGCTTCCGATTTCGAGCGTGGCTTGGTGCAGGCTCAGAAGCTATTCGATGAGACGAAGAAGCTGAAATCTGGTATCAAGACCAAGCGAAACGCGTTGGAGGAGAAGACCCGCGACACGATTAAGGCGTTGAGTGATGACGAAGCCAGAAGGTTGTTGGAAGCCAAGTGGATTACGCCGCTGCAGAAGCAGCTGGAAGAACTGCCGAATGCCGTGATCGACGAGCTCATTGGCAAAGTGAACGCGTTGAAGAACAAGTACGCCACCACGTATGCCGATGTATGCGGCCAAATCGATGAAGCGGAGAAGGAATTGGCCGGAATGCTTGGCGATTTGACCGGTAATGCCCGCGATCTGGCGGGCTTGGAAGAGCTCAAAGCACTGCTCGGGGGTGAATGATATGGCCGAACAGCATGGAAAAGCGTTGGTTCCGCAGATTCGTTTCGCTGGTTTCACTGACCCTTGGGAACAGCGTAAGCTGGGTGAACTGTTCGAGGAGAGTGATGAACGAGCTTCCGATAGAGAGATTTTGTCTGTCAGCGTAGCCAACGGGATATACCCAGCATCTGAGTCCGATAGGGAGACGAATCCTGGCGCGAGTCTCGCGAACTACAAAATAGTGCATTTCGGAGATGTCGTTTACAACAGTATGCGCATGTGGCAGGGGGCTGTAGATGCAAGTCGGTACGACGGCATCGTAAGCCCCGCATATGTAGTAGCAAGGCCCAATTCCGAGGTTTATGCACGATTCTTTGCGCGCCTTCTCAGGCAACCGATGTTGCTAAAACAGTATCAACAGGTTTCGCAGGGCAATTCCAAGGACACTCAAGTTTTGAAATTCGATGACTTTGCTTCAATCGGAATTTCTATGCCTGTCTCAGAAAACGAGCAGCGCCAAATCGGCGGGTTCTTCGACCGTCTGGACTCCCTCATCACCCTTCATCAGCGTAAGTATGATGGCTGCGCCAATCCCCTATTTTTAGAAAGGCGCATCTCATGCAGGAAACCATCACATCAGAATCGCTGTTCTGCGACTACTACGCCCAGTGGGTGAGAACGTACAAGGAAGGCGCCATCAGAGACGTGACCATGGGCAAATATCGACTTACGCAATCCTGGCTCGGCAAGCTCATCCCTGAACTCAGACTCACCGATATGGATCGAACCGCATACCAGCAGCTCATCAACGGATATGCACAGCATCATGAGCGCCAAACCACCATGGATTTTCACCATCAGATCAAAGGCGCCATTCTCGATGCCGTTGACGAAGGACTCATACCCCGTGATCCAACGCGTAAAGTCATCATCAAAGGCAAGCAGCCACGCATTAAGAAAATGAAGTATCTCAACCAATTCGAGCTGCATGCCATGCTCGCGGACCTTGATCTTGGGGCCGAGGCAAGCTGGGATTGGCTTATCCTCCTTATCGCGAAAACCGGACTCCGATTCTCTGAGGCGCTTGGGCTCACACCCGATGACTTTGATTTCGCACACCAGACGCTTTCCGTCAACAAAACTTGGGATTATAAAAACGGCGGCGGTTTCGTACCCACGAAAAACGAATCGTCCGTGCGTAAAGTGCAACTCGACTGGCAACTCATCATGCAAATGTCTGGATTACTCAAGGATCTTCCGCATGATAAACCTATTTTCGTGCACGGCAAGGTCTACAACTCAACAGCCAACGACGTGCTTGCAAAACATTGCAGAAACGTGGACGTGCCAGTTATTTCCGTCCATGGTCTGCGCCATACACACGCATCGCTGCTGCTGTTCGCCGGCGTATCGATCGCCAGCGTGTCACGCCGTCTAGGCCATGCCAGCATGACTACAACTCAGGAAACCTATCTGCACGTCATTCGCGAGCTGGAAAACAAGGACGTAGATATCGTCATGCGGGCACTATCGACACTTATCTAATGGGGGGTTCCTACTCTTTTCAGATATTCGAAATAATCGAGCCACTCGAAGCGGCATATACCGTTTTTCACCATCTTCAGTAAAAGCGCCAAACACCGTTGCCAGACTCAATTCCGTAGGTGGTTTTGTGGTTCCGTAGGTGGTTGGTTCTGGTATTGGTGTCTGAGAATGGCTTAATTTAAGCCGTTTCTCAAACGCCTTTCCTCCGGCAACCACCTACGGAAGCGAAAAACCACCTACGGAACTAGTCCAAGCCGTAACGGTGACTGGCTATTGCGCGGGCGACCATGCCGAACAGCTCGTTCAGCTTCTGCTTGGAAGCCAGATGCTCGCGGGTGGCGACAAAAGGAGTGAAACCGAGATCCCTCAGCCGGTTCCGCTTATCGAGGTCATACATCCAGCGGTCATGGGTGTAGTGGTAATTTCCGTCGTATTCTATGCAGACGCGGTCATCCGGGTAGGCGATATCCACCTTCATCGTGCCCGAGCCGCGTATGCGGTCAATGATCTCATAATTGACATGTGCCTCAGGCAGCCCGTAGGCATCGCTCTCCAAACGAAGCACCGTTTCCTGCGGAGAATCGGTACCTGGTTTGGACAGGCGCAAGGCCTTTCTGCATTTGGCGCTCCCAATGAATCGCGGCGCACTCCGGATGTAGTCGGAGAGCTCATCGTGAGTGCAGACGCGTAAATCGGGATTGGCGCAAGTGAGCCAATCCATGGCGATCACCAGACTCCGTTCGTCGACATAGGGCGCAATCTGGCAGACCGCCTGCATCGCGGAGACGCTTGACACCAATTCGTCGGCGTGCGCCACGTCTACGCCATGCCTTGCGTAATGGAATTTCATCCCCTGGATTTTCCGCAGGTCACGTTGCCGGCACACCGAAACGTGAACGAGCTCCGAACCATATCCGGGTAAATAATTCATGGTGGCAATCATGCCATGCAGCTCCAGCGCTGTGCCGTGGCTTACATAGAGTGGAACCGAGGAGCGTGACCTTATCCGCGACAACACCTGCCTGCATTCAAGATGCCGTCTCGCCGCCTCCTCCCGTGCCTGCTCTAATGTGAAAAATGTATTGTGTCCGAAGCTTTCCATGCGCTGACGGTATATGGAAAGCCAGCAGCCCCGCAACCGTCTCCGTGAAAAATGTGGATATGTGTATGGTTCCATCCGCAGCATCACCGGGGAGAGGCCTGATGTATACGCGTCCGGTAGAACCGATGCGGAGCGTGGCGTCATCGAGGGGTGGCTCACATGGCAAGTCGGCCACGCAGAAGGGCGGGCGCTTCCAGCCGCAGGCCCGTGGGGCTGACGGTGACCGCGTTTCTCCACGGTGTCAGCCGCGTTTGGAACCCTGCCGACTGATGCCACCTTTATGACCGGTCGCTTTGAAAGGCAGACCGGCGTTGCCGAGTCCTTTGCTCCGCATGTTCTGCAGGGCAAAGGATTTTTGTTGTGCACGCAGTTCGTTCATCCGTTCCGTGGACTGATGCGCGATTCGCGGTTTCCGTGATTGCTCTGGCTGTGTCATGGCTATAAGAATACGTTCGGTAATGTAATATGATGGATTTAGTAATGCTTTTACTAAAATCTGATGAGGCATCCATGGGAGGGCGAGGGAGCGATGGCGACCATCAAGGAGATTGCGAAACGTACGGGATTTTCGCAGGCCACGGTGTCGCGTCTGTTGAATGGCGATCCGACGCTGTCGGTGCGTGAGGAGACGCGTCGCGCGATCATCCGCGCCAGCGAGGATTTGGGATACAGCGCCCAGGCCAAGCGTATCGTCATTCCGCACGAAGTAGCCTTGTTGGACAACGAGGAGTCCGACGAAACGCTGCGTGATTCGTATTTTGCCGATTTGCGTTCGGCGCTGGAACATAACGCCAAACAGCAGCGTATGGAGCTCACTGTTTTCCACAGTCTTGACGAGATGTTGAATCAGAAGGGGAAATTCGATGGTTTCATGGCTATCGGCGCCAATGTCATAGCCGAAAGCGACCTTGAGAAGTTGCATGAGGTCATGCCATACGGTGTGTTCATCGATGTGAATCCCGCACCGAACCTGTTTGATTCCGTGCAGCCCGACCTACAGCAGACCATGCATGACGCGGTCGAAGCATGTGCGAAGGCTGGCATGAAGCGTGTCGGATTCATCGGCGGCAAGGGGAGGCTGACGAATTTTTATGAGGTGGACGAAGAGGGGCGTGCCACATATTTTCGGCGTGAAATGGGCCGTTATGGTCTCGACCTGCGTGGACTGGTGTATTCTGACGGCTTGTTCACCGTGGAGAATGGTCGCAAGCTGGGGGAGCAGTTTATCCGTGACCACAACGGCGCACTGCCTGACGCAGTTATTGTTTCGGCGGACATCATCGCGGTCGGCGTGCTGCAGGCGTTCAACGCGGTTGGTGTGATTGTGCCCCGCGACATCAGCGTCATCAGCATCAACAACCAGACGATCGCACAGCTTACGTCGCCACCGTTGAGCACTTTCGCAATCGACCAGAACGAGCTTGCGCGCGTTGCGATTCTCACCTTGGCCGATGCGATTGCCAGCAAGCGCACAGTACGGCAGCATGCGTACCTGTCGACGACGCTGGAAGTGCGAGATAGTTTCGTGCCGGCGCAGCCGAAACGTGAATCGCGGCCAAAATTGCAGACCCGATCGAAGCGATCTGCCCGGTCGAAACGGGCTGCCTAGCGTACGTATGTGCGGAAAAATATGAAAGGCGATTGATGATGCTGCGTCATCAATCGCCTTTTGTTTGTCTACTGTCGGCGAAATACCGCGAATCGCACACAATATGACATGTATATGTGCAGAATCGCACAAAATGCGACACGCCCAATAGTGCACAACGCAGATGTTAAATTTTACTAAACAGGGGTAAAGGGATATACTTAACTCATGCGAAATCAAATGATGATTTCCGATTACAGCTTCAATCACAACTTCTAAGGAGAAGTACGATGGCAGAATCCAATGTCGCAGCCGCACCGAAGGAGACGCAGCAGTCTGCGAAGCCAACCAGGAAAGGCAGTCTGCTGTCCCGCGTGGCCTATTCATTCGGCAACGTCGGCCAATCCGCCTTCTACAACGCGCTGAGCACCTACTTCATCGTCTACGTCACCAGCTCGCTGTTCTCCGGCGTTGACAAGGCGCTCGCTACCAAGCTCATCGGCGTTATCACCGGCCTTGTGGTTGTCATCCGTATCGCGGAGATCTTCATCGATCCGCTGCTGGGCAACATCATCGATAACACCAAGACCAAGTGGGGTCGTTTCAAGCCATGGCAGCTCATCGGCGGCACCGTTTCCGCCGTTCTACTTGTGCTCGTCTATACCGGTCTGTTCGGTCTGGTAAACGTCAACACCACACTGTTCATCGTGTTGTTCGTCATCACGTTCATCGTGCTTGACGTGTTCTATTCCCTGCGTGACATTTCCTACTGGGGCATGATTCCGGCGCTGTCCTCCGACTCCCACGAGCGCTCCACTTACACTGCTCTCGGCTCCTTCGGCGGCTCCATCGGTTACAACGGTTTGACTATCGTCGTCATCCCGATCGTCACCTACTTCAGCTATGTCTTCACCGGCAAGCACCAGGAAAGCCAAAGTGGCTGGACCTGCTTCGCCATCATCGTGGCTATTCTCGGCGTCCTCACCGTGTGCTCCGTCGCGTTCGGCACCAAGGAAAGCACCAGCACCCTGCGCGCCAAGGCCGAAGATAACGGTGGTCCACTCGCCGCGTTCAAGGCTCTCGCCCAGAACGACCAGCTGCTGTGGGTCGCCCTGTCCTACCTGCTGTACGCCATCGCCAACGTGGCCACCACCGGCGTGCTCATGTACATGTTCAAGTTCATCCTGAACAACTCCGCCGCCTACTCCATCGTCGGCGTTGTCTCGGTCATCGCCGGCATCATCATGGCGCCGCTGTACCCGATTCTGAACAAGCGCATACCGCGTCGCTACCTGTACCTCGGCGGTATGGTGCTCATGGTCCTCGGCTACCTGCTGTTCATCGTCGGCACCAACAACCTCGCTGTCGTCACCGTCGGCCTGGTGTTCTTCTACCTGCCGCAGACCTTCATCCAGATGACCGCCATCCTCTCCCTGACCGACTCCATCGAATATGGCCAGCTGAAGAACGGCAAACGTAACGAGGCCGTCACCCTGTCCGTGCGTCCGATGCTCGATAAGATCGCAGGCGCCTGCTCCAACGGTATCGTCGGTGCTGTCGCCATCGCCGCCGGCATGATTGGTGACGCCACCGCCGCCGACATGACTGCCGCGAACATCCACACTTTCAAGGTCTGCGCCTTCTATGTGCCGCTGGCTGTCATCATCCTGAGCGGTGTTGTGTTCCTGCTCAAGGTGAAGATCAGCGAGAAGATGCATGCTGACATTGTCGAGCAGCTGGAAACTCAGCTCAACGAAGGCTGATTCGCTTTTGATTGCGATTGAATTTCAATCGTCGCGCTGAAGGAGCCGCATGGTGGACGCCATGCGGCTTTTCGCGTTTCCTACGTTCGTGGTAAGTGCTAGGCTGACGATTTGAAACGTATAGCAATGATCCGTTATCAGCGGGGAGCTTCCGGAAGAACGGTCGGCGCTTTTGGGTGCGGCCTAGTAGAACCGGCGGGATCGGCCCGAACAGCCGAACGTCAAGCGGTCGTATGAAACCTGTGCAGGGAAGCCTGCGTAAGAAAACAGGGGAGTGCGGCAAGCGAGGTGGTACCGCGGTGTCGGACGTGCGCAATCGCACGAAAATCATCGTCCTCGTAAAGTAAGTAATGAAACCGCCAAACGAGGAGCATACGGTGAGCGAATCCACCAATCATGTGTATCCGAAGGCTGCTGCCGGTGAGCAGAGCGCCAATGTC
>ERZ857503.1462-NODE-1462-length-13377-cov-3.313016_pt1 | contig 13377 bp, 10 predicted proteins | sample MGYA00519766_ERZ857503 | MGnify/ENA primary metagenome ERZ857503 (study PRJEB31778, sample SAMEA3449345) | human gut metagenome | biome: human gut; feature: human-associated habitat; material: faeces | place: United Kingdom | collected 2010/2012 ...
TCCATCCCACCAGCGCGTCGATCCACTCCTGCGGATAGGCCCCGAGGCTGAACGTGCAGTAGAACATGAGCCACATGAGGAAGAAGAAGATCGGGAACCCCCAGAGCTTGTGCGTTACGAAGGCGTCGATCACCGACGTGGCCGTCGCCTCCTCCTGCCGCCCGGGCGTGTAGGTCTCCTTCAGGGCGCCCGAGATGAACCCGTATTTCTGGTTCGCGAGCGCCGTTTCGACATCTTCGCCCAGCGCCTCCTCGATGCGCCGGGCTTCGCGGTCGCGGATTTCGATCCACTTCGGATAGCGTTCGCACGTGCGGAGCGCCTGCTCGGCCTGCCGGTCGCGTTCGAGCAGCTTGAGCGAGAAGTAGCGGGGCGGGAAGTACTGCGGCAGCTGGGTGCGGTGGGCGCTGAGGTCGCCGTTGAGCTCGCGCAGGCTCTCTTCGATGACGGGGCCTTCGTTGATGTGTATGTGCCGCACGCGGCTGTCGCGGTTCTCGTAGACGGCGACCACCGTGTCGAGCAGTTCCTCGATCCCCCGTCCGCTGCGGGCCACGACGGGCACCATCGGCACGCCGAGCATCCGCCCGAGGCTGTCGTAGTCGAGCCGCGCGCCGCTGGCCTCCAGTTCGTCGTACATGTTCAGCGCCACGACCATGCGCTGGCTCAGGTCGATCAGTTCGGTGGTGAGGTAGAGGTTGCGTTCGAGGTTCGAAGCGACCACCGCGTTGACGATCACGTCGGGCGCCTGCTCGGCCAGATGGCGCCGCACGTAGAGTTCCTCGGGCGTATAGGCCGAGAGGGCATAGGTGCCCGGCAGATCGGTGATCTCGATGCGGTATCCCTTGTAGAGGGCATATCCCCGCTTGGCGTCCACCGTAACGCCGCCGTAGTTGCCCACGTGCTCGTGCCGGCCGGATATGGCGTTGAACAGCGACGTCTTGCCGCTGTTGGGGTTGCCCACGAGCGCCACGTAGATGGTCTCGGGGCCGGCCGCCTGCGCCGTCCCGGGTGCCGGAGCCCCGTCGCCCGGGGTGCATCCGCAGCACTCCTCGCACCGTTCGCGGCGTTCGGACGCATCCCCGCCTGCGGTGCCGGCCCGGCGTCCGCGTCCGGCCTCGTCGTCCGGCACGACCACCACCATGTCGGCTTCGCTGCGCCGCAGCGACAGGTCGTAGCCCATGATGCGGTATTCGATCGGGTCGCGCAGCGGTGCGTTGAGCACCACCTCCACGCGCTGTCCGCGCACGAATCCCATTTCCATGATGCGGCGGCGGAATCCTCCGTGGCCCGTTACCTTGAGGATCGTGGCCGATTCGCCCGTTTTCAGTTCGGAAAGACGCATACTTTTTCGCAATGTTTTTTTGCCCGCAAAGATAGCGAATTCCGTCCGAACGGACTATCCCCATTAGTAGGTATTTCACCAGCCGCCGCCCAGCGCCTTGCAGAGGTCGATGCAGGCGATGTACTGCTGCGCCGTGAGGTTCGCCAGCTCCATCTGCGATTCGTAGAGGCTGCGTTCGGCGTCGATCACCGAGAGGTAGTCCGCCATGCCGCTCAGATAGAGCGCGCGCGTCATGTCCGCAAGACGTTCGTTGGCTTCGACCAGCCGCCGGGTCTGCTCGGTCTGCGAGCGGTAGGTCCCGATGGCCGCGAGCGCCGTCTCTACGTCGGCGAACGCTTCGAGCACCGTCTGTTCGTAGGCGAAGACGCTCTGCATGTAGCTCTCCTTCGCGGCCAGCTCCCTGCGGCGGAGTTTGCCGAACGAGAAGATCGGCTGCGCGAGCGACCCCACGGCGGTCCACGCCCACGGGTCGCCCGAGGTCAGCCCTTTGACCGACGTGCTGGCGACGCCGCCCTTGCCCGTCAGCGCGATCGAGGGATAGCGCGCCGCACGGGCGATTCCCACCTCGAAGGCCGCCTGCTGCATGGTGTAGTAGGCTTCCATCACGTCGGGCCGCCGCTCCAGCAGCGCCGAAGGCAGTCCGGCGGGGATCTCCTCCGGACGGCAGTCCGTCTCCAGCGCCCGGCAGTCGCAGAGGGTGTCGGCCAGCTGGGGCGTCTGCCCGAGCAGCGTCGAGAGCGACAGCCGCGTCTGCTCCACGGCGCGGCTGTATTGCGGGATGTCGGCCGCCGCCGTGTAGACCAGACTGCGGGCCTGTTCGAGCGCCACGCCGTCCGACATGCCGTAGCGGAACATCGAGTCGATCAGCGCGGCCGATTCGCGCCGCAGCCCGCAGCTGCGGCGGGCTATTTCCAGATCGCTCCGGTATTGCAGCAGCGTGAAGTAGGTCGTGGCGACCTCGGCCGCGAGCGACAGCCCGACGCCGCGCCATGCCCATTCGCTGGCGAGGATCCGGGCGCGTGCGGCGCGGTCCGTATTCCGGAGTGCGCCGAAGAGCGACACCTCCCACGTGAGCGCGGGTTCGACGGCGTAGCTCTGCACGATCTCGGTCCGGGACGTGTAGTCGCCCTCGGCCGAGACGTCCAGCCCCACCGACGGCATGAACTCCGACCGCGCCACGGCCAGCTGGTCGCGTGCTTGGGCGATGCGCGATGCGGCCGAGAGGAGGTCGCGGTTGTTCGTGAGGGCCGTCTCGACGAGCAGGTTCAGCTGCGGATCGCAGAACATCTCCCACCAGCGGACGGGGATCGTCGTGCTGTCGCCGGCGTCCCGTCCGGCATGGAGATACTTTTCGGGCACGTCGACCTCGGGCGGGTAGAGCTTCGGCATGCAGGAGGCGAAGAGTGCGGCGCAGCATAGCGCGGCGATCAGTCTGTGTTTCATTTCAATTCGGCTTCAAGTTCTTTTTTGCGTTCGCGCCGGCGTTCGAAGCGTCCGATGCGCCCCACGAGGTAGTAGAGCGCGGGGTAGACGAAGATGCCCAGCAGCGTGGCGAAGAGCATGCCGCCCACGAGCGCCACGCCCATGATGTTGCGCGCGGTGGCATAGACGCCGCTGGCGAAGATGAGCGGCATGACGCCCAGAATGAACGCGAAGGCGGTCATGACGATCGGCCTCACGCGCAGCCGGGCGGCACCGACGGTCGCTTCGAGCAGCGACTTGCCCTCTTCGAAGAAGAGCCGGTCGGCGTACTCCACGACGAGAATGGCGTTCTTGGCCGCCAGCCCGATGAGCATCACCAGCGAAATCTGCATGTAGATGTTGTTCACGAAGAGCGGGTCCGTCAGGTGCGCGCCTGCGATGAAGAGCACCGCGCCCAGCACGGCCACCGGCACGCTCATGAGTATGGCGAGCGGCAGCCCCCACGATTCGTAGAGGGCCGCCAGCGCGAGGAAGACGAAGACGAGCGCCAGCAGATAGACCAGCCCGCCGGTTTTCGAGGCGTTGGCCTCCTGATAGGATATGCCGCTCCATGCGATCCCCACGTCGTCGGGCAGCACTTCGTCCGCCGCAGCTTCGACGGCTTTCATCGCGGTCGAAGTCGATGCGTCGGCCGCGGGGCTGATCGTCAGCGAGATCGAGCGGTAGAGATTGAACTGCGAGACGTATTCCACGCCCACCGTGTCGACCACCTCCACCAGCGCCGCGACGGGCACGCTCGCGCCCGAACCGTTCTCGATGTAGTAGCTGTCGAGCGACCGGCGGCCGATCCGGTAGTCGGGCGCCGCTTGCAGATAGGTCTGGTAGAGTTTGCCGAAACGGTTGAAGTTGTTGATGTACGAGCCGCCCAGCAGGGCCGTCAGTTCGCCGTAGAGTTCGCCGAGGTCGACTCCCTGACTGAGGGCCTGCTCCTTGTCGATGCGCAGGCGCCGCTGGGGGATGCCGGCGTTGAACTGCGTCGTTACCGAGGCGATCCCCTCCGTCTTGCGCAGCGTGTCGATCAGCCGGTCGGTCTGGGCCGCGAGGTAGGCGGTCCCCCGGCCTTCGAGGTCCTGCACCTCGACCGATACGCCCGACGAGATGCCGATGCCCGGGATCGAGGGCGGGATGAAGGCGTAGCATTCGGCTCCGGGGACCGCCGCGTAGAGCTCTGCGTTGAGCTGCTGCGCGATCTGCATGGCCGAGAGCTTGCGGTCGGCGTAGTCCACGAGCGAAACGAAGATGATGCCGCTGTCGGTCGAGGCGATGCCGGCCATCATGTTGAAGCCGGCGGCGAACGACGTGGACTGCACCTCGGGCAGCCGTTTGATGACGGCGTCCGCTTCGAGCATCGTCTGCTGCGTGGTTTGCAGCGACGAGGCTTCGGGCGTGTTGACCATCACCATGACGTATCCCTGATCCTCCTCGGGCAGGAATCCGGCCGGGAGCGTGCGCCAGACGAAGAAGATCGCGAGGAGGACGGCCGCGACGAAGATGCCCGTGCGGGCCACGTGCTTCACGGCCGTCGACGAGAAGTGCGTGTAGCGGTCCATCTGGCGTCCGAACCAGCGGTTGAAGGCGGCGAAGAAGCCCTTTTTCGCGGGCTCCTTGGGCCGTAGCAGCAGGGCGCAGAGCGCGGGCGAGAGCGTGAGGGCGTTGAAGGCCGAGAGCACGACCGAGACCGAGATCGTCACGGCGAACTGCTGGAACAGCCGCCCCGAAATTCCGCCCACGAACGACATCGGGATGAAGACGGCCAGCAGCACGACGGTCGTGGCTATGATCGGCGAAGCGACGTTGCGCATCGCTTCGGCGGTCGCTTCGCGGGGTTTCATGCCGGCGGCGATATTCACCTGCACGGCCTCGACCACGACGATCGCGTCGTCCACCACCAGTCCGATGGCGAGCACCAGTCCCAGCAGCGAGATGATGTTGATCGTGAATCCCAGCAGCGGGAAGAGCGCGAAGGCTCCGATGAGCGATACGGGAATGGCCACCAGCGGGATGATCGTGGCACGCCAGTCCTGGATGAAGAGGTAGATGATGGCGATGACGAGCACGAGGGCGATGACGAGCGTGCGGAAGATGTCCCGCACGCCGGCGTCGATGCTCTCCGTGCTGTCCACGATCGTCGTGGCTTCGATGCCGTCGGGGAAACGCTGCGCGAGCCGCGTCATGGCGGTCTTGACCTCGTTGCCCACGGCCACGGCGTTGCTGCCCGGCTGCTGGTAGACGACGATCATGGCCGTCGGATCGCTCTCATAGGAGGAGCTCACGCCGTAGGTCTGGCTGCCGAGCGACACTTCGGCGATGTCGCCCAGCCGGATCTGCTCGCCCGAGGAGGTGGTGCGCACGACGATGTCGGCGAACTCCCCGGCGGTGGAGATCTGCGGCGGCATGGTCACCGTGTAGGTGTAGGAGACGCCGTCGGGAGCCGGTTCGGCCCCGAACTGTCCGGCGGGGTAGATGCCGCCCTGCTTCTCGATGGCCGCCGTCACCTCGTCCACGGCGATGCCGTAGTATTTCAGCACGTCGGGCCGCAGCCAGATGCGCATGGCGTATTCCCCGGCGCCCATTATGCTGACCTTGCCCACGCCGTCGATCTTCAGCAGTTCGTTCTGCAAGTTGATGTAGGCGTAGTTCGAGAGGAACTCCCCGTCGTAACGGCCGTCGCTGTGGAGCGAGTAGACCATCAGGAATCCCGTCATGGTCTTGCGCGTGGTGACGCCCTGCCGGGTGACCGTCGCCGGAAGTTCGGCCGTGGCCGACGAGACGTTGTTCTGGGTGAAGATGGCGTCCAGATCGGGGTCGGAGCCGATGTCGAAGGTGACCTGCAAGGTCATCGAACCGTCGTTGGCCGAAGTGGCCTGCATGTAGAGCATGTCGCTGACGCCCATCACGGCTTGGGCCACGGGCGTCGCCACGGCGTTGTTCACCGTCTCGGCATCGGCGCCGTCGTAGGTCGCCGAGACCTCCACGACCGGAGGCGTGATGTCGGGGTACTGCTCGATCGGCAACTGCGTGATCGAGATCGCCCCCACGAGCACGATGACGATGGCCAGCGAGATGGCGAAGATCGGGCGCGAAACGAAAAATTTCTCCATAGGGCTACCTCTTTTCGAAAATCGGAATCACTTTCGCACCGTCGCGCAGCTTCTGCTGCCCGGCCACCACGATCCGTTCGCCCGGTTGGAGACCCTCGTCGATGCACCACAGCGCGCCGTAGGTATCGCCCGGGGTGACACGGCGGTACTGCGCCGTGCTGTCGGCCGCGACGACCCACACCGAACTGAGGTCTTGGGCCTGATTCACACCCTGCTGGGGTACGACGACGCGCGGCCGCACGGGCCCCACGTTGGCCTCCACGCGGGCGAACTGCCCGGGTTTCAGCGCCTCGTCGGGGTTGGGGAACATCACCACCAGCACCAGCGTTCCCGTGGTGGACGACACGTCCTTGCGCGTGTAGTCGTAGCGACCCTCGTGGGGATACTGCGAGCCGTCGGCCAGCACGAGACGGATGTCCGAGAGCAGCCCCTCGTTGTCGTAGATCGACGTGCGGTCGCCGGCATAGCGCAGGTACTGCGACATCGGGATCGCCACATCGACCGTCAGCGTGTCGATGTTCGACACGGTCGTCAGCACGCTGAACTGTGTGCCGGGACCCACATAGTCGCCCACATGCGCCGCCGTATGCTCGATGATGCCGTCGATCGGGGAGCGCAGTTCGGCATAGCCGACGTTCATCCGGGCGCTGCTGAGCGTTTGTTCGGCGGCGCGTACCGAGGCTTCGGCGGCTTTCCACTGCGCGGTGTACTGGTCCAGTTGCGACTGGCTGATGGCGTTGATGCGCGCCAGCGGCACCGCCCGGTCATAGTTGTTGCGGGCCTCGATGGCCTGCGCCCGGGCCGACTCCAACTGGGCCTCGGCTGCCAGCATCGAGGTCGATAGCTGGTCGGGGTCGATGGTGAAGAGCAACTGGCCCCGTTTGACGGGCATGCCGTTGCCGTAGCGTTTCGACGACAGGTAGCCGTTCACGCGCGGCTGGATCACGGCGTCGAAGTTGCTCGCGAGGTAGCCGATGAAGCTCATCCGGTTGGGGACGGAGTCCACGGCTGCCTCGGCCACTTCGACCCGCAGGGGAGGCATCGCCTGCCGGGATGGGTGTTTTCCGCATCCCGTGAGGAGCGCTGCAAAAAGGCCTGCTGTAAGGTAGAATTTATCCATAAGGGTATGTTTTACCCCGGAAAAAGGGCAAAAAACGTACCGTCACCCCCGTAAAGTGGACTTTTTTGATGAAAAAACGCTGTTTTTTCGTGCTCCGGGCGATGGAGTTTAGAATATTTTTATATCTTTGCGTTGATAACAAACCCAATTTAATAAATAAAACTATGAAAGAGTTAGTAGCAAAAATCAACGCAGAGTTCGAGGTATTTGCAGCCAACGCAGCTGCTCAGGTTGAGAAGAACAACAAAGCCGCCGGCACCCGCGCCCGCAAATCGGCTCTGGAACTTTCGAAGCTGATGAAGGAGTTCCGCAAGGTTTCCGTAGAGGCTGCGAAATAATTCGACCCCGAATTTAAGCTAAAGGCCGTTCCGGACAGGAGCGGCCTTTATTGTTTATGGGGGGGGGCATCTTCTTCCGGTTCGGAAAGGAGGATGCTGTTTTTGATTTTAGGGATTTATTCCGTAACGCCGGAACACCTCCATATCCTCGGGGCGGAGCCCCGTCTTGCGGTAGGGTACAGCCTCGTTGTGATCGTTCAGGTAGCGGCGGGGGGCCTGACGGTCGAAGTCGGGGCTTACGAGCGACACGCTCGTCTTGAGGAACCGCCCTTGGATCGAGGCCATGTCGGCCATGGTGTGGAACAGCGCATGGGTCGTGGCCGGAGCCGTTTCGTTGGCTTCGGCGGCGGCGACTTTCCGGGGGAAATGCTCCCGGTAGCTTTTGGAGAACCACGCCAGCGACGCCACATAGAGCTGGTAGGCCGTGGTGGTGGGCGAGGCGTGCAGGAAGCGTTCGCGCCTGTCGTCGATCAGGTCCTCACCGTGGTCGGCGCAGTAGAGCAGCGCCGAGGAGGTGTTTTCGAGCGATCCGAGGTAGTCGATGATCTGCGACAGCACATAATCCGTATAGCGGATCGAGTTGTCATAGGCGTTGACCAGCATCGGACGGTGCTGTCTGGCGATCGCCACGTCGTCGTCGGGCTGGAAATGGGCGAACTCCCGCGGATAACGCTGGTGGTAGCTGAAATGCGATCCGTAGCAGTGGAGGATGAAGAGTATCTTCTGTTCGCTGCTATGTTCGAGCACGCGGCGCATCTCGTCGAGCAGTTGCGTGTCGTGACGCGGCGAACGGATGTAAATCAGATGCTTGGCATCGTGAGCCAAGTGGTCGATCATGGCGCCCTGCCGCGACTGGTTGGAGATGAACCATGTGTCGAACCCCGCCTCGTTGAACAGGGCCGGGAGCCCCTTGCGGCGGTAGAGTTCCTCGTGTTCGTCGGTGGCCACCGACGAGAGGATCAGCGGCACGCTCTTGTGCGTGGTGTTGCTCTGGGTCAGCATGTCGCGGAATACCACCAGTCCCTCCTCCTGCGACAGCAGGGGATTGGTCTCGCGCTCGTAGCCGTATAATTGCCAGTTCATGGCCCGCGAGGCTTCACCTATAATATATACATAGACTTCGCGTCCGGGGATTTCGGCCGTGCGCCGGGCTTCGTAGGTGAAATCGGCGGAGGTCTTTTCGTAGTTGAACGACTTGCGGAACTCCGAGCCGCTCAGCCCGAGGTTGTAGAGGATGTTCAGGGGAAAGATCTCGTCGCGCAGCACATGCCGCTCCTCGCTCACATGGTAGGCGGGCCACAGGGCCACGAGCCCCACGGCGAAGAGCGCCGCACCGGTCAGTCCGATGTTCATGCGCGCCGTGCGGGTGATGTAGCGTTTATGGGCGATCTCGCGCGCCGCGAGCCACAGCAGCGGCAGGTAGAGCACGCAGACCAGCACCACCGAAGGGTAGATGTTGCCCAGCAGTTCGCCCGCCTCGCCCGGATTGGTCGTCAGCAGGTTGGTGAACATGTCGGTGGCGATGATCGAGTTGCCGAAGAGGTACAGCAGCACGATCTGGAACGCACAGAAGAAGATGAACGGGAATGCCAGCCAGATCATCACGCCCGAGCGCCGCAGGGCCACGCTCCACATCATGTAGAATCCCAGCGGCATGAGTATCAGCGCCTCGACGGTCCACAGGGAATAGGGCTCCGTATTGGCCAGCACCAGATTGGGAACGATCAGCGTCACGAAGAAATAGACGGTCAGCAGCGTGGTGAAACGGCTGCGGGTCTTGACCACCCGCCGTCTGCTTTTCGGATTCGTATCAGCACTCATAAGCCAAATTGCACTTAAAATGCCTCGTTTATGCTCAGCAGGAATCCGCTTGTCTTCTTGCCGAATCCGTAATCGAGGCGAACGTTAACTCTTTTTTTGAGCTCCCACCTGAAGCCGACGCCGTAGTTGGGCAGCGTCTGCGACCAGTCGAACTCGCCGAGCGACGGGAACACATTGCCCGCGCCGCCCCAGACCGCGCATCCGATGCGCCGCCAGATGCGCTGGCGCAGCTCGATTTGCAGCGTAATCATGTCGTTGTCCGTGTAGCGGCCCTGATAGTAGCCGCGCATCCGCTGGCTGCCGCCCATGCGGGCGAGCATCGGCCATGGCGTACCGTCGGTGTTGAACACCGCGTAGAGGTCGGCGGCGAGAACGCCGTCTTTCCACACCCGCTGGTAAGCGTCGGCCGTGAAAGTCGTGCGCCACAGCGTTTTGCCGCAGTTTCCGAGCCCTTTCGGAAAGAGCGTCTCCTGAAAACTCACATAGACGCCCCGGAACGGGTTAGGGATGAAGTCGCGCGAATCGTATTCGAGGATGGCTCCGATACCCGTCGCCGTGTATTTCAGCTTCTCCCCGCGGAGGTACGCCGGTTCGGTGAATTTCAGGCCCTTCGTGTGCTCGAAGCTCACCAGTCCGCCGATGTAGGTGTGGGGCAGGAACTCGTGCAGGTAACGCCCCTCGACCAGATAGCGTTTCTCGGAGTAGGTGCTCTCGGGATTGTTACGCCCCGCGTCGTAGCCGATGCCCCAGAAACTGCGGGGCGCCGAGGCGAACATCACCGTATAGTTTATGCGGCGCTTGTTGTGCGCGAAGATGTTGTTTCCCGTCACGCCCAGCGCATAGAATCCCGAAACCGAGACGTTGGCGAAGATCGAGATGTCGGAAGGCGCCGTGATCGAGTCCGTGCGGTCGAGGCGGTAGAGTCCCGCCGCCAGCAGGCCGATGCCGAAACTCGTGTTCTTCGAATAGCTGGGCCCTCCGGCGAAGGTGAAGTCGATCTTCTTCTCGAAGGTCTTGTCGATGGTCGACTCCCCGAAATAATCGACGACGCGCCGCAGGAAGGGTTTCTTTCGGGGAGCCTCCTGCGGCAGCGGGGTGTAGGTGTAGTGCAGCGTGTCGCCGTCTGCAATACGGGTGCCCTCCTCCTGAGCCCGCCCCGTAAGGAACGAGCCTGAGAGCACGAGAATCAGGGCGGCGGTTCTGCGCAGCATCGAGACCTATTTGTATTTCTCGACCGTCTGGTAGAAAGCCTCCTTGTCGTCGTCGGAGAGGATGCCCTTGCGCAGGAACACCAGTTCGCCCTCCTTCGACACGATCATCAGCACGAACTGGTTGTTGCAGTCGCCCAGCTTCCACGCCGTGCTCAGGATGCGGTCTTGGTCGGCCAGCACTGTGGCGCCGTTCTTGGCCGTGCGCTTCTTGGCCATGCTGCGGGCCATGCCGTTGGGAACCATCGGGGCGTCCTTGAGGTTCATCACCCCGAAGCCGTAAATGTTCTCGCCCGAAGCGCGGTGATTTTCCTCCAGTTCGATGGTGAAATCCTCGTTCTGCTTGTGCCGGTCGGGGTCTACATAGAATATCATCAGGTTCTTTTCGCCGAAATGGGGGAGTTTGGCCGGTTTTCCGTCCAGATCGAGGACCTCGACGTTCTGTACCTTGCGGGGCAGTTCCTGCGCCGGGGCTGCCGATGCGGCCAGCGCGAAAGCTGCCAGCATCACGATTACTTTCATCTTCATTACGTTCTGTTTTTGTGGTGTCTAACGAAAACAAATCGCGGCAAAGTTACGATATTTCTTCGAACATCAAGACTGCGGGGGTGGATATTGTTGTTCGATTGGTCACTTTTTTCCGCCCGTGGCGGCGAGAGCGGTGTCGAATCCGTAAAATCCGCCTCCCGAAACGATCAGAAAGACATAGATGCCCAGCCATACGAATTCGGGTTCCCCGGCGCCGAATCCTCCCCGGACGAACATCAGGAGGATACCCAGCGCCATCACGAAAGCCGCTTTCCGGACCCACAGCCCCATGATGATGAGCACCGCCAACAGCACTTCGGCAACTGACACGACAGCGAACACGACGGCGGGACTGATGTTGAGCACGGTCGGATACGAGTCGATTATCTCGTTGTAATTCTGTATTTTGCCGATGTTGTGAAACAGCATCATAGCCCCCGCGAACAGCCGCATGTAGAGCACGGCCCAGTCCATGCAGCGGTATTGTCCGATCCAGTCCGTTATTTTCTTTTCCATGTCGAGGTGTCCTGCAATTCGCGTTCCGAAAATTTCGTATCTTTGCGCCATGGAATCGAAAACAAGGATTTTATTCGTCTGTCTGGGCAATATTTGCCGCTCCCCGGCCGCCGACGGCATCATGCACGACATCGTGGAGAAGCGGGGAGTCGCCGACCGCTTTACGATCGACTCGGCGGGTACCTATGGAGGACACCGGGGCGAACTGCCCGATGCACGCATGCGCAGCGCCGCTTCGCGCCGGGGTTATGTGCTGACACACCGCTCCCGGCAGGTGAGCGAGGAGGATTTCGGCCGTTTCGACATGATCGTCGCCATGGACGACATGAACTACGAGACGCTTAACCGGCTGGCACCTTCCCGCGAGGCCGCCCGCAAAATATACCGCATGGTGGAGTTTTGCCGCCGCCACCCCGACCGCACATACGTTCCCGACCCCTATTACGAGGGACACGAGGGTTTCGAGCTGGTGCTCGACATGCTGGAGGACGGCTGCGAGGGGATAATGGAATATCTTAGAAATCCAGCCCGAAGCTGATGCTGTAGGTGTTGCGCAGGAGCGTGTGCTTCTTGGCGAACAGATACGCGAAGTCGAGGCGCAGGTGCAGGATGCGCACGCCGGCGCCGACGGTCCAGTAACTCGGATAGTAGTCGCGCCGTTCGCCGTAGTGGTAGCCCGTGCGCAACTGGACCAGTTGCATGAGGTTGTATTCCGCACCCACCGACATTTGGAATCCGCGGACCGACTCCGGGGAGAAATAGTAGCCCACGTCGGTGCCGACGGTGATCTCATGGGCATCGGAGAGGAACGTGTCGAGGGCCGCGCCGACGGTGAAATCCATCGGCAGCGTATAATCCGTATCGTCGACATAGCCGCCCAGATTGCCCAGCTTGGCGCCTGCGCGCAGCGTCGAGTAGCTGCCGACATTCTCCAGCGGCAGTTGATAAGCGGCGCTGAGGTCCACGGCCAAAGCGTCGGCCGACACTTCCGGGCGTTTCAGGTGCATGTAGCGCGCCACGACACCGAGCGACCATCTGTCGCCCATGCGGCGCGAATAGCCCAGATCGACGGCCATGTCGTTGTTGCCGTGTTCGCGGAGATACTGACGCCAGCCGACCTGCGCGAGGTTGACGTTGTCGAAGCGGCAGTAGCCCGATACGGCGTAGTAATCGAAATTTCCCTGCCCGTAATAGGACGACGATATCTGCGACGGCATGTGCGAAAAGACCGCCATCGCCGAGTTGTTGTAGATGGCGTGCGAACCCGAAAGGGTGGTCATCATCACGCCGCCCATGCCGATGGCCTTGGCGTCGGGGCTGGGGAGCGTCGCCTCGATTCTCTGGGCGTATGTCTGAAATGCGGCCAGCGCCGCGAGCAAGGTTATGAGTCGTTTCATAATTACAAATATAGTAAAAAGCCGGATGGGTGCAAAACCGAATTGCATCCGGTCCGACAGAACCATCCAACTGCAAAAAGCGTCGTTACGACGTCAAAGATAGCAAAAAAGATGCAAGTTGCGCAGGGTGGGGTTCTCCTGATTGTTCCAAGTTCCCGGCGGACGGGATTTACCTTCGCTTCGCTCGGTGACTGCGGCGGCGCAATAACAGATAAAGAAGGAATCCCTCCGGGTACAGGCACAAACAAAAGCGCCTGTCCGAATAAATTCGACAAGCGCTCTCGTTTATGCCAGATGCCTTGCGGCATCATCTTTTTTATCTGTCCGTATTGTTTCCTAACAGTTCATTGCGCCGCAGCAGTGGATGACCTGACCGCTGACATACGACGAAAGGTCCGAAGCGAGGAACAGCGCCACCTTGGCGACATCCTCCGGCGTACCGCCGCGGCGCAGCGGAATCTGCTTGTACCAGCCCTCCTTCACCTCGTCGGGCAGCTTGTCGGTCATCTCCGTCATGATGAAGCCGG
>ERZ857503.1468-NODE-1468-length-13330-cov-3.224331_pt1 | contig 13330 bp, 18 predicted proteins | sample MGYA00519766_ERZ857503 | MGnify/ENA primary metagenome ERZ857503 (study PRJEB31778, sample SAMEA3449345) | human gut metagenome | biome: human gut; feature: human-associated habitat; material: faeces | place: United Kingdom | collected 2010/2012 ...
CTACAAGGAGAGAATAGTGGTGGAGAAGGATTGCTACTACGAACAGGCGCTGAATGTCAAGAATTTTGTAAAACGATTGAAAAGAAAGAGCTATGAAAACACTTGAGTTGAAAGATATTTGCGGCTATATGCCGTACGGGCTAATGCAAAAGCATTATAAAAATGTTTGTCCTTTTGCCGTTGAGATTAAGTCACATATAGGTGGATATGTGTTTCTCAAAATACCTCCCAAACATGGAAAGCCTCTTCTTCGCCCGATGTCCGACCTAACCAAAGAGATCACCCACGAAGGGGAAAGGTTTGTGCCGACTTTAGCATTAGATAAATTAAATTGTTTCCCTGTATCTGATACAGAGAAGGCGTTAAGGTACTACGACAAGCTCAATGAATGGATGTTCGACTACCGGAACCTGATCTACGCCGGACTGGCAATCGACGTGAATACCTTACCTGAAAATCCTTATGAATGATGAAAACACCAGAAGAAGCTGCCCGAAAGTACGCAAAGAAGATTTGGAAAAATGGCCGTACTTACAGAAGTAGGATAGGATATTCTGCTGAAGATTTCCTTGCCGGCCTCGAAATCGTCGGAGCAATGGGGGTTGACGCGGAAAAGGAAGGTCGATTTATCCCGGCGCAAGAGATACTCAAGGGGATTCAGAAATCTAAAACCGATAACTAACAAAAATTGTAAATCATGCGCGAAATACTTTTCAGAGGGAAACTCTTATTCACTGGCGAGTGGGTGTATGGATCATACCTCCCTGATACAGACACACTTGATGAAAATACTGCTTACATTTTAACCTACGAACTTAACGATCCCGACTATGTATATGAAAAAGTCGATTTGGACACCGTCGGTCAGTACACGGGTCTGAAAGACAAGAACGGAGAGAGGATTTGGGAGGGTGACATTGTAAAATGGGATGACCAATCAAATGGTATATATTGGCGATTTGCTGTTGTGAGAATTGATCCGGATATTCAATTCGATTGCTCTCCGATTGATTGTATCAATGGCATGTTCAATTCAAGTAGATATAATTTCAGATACGCATGTTTCGCATATAAAGATACGGATAACTATTTATCTGTCATCGGCAACATCCATGATAATGCGGACCTGATAAAATAGACGAAACGAACAAGAACGGTTATCGCTGTTATACAGGAAATAACACTTATACAACTATGAACGAGAACACAGCAAAGAAATGCACTGTATGCGGAAACTATTTCACAATGGATAATTTCCGCCGTACTCACTTATCCGCTGACGGTTACGCTAATATATGCAAGGCGTGTGCCCGCAAAAGGCGGATTCAGAAGAAGTCACATATTGCCGATTTAGGGGGGGGTAACCCCGATTTGGCTCAATTCAAACCTCGTGAACTTATAGAAGAGTTGAGATTTCGCGGTTATCATGGAGAACTGAAATTGACGCAAACGATAAAAGTTTAACAATGAAAAAGATGATGTTTAACGACCGTTACGGCCTGACACAGGCGGTGATCAGTGGTCGAAAGACGGTGACGAGACGGGTAATAAAAGATGCTTGGTGGCCGATCTATAAAATAGAGGCTGAAGAGATAAAAGGTGATATTATCCATGTGATAGCCAATAATGGGAAGCTTGTGATTGAGCGAAAGTGCCCCTATAAGATTGGGGAGATCGTGGCCGTGGCGCAGAGCTATGAGCAAGTGTATTATCAAGAGGGGCTTGAAACTATTGATATGCTTGTGTCGGGCTTAAAGTATACAGTAGGCTGGCAAAACAAGATGTTTGTTAAGGCGGAGTTAATGCCCCACCGAATCCAGATTACCGACATTCGGATTGAGCGGTTGCAGGATATTTCGGGCGATGATTGCTTGAATGAGGGGATATTTGTCAACGAGTATATCAAAAATGGCAAGATGCGCTATCATTACGGTTTCGACGGCTTTTTACATGAGAGGGAAGGATGGTTTGCCCAAAAATGGTTTAATAAGCCCCGCGAAGCTTTCGCCTCGCTGATCGACAAGGTTTCCGGCAAAGGTACATGGGATCGGAATCCTTTTGTTTGGCGCATCGAGTTTCAACTGGTGAAATAATACAAAGCATTGGGACGATGACGATTCTTGAAAGTGAGATACAGCGTATATCCGCAGCCGTCGAACAGGCGACGGGTTTCGGATTGGAGGATATACGAGCTCGTAGCAGGAGACTACCGGTAGTTCGGGCGCGGATCATTCTGTGCCGTGAGATTCACAAACGCGGCGCGTCGGCCCGAGAGATCGGACAGGCAATTCATCGGGATCGTGCGAGTATTGGCTACCTGATCAATCGCTACCAAGACGAATACGACACCTCCCCTATTTTCCGTGAAATGGCGATAAAAGTAAAGGATATTCTACAATGAGGCACAGGGAAAGCGACTTGCAAATAGCGTGCGTTCGGTGGTTTGCTATGCAGTATCCACAGTATCGAGGACTGCTGTTCGCAGTTCCGAACGGCGGCTCGCGGAACCGTATCGAGGCGGCGCGGATGAAAGCCGAGGGAACGGTTGCCGGGGTTAGCGATCTGATTCTGTTGGTTCCTCGCGGCCATTTCGGGGCTCTCTGCATTGAATTGAAGACTGAGACGGGCAGATTGTCGCTGGCACAGAAAGAATGGCTAAAACGGGCTGAAATGGCCGGCAATAAGTGTGTCGTAGTTCGGGATATCGAGCGATTTATTGAGAAAGTGGACGAGTATTTAGGGGTGACAAAACATATTATTTAATTCACGAGATATGACGACAATTAAACAACTGGCTGAAAGATTAGACATTGCTGAAATCAGGGTGTGGGAAATGATCCGAAAAAAGATCATAAAGTCCTCGATTTGTGCCGGTATCGTGATGGTTGACTCATCGGAAGCTGAAGAGTACCTGAAAGAACACCCGGCACTGCTGGAAAAATGGCAGGAGAACTACCGACATTGTCAGACACATAAAATAGTCTAACAAAAAAAGCGGTTCATCCGAAGATTCCCCGCCCTTTGATTCCGCCAATTCAAAGATAGTAATTAAATCCCGGTATGACATGGATGGACCTAAAAAAAAACGCAGGGGAGGCGTTTATGACGACTCGGAAGTGTACATCAATTATTCCCGGAAACAGTTGATGATTATGCTGCGCCTCATGAAGAGGCGAACTGCCAAATACCGAATGGCAGACAGACGGCTCAGAAGACCTCGCAAATCAAAGCAATCGACAGATGAATGATATGAATGTTTCAGAAGTGGTCGAGAATCTCGATGCGGCCCAAATCAAAAAGTTATCTTCGGAGGACATTGAGAAGCTGAGGCAAATTTTCAAGTTGATCTTCGAGGCAATCGAAATGTTCGGCAGACTGAAAGAGCAGGGCGCGATGGAGCATGTGACAATGGACGTACTGAACAAAGGCCGCGATGTTCTTGCCCAGTTCCTGAATGTGAAGGTAGACTATGAAACGGCAAAGGCCATCACTCGTAAATCAGACACGGCGTTCAATAGTAAAGTGAGTCGGTGCGGAATACCAGTCTACAAAGAGAGGCTCTATAATTTCCAGGACATCATCAAGATCAGAGATAAAAAGATTTGATCGACAATACGAAAGAGGCTCGCTTAATTGCGGGCCTCTTGGGGTTATAAATCACATAGTTATTAGGATAACTTATTCTTTATCCCGCACGCAACGCACGCTGAAGCCGAGGGCGCGACCGTTGTAGCTCAGTGGGTTGACGTAGCCCGAGTAGAAGCCGAGGGTGCCCGCGCCGTTGTCGCCTCCGTAGTACGGCGACGAGGACCAATAGTAGCCGTAGGAGCTCGTGCTGGCCAACTCGCCGCTATTGCTGTAGCGCAGGCCCGCAGCAGGCAGGAATAACGAGCCCTTGTGATCCGAGTCGTGGTTGCCCCCAAACCAACGGCCCTTTAACTCGTCGTCCCATGTCGAGCCGAGATCACATAATGCCACCCATTCCTCCCGGGTCGGCAGGCGCTTCCCGACGGACCTCGCGGCATCCATCGCCTCCTGCCATGTGTAGTAATGATGGCCGTCCTTCTCGTAACCGCCGATTGTCAGGTTGTCACGGTCCCACAGCAGGCCGCAGAGTTCGATAGGATCGGACATAGAATCGGCCGCAACCGGATTCTCGTCCAAACGATACGGGCACAGTTCATCAGCTATTTCATGTAGCGGTTTCATAACTTGACGGTAATTGAAGTACAGATTTGACGGTGTATCGTTTTCCCGCCCTCAATGTGTATTTCTCGCGGATAGATGCTCAGATCGGAGATTTGTACTCCATTCTCCTCTTCGAATTTCACCAACAAACAGGAGATTTGATCTTCCAAATTTCCCTTCGCCAATTTAATGTCACATAGTGTCTTGTCCATGATTCAATTTTTCAATTTCGAGCGGACTGGTTCTGATTCGATGACTGAACCAACATATTTGCCCAAATTTAGAAGTTAGTTGGCTATTATTGTTTTCATTGACCGATTTCTACTGTCATATTTTAGCCAACTTCAAACTAAACAAATGTAAATCCAAAAATTTGGACCAGCAAACTATTGACATATTTTTTATTCCTTTGCAACATGGAACTACAATCTATTCAGAGTAAAATTTACGAAATACGGGGCCAGCGGGTAATGCTGGATTTCGATTTGGCGGAACTCTACCAAGTCCCGACAAAAGCGCTTAAACAAGCTGTACGACGCAACAGCGAAAGGTTTCCATCGGATTTCATGTTTGAAATCACCGAATCAGAGTATAACGCATTGAAAACCAGTTTGAGGTCACAAATTGTGACCTCAAACAAGGGAGGTGTCCGGTATATGCCATTTGCATTCACCGAGCAGGGAGTGGCAATGCTTTCGAGTGTGTTGCGCAGCGAAACGGCAATACAAGTAAACATTGCCATAATGCGGGCATTTGTAGCGATGCGTAATTACATTACCACCACGACGCAGATAACGGCTGAACTATCCGAAATTCGGGCGAAACTGGCCCTGCTGGAGAGGGCGGATGCCGAGAATGCCGAGGCGGTCAGCGATCTGTCGGAGGATATGCGGAAAGAGTTGGACAATATTTACCAAGCTATCGCAGCTTTGTCAATACATCCGCAGCGGACAAGAAACCCTATCGGATATAAAAAGCCCGAGAAAGAATAGGGGGCATTATTTTGTGATATTATCCTGCTCGCGTTCTTCTAATGCTGACCAGTCGAATATCCCTAATATTTTGGCGTTGGCTTCCCAAATGAGGCTATAATCCCTCTCGACATAGATGTCTGTAATTCTCATACGGTCATCCACATGATTCAGCCCCTCATGAATAGTATACTTATCGATATTCAGGGCTTTGGATCGGCCAATAGTCGCCCAAGAGTGGCGGGCGGCGTAGAAAGTGATATGTTTCTCCGGCTTTATGGCTGCTTCTATTTGCCGCAAGCCTGTGTTTAGCGCGATTGAGAAAGAGTTGAGCGTAGAATAATGCTTATCGAAGCAGAAAAGCCTATCTCCTTCTTTAGATATGTATTTCTGAGCTAAAGGCCAAATACATGGCTCGATCCTGATTTTGGTTTCGGCCTCGTCGGCTCGCCGTGTACGTGTCTTTTGCCGTTTGTAGGTAATGATTCGCTCTTTCCTGTCAAAATCGGAAGCCTTGCAGTCGAAAAGATCGGCAGAGTTCATGCCGGCGAGGGCAAACGACAGGAGGAAACAATCTCGGGCAAAATCTCGTCTTGTAAAATCGGCTATGTCGCCAGTCTTACGATCCGCATCAGGCAAATCGATAATTGCCTGTATGGTCTCAGGCTGTAATGCACGCTTTTTGGGGGTAGGGGGGCGTTTTACCGCGTATTTTCTAAAAGGTGATTGCGGAATGCGGATGATACCTGAATCTTCGTCGTTAAATTCCTTTTTAGCTTCATTGTGTATGTGCCTGATGTTGGCCATATACAAAGAAAGCGCCCGACCGTTCGATTTCGACCGGCTTGTTTCCTCTACCCGTTTTTGGCGATCATACCTCATAACCGGCTCGTGGGCAAGAAACGCTTCGAAATCGGAAAGAAACTTGGCCGTTACGCTATTTATATCGAGCGGCTTCCCTCTCATGAAGCGCTCCAATGCGTTTAGCGACGTGTCATATGACCTGGCGGTTCCCTTTGATTTGGAAGCGGCCACTTTTCTTCCGTATTCGATGAAATCGAGGTGAAATCCTTCGCCCGTTATTTCCGACTCCTTTATATATTGTACTATCTGCTTAACATCCATGACCTCGGCTGCAATGCCCAGACGATTGACTAAATAGCGCCACCGACGGATCAGGTCGTCAGCAAGGTCAATGATCTCCTGATTCTTTATTTGAAGTTTGCGACCGAGATCGTCGGGAAAAACATATATATTTGTCGATACCTTTAAAGAACGACGGTTATGGGTCACCCGGATTTTCAGGTTGTATGTTCCGTCCTTTTTCTTGTTGTCCGCATAGACGACAGCCTTAAAAGTAGTCCCCATTTTTTTGCCAACTATTTGCCAACTTTTGCAAACAAATATAGCCACAAAGTGATAAAAAGTACAAAAAACGAGGCGTTGAAACCTCGTTTTTTGTACCCTCGCCGGGAATCGAACCCGAATTACAAGTTTAGGAAACTTATGTTCTATCCATTGAACTACAAGGGCTTACCGCTTTTCTATCTCAATTATTATTCCCCTCTTTCTCACTGCATGTCGTTTTCCGGCAAAAGCGTTTAGGAAACTTCCGTTCTATCCCTTGAACTATAGAACCGCCTTTATGTGCTTTTCGGTCCGTTTGTTTCCTTGCTTCGCGCATGAAACCGGACGAGACGCGCGCTATTTCGAGAAATCGCCGCCGTCGTACGCCCACTTGACGTATTCGGCTCCCCATGTGTAGCCGCCGCCGAAAGCTGCCAGAATCAGGTTATCGCCCTTTTTCAGCCGGGACTCGTAATCCCACAGGCAGAGCGGAATCGTGGCAGCCGTCGTGTTACCGAACTTGTCGATGTTGATCATGCACTTTTCGCGCGGCAGGCCCATACGGTGGGCGGTCGCGTCGATGATCCGCAGATTGGCCTGATGCGGGACCAGGTAGGTGATGTCGTCGGGCGTCAGCTTGTTGCGTTCCATGACTTCGACCGAGGTGTCGGCCATGTTCGATACGGCGGCCTTGAACACGGCCTGACCTTCCTGATAAACATAGTGCCAGTTGTTCTCGACCGTTTCGTGCGTGGCGGGGTAGGCCGAGCCGCCTGCCTTCATGTACAGGTGTTGGCCGCCTCCGCCGTCCGAGTGCAGCACGGCATCCAGCACGCCGTATCCTTCTTCCGAGGGTTCCAGCAGCACGGCGGCCGCTCCGTCGCCGAAGATCGGGCATGTATTGCGGTCGTTGTAGTTGATGATCGACGACATCTTATCGGCTCCGATGACGACGACTTTCTTGAAGGTTCCGGTCTCGATATATTTCGCAGCCGTGTTGAGCGCAAATAAGAAACCGCTGCAAGCGGCCGACAGATCGAATCCGAACGCGTTTTTCATCCCTGTTTTGTAGCAGGTCAGGTTGGCCGTCGACGGGAAGAACATGTCCGGCGTGACCGTCGCGCAGACGACCATCTCGATGTCGAGCGGATCGGTATTCGTCTTTTCGAGCAGGTCCTTGACGGCCCGTTCCGTCATGTAGGAGGTCCCCAGACCCTCGCCTTTGAGGATATGGCGGGTCTTGATTCCGATACGGGACATGATCCATTCGTCGGATGTGTCCACCATATGGCTCAACTCGATGTTGTCCAGGATATAGTCGGGCAGATACGCGCCGACGCCCGTGATTGCTGCGGTTTTCTTCTTTGCCATTAACTGAATCTTTCTCTGAGTTTGGTGTCCAACTGGGCATGGATGGTTTTCTCGGTCTGAAGCACCATATTCTTGATGGCTTCGGCGCTCGAGCAGCCGTGCCCGATCAAAACGGGGGCATTGATTCCCAGTACCGGAGTTCCGCCGACCGTTTCGTAGTTGAGCTGGTTGAAGTAGGTATTGCGAAGCCCTTGCTCGAGCGCCATGTTGTAGACGCCCTCTACCTGCTTGATGATCGTGTTGCCCACGAATCCGTCGCATACCACGACGTCGGCGATGCGGCCCGAGAAAATGTGCTTGGCTTCGATGTTGCCGACGAAGCGGAAGTCGGCGCTGCCGTCCATCAGTTCGTAGGCGGCTTTGGTCTGCAGGTTGCCTTTCTCCTTTTCCTCGCCGATGTTGAGCAATGCGATACGGGGCTCCTTCTTGCCCAGAACGCCTTGGGCGTACAGGTTACCGATGACGGCGTACTGATACAGCACCTCCGGTTTGCAGTCCACGTTCAGTCCCACGTCGAGCAGCATCACGCTGCCGCCGTCGATCGTCGGAATGACCGACGATATGGCCGGCCGGATGATGCCTTCGATTTGCTTGACCGTGTACATGCAGCCTACCATCATCGCTCCCGTGCTCCCGGCGCTGGCGAATCCGTCGATCCGTCCTTCCGTCAGGTGGCGGAATCCGACGGCAATGCTCGAATCGGGCTTCTGGCGAAAGGTCAGGGCCGGATTGTCGCCCATCTCGATCACTTGGGTGGTATGCACGATGTCGAATGCGTCGGCGCGGAAATTCTCCTTGGCGAGGAGCTCCTCGATCGAGGGCCTGTCGCCGAACAGGACGATCTTGCTCTGCGGAGCGATCAGTCCTGCGGCCAGTACGGCGCCCGATACCACCGCCTGCGGAGCGTAGTCTCCGCCCATTGCGTCAATTCCTATTCTCGTCATAAGCTATGACTTTGGCCCGGACGGCTACTCCGCTTTCTTCTCGATCGCAAGACGGCCTCTGTAGAAGCCGCATTCGGGGCATACTCTGTGGTAAAGCACGGCTGCGCCGCAGTTCGAGCACGTCGAAACGGTCGGAACCTCGGCCTTGTAGTGCGTCCTTCTCTTGTCTCGTCTCGTGCTGGAGACCTTGTGCTTGGGATGTGCCATTTTTGAAAAAGTTTGTACTGTTAATATTCTTCGTTATCTGTCTGCCCTGCGAGCCCGTCCGCGACAAGGCTATTTCGAGGGCTTGATTTCCTTGAGTTTTTTCCACGGAGAACTTCCGTCCGTTTCGGTCCCCGGACACAGGCGGTCGAACTCTTCCTCGCTGACGATCCGGAAGCGCGACAGCATGTCGGGATCGCAGGTGCTGCGTCCCTCGCTGTCGTCGGGATGAACCCGCTGGTAGGGCAGGCTCAGGCAGATGCTCTCGTAGATGTACTGCGCCACGTTCAGCTCGGTTTCCGACGGGCTGATCCACATCACCTCTCCGTCGCTTTCCCGCTCGCAGTCGCTGTATCGTACGTGCAGCGTTCCCTCGTAGCGGACCGGCATCATGAACTCTTCCAGACAGCGGTCGCACTCGACGGCCACCTCGCCGCGGATGTCGAAGTCCAGCGCCATGCCGTTGCCCCTTTTGTCGAGCGTCAGCCTCACGTCGGCGTTTCCCCGGCGGATTTCCGAGCCTTCGAACGCTTCGAAAAAGCGATCGTCGACTTTCATGTCGAACCGGTGCGTGCCTTCTCCGAGACCTTTGAAAGCGATGGAGTATTTCTTCAAAACATCCATTCCGTGTCAAAAATAGAGCACAAAGGTATATATTTTTAACATAAATGCAAAACCTGCGGCTAAATCCGGTTCCTCCGGAAGATCCGAGCTCGGGTACGATTTTCCCGTGTCTTTCGGCGTGCGCAAGGCCCGTTTCAGCCTACGGCCGAAGCGAGCGCGCGATGAGCGTCAGGTCGCACAGCGCGACGGCTGCCGCCGCTTCGACGACGACCGGAGCGCGGAGCGCGATGCAGGCGTCGTGCCTCCCCTTGATCCGCAGCTCTTCGGGCTTGCCCGACTCGGTGTTGAGCGTGATCTGCGGCGACGAGATGCTGGCCGTCGGCTTGATCGCCACGCGGACGACGACCGGGTTGCCGTTCGTAAGCCCGCCCACGATTCCTCCGGCATTGTTCGTCGCGGTCGTGCCGTCCGGGCTGATGATCGGGTCGTTGTGCTCGCTGCCTCGCATCCGGGCGGCGGCGAATCCTGCGCCGAACTCTACGCCCTTGACCGCCGGAATCGAGAAAAGCAGGTGGCTCATCGTGCTTTCGACCGAGTCGAAGAACGGTTCGCCCAGCGCGGGCGGTACGCCGGTCGCGGTGCATTCGACGATGCCTCCGACCGAGTCCTGAGCCCGCAACGCCTCCTCGACGATTTTCGGGAAGTCGTCCGGATTGTTACAATCGTCGATCTCGACGATCCGGCTTTCGATCTTGACCTTGCGACCGAGAATCTTCTTGGCTACGACGCCGGCCGCTACCAGCCCGAGCGTCAGCCGTCCCGAGAAGTGTCCGCCGCCCCGGTAGTCGTTGAAGCCGCCGAACTTGCGGGCGGCGACCCAGTCGGAGTGCGAGGGGCGGGGATGGGCGACGAGGTTGGCATAGTCGCCCGAGAGGGTGTTCTCGTTGCGGAACAGAACGGTCAGCGGCGCTCCGGTCGTCCGGCCTTGGAACAGGCCGGTAGCGATTTCCGGAAGGTCGCTTTCCTTGCGGGGCGTCGTACCCCGCTTGCCGCTTTTGCGGCGGTTCAGGTCCTTTTCGAACGATTTCTCGTCGAGCGCGATGCCGGCCGGTACGCCGTCGAGCGTAACGCCGACCAGCGGCCCGTGCGACTCGCCGAAAATAGAGACCCTGAATAGTCTTCCGAAGCTGTTCATATGGTTGTCTTTTCGTTGTGGCCGTGTTCGTCCGGACGGAGCAGCCCGCTCAGATCGTCCCAGAATTCGGGGTACGACTTGGCGACGGCTTCCGCTCCGCAGATCGTGACGCTTCCCCGTTCGCACCGCAGGGCCGCTACGGCGGCGGCCATCGCGATCCGGTGGTCGTTGTGGCTGCTGACCTCCGCGCCGCGGATTTCGCCTCCGGTGACGCGCATCACGTCGGGCGTGGACAGGTCGACGTTGATGCCCATGCTTTCGAGCACGTCGGCGATCGTGCGTGCCCGGTCGCTCTCCTTGTGCGCGAGCCGTCGGGTTCCCCTCAGCATCGAGGTGCCTTGGCAGGAGGCTGCGAGCGCCGCCAGCGCGGGGAAGAGGTCGGGGCAGTGCGTGGCATCGAATTCGAAAGCGTGCAACGGGCTGCGGCGGACCGTGACCGAGTCGGTCGTCGTCGTGATCTGGGCTCCGGCGCGAGTCAGTGCATCGACGATGGCCATATCGGCCTGTAGCGAGACGGGATTCAGGTTACGCACCGTCACCTCGCCGGTCGTCGCGCCGGCTACCAACAGGCAGGAGGCGCCGCTCCAGTCGCCCTCGACATTGTATCGGGCCGGGGCGTACCGCTGGCGCCCTTCGATGAAGAACTGCCGGTATTCGTTGTGCTTGACATCGATGCCGAACGTGCCGAGCAGCGAAAGCGTCATGTCGATGTACGGGCGGCTTTTGAGGTTATGTACGGTGAGCGTCGTATCGCGTTCGGCCAGCGGCAGGGCCATCAGCAGCCCGGTGATGAATTGCGAGCTGAGCGATCCGTCCACCGATACGGCGCCTCCGTGCAGAGGGCCTTCGATGCGGATCGGGAGGTATCCGCCTTCGCTCGTCACCTTGGCTCCCAGCGTGCGCAGCGGTTTTTCCATCATCGCCAGCGGGCGTCGCAGGATCGAGCCTTGGCCGGTAATCGTGATCCGCTCGCCGCAAAGCGCCGCGATCGGCGTGAAAAGCCGGGCCGCCAGTCCCGACTCGCCGATATGAATCGCCTGCGCGTGAGGACGAAGTCCGCCGCGGACCGTATAGGTCGTGCCGTCTGTTCCCGCCTCTACTTCGGCGCCCAGATCGGCGGCCACCTGCAGCGCGGCGCGGGTGTCGTCGCACAGGATCATATTGGTCAGCGTGCTCGTCCCCTCGCAGAGCAGGGCGGCCGCAACGGCCCGCTGGGCATAGCTTTTCGACGAAGGAGCCGTTACGCTGCCTTCCGCCCGGGATCGTCTGATCGTCTTGTCCATAGAGCCTCAGCGCAGTTTGAAGTCCTGTCCCAGATAGACCTTGCGCACCATTTCGTCGTTGGCCAGATCCTCGGCCGAGCCGGCTTTCAGAATGCGGCCCTCGAACAGCAGGTAGGTGCGGTCGGTGATCGAAAGGGTCTCGTGTACGTTATGGTCGGTGATAATCACGCCGATGTTCTTGTTCTTGAGCGTGGCCACGATGCTCTGGATGTCCTCGACGGCGATCGGGTCGACGCCTGCGAACGGCTCGTCGAGCAGGATGAATTTCGGATTGATGGCTACGGCGCGCGCGATTTCGGTCCGTCGGCGCTCGCCTCCCGAAAGCTGGATGCCGAGGCTCTTGCGGACTTTGGTCAGGCGGAACTCCTCGATCAGGTTCTCGAGCCGCTCGGCCTGATAGTCTTTCGGAAAGTCCGTCATTTGCAGCACGGCCTTGATGTTGTCTTCGACCGAGAGCCGCCGGAATACCGAAGCCTCCTGCGCCAGATACCCCACGCCTTTCTGGGCGCGTTTGTATACCGGTTCCTTGGTGATCTCCTGATCCTCGAGGAAGATTTGACCCTCGTTGGGCTTGATCAGGCCGACGATCATGTAGAACGTCGTCGTCTTGCCGGCGCCGTTGGGGCCGAGCAGCCCGACGATCTCGCCTTGGTTGACCTCGATCGAAACGTGGTCGACGACCGTGCGGGCCTTGTATCGCTTGACTAAGTCTTTCGTGTATAATCTCATAAGAATGGCGCGGCGAGTGAAATTTTTTCTACAAAGTTAGAAATTTTCGGGATTTTTTACTATCTTTAATCGTTAATACGAATTGGTAAGGATATAATTATAGAAGACAGATGTCTGGGAAACAAAATATTGAACTGCGCGACTGCCTGAAGCGCTATTTCGGCTTCGACAGTTTCAAGGGAAATCAGGAGGCGGTTATCCGGAACGTGCTGGACGGAAAGGATACGTTCGTGCTGATGCCGACGGGAGGCGGCAAATCGTTGTGCTATCAGTTGCCCGCGCTGATGATGGACGGGGTGGCGATCGTCATTTCGCCGCTGATCGCGCTGATGAAAAACCAAGTGGATGCGATGCGGACTTTCAGCATGGAGGACGGCGTGGCCCATTTTCTGAACTCGTCGCTGAATAAGGCTGCCGTAGCGAAAGTCAAGGGCGACGTGCTCGAGGGCAAGACCAAGCTGCTCTACTTCGCTCCCGAATCGCTCACCAAGGAGGACAACGTGGCGTTCCTGCATAAGATCAAGGTATCGTTCT
>ERZ857503.1477-NODE-1477-length-13299-cov-3.229840_pt1 | contig 13299 bp, 9 predicted proteins | sample MGYA00519766_ERZ857503 | MGnify/ENA primary metagenome ERZ857503 (study PRJEB31778, sample SAMEA3449345) | human gut metagenome | biome: human gut; feature: human-associated habitat; material: faeces | place: United Kingdom | collected 2010/2012 ...
CAGAACGGTCGGTGCGATGTCGACGAACGAGACATAGGCCGCCTCCCGCCGTCCCGGGGCGCTCACTCCCCGCAGCCACATCACGGCCAGCGGCATGTGGTGCGCATACTCGTACTGGGTTCCTTTGGCGCGCGGAAAGGGCATGCCGTTGTCCGACGTGACGATGATGAGCGTATTGTCCAGCTCCCCGAGCTCCTCCAGCCGGGCCAGCATCAATCCCAACTGCCGGTCGTAATGTTCGAGTTCGAATCCGTAATCCAGCATGTCGTTGCGCACCGTCTCGTTGTCGGGCCAGAAGGCCGGGACACGGTCGATCTCCCCGGTTGTCCGGCCGCCTTTGGCCGCCCCGCTGCCGTATTCGTAACGTCGGTGCGGCTCGCGGCAGCCGAACCAGAAGAACCACGGCCGCGACACATCCTCACGCGAGGAGAGAAAGTCGGAAAAATTCGCCGCATAATCCGTAGCGAGTATCTCGGGGGTCGGAGGTGTCAGTTTCCGGCTCTGCCACGCCCGACCGGTCAACTGCCGTTTGCGGCCGTTCCTCATGCCGGGGTCGCCCGGAGCCCAGCCCTTGCCGGTGAAAGCCACGTCGTAGCCCGCCTCTTCGAGCGCTTCGGTGAAGACCTTGATATCCTCGGGGAAATGACAGATATGATTCCCGGCCTCGCCCAACTGCCACGAGTAACGCCCCGTAAGCAGCGACGCACGCGAAGGCGCCGATTTCGCATTCGGAGTATAGCAGTTCTCGAACAGCACACCCCGTGCGGCCACGCTGTCGAAAACCGGTGTCGAGACCCATCCACAGCCATAGGCCCCGAAATGAAGCCATGCGGCATCGTCGGCGATGCAGAACAGAATATTAGGACGTTGCGGTGTCATATCCTGCGCCCCGGCGGCCGTCAGACCTCCGAAAACCGCCGTTCCCAAAAACAGAATGTCACGAGCCATATGAGATTTATTAAAAAACAAATGTACAGACGATCGGATAGTGGTCGGAAACATACCGGACCCCATAGGCTTCGCTGTCGAGCGTTTCATAGCGCAACGCCCGGGCCCGACGGAAATAGATGTAATCCAATGTCCGGGCGCGGCTCTTCCCGAAGCCGTTGAACGACGGGCGGTCGTCGCTTTCAGGGGCCGCGTCGTGTGCGGATTCCAGCCATGCGGTATAAGCCTTGAGGTATTCTCCGGTCTTCTGTCCGATCTCGGCATTCATGTCTCCCGAGATAAAAGCCGGAGTGCGTTTCCCGGCGATTTTACGCATCATTTCGACATTCAGCAACGCCCCTCTGCGGCGCGCTTCGTGCCCTTTATGGTCGAGATGCGTGTTGAAATAATAAAATTTCCCGCCGGAAACCTTGTCGCGCAAACATACCCACACCGTAATGCGGCGGTTCTTGGCATCCCAGCCGCGGGACACCTCGCCGGGCGTTTCGGAAAGCCAGTAATACCCCCAGTCGACAAGATCGTATTTTTCGCGGAGCCACATCACCGGGAGATGCTCCCCTTCGGAACTCACACCCTGATCGCGCCCCGCCGAGACATGGGCATAGTCAGGCAGGTGTTCGGTCAGCCATGTGACCTGTTCATTCTTCGGTTCCTGAAATCCGATTACGTCGGGACGCTCGCGGGCGATCATGGCGATCGACGCTTCTTTGCGGATATCCCAGACCAGCTCGCCCGTGTCGCCCTTGTGACCCGTGCCACGGATGTTGTAAGACATGAGTTTAAGGGTTGTCACGGTGCGGGCGCTCGCAAGGTCCGCAAAAAGCAGGGCAAACAATATGACTGTTTTTTTCATGGTATTCAATTCATTGGCGCAGTCCATACGACATTGCGAATACGGACGAATACGGCCAAAGTTTATATACAGACAACCGATGACCGCCGGCCGCTAGGTCCGGCGGTCATCAAAATTGCCAATTTATCCTTATTTTTTCGCCGAACCATCAAAATTCGGCCGTCAGTACAATCGGATAGTGATCGGAGACGAAGCGTACCCCGTAATCCGCACAGGTGATTGTCCGGAACTGCACCGGCGTTACACGACGATAGAAGATATGGTCGTAATTCCATGTGCTTTTGGCCTCGCTCAATCCGAAATTATTGAAGCTGTACTCCCGATCGGAATCAGGCGCCGCATCGCGTCCGGACCACATCCACTCGTAGTAGGGATTCAGGCAACTGCGGCGCTTGTCATCCGTTGCATAGGATGCGTTCATATCGCCCGCAATGAATACGGGCATGCCGCGTCCGGCAATCTCCTTCATCTTCGCCACATTGAGCCGGGCACACAGCAAACGCGGTTCGTCGTTCTCCGCCTTATAAGGCAGGTGCGTGGTGAAGAAGTAGAACTCCTTTTGTGTGACATTCTCTTTCAAATGCACCCACAACGTAGTCCGGTAATTGCCGTCGGTCGTATTCCATGGCATCGAGGGAACGTCGGGAGTTTCGCTCAGCCAGAAATACCCGCGGTCGAGGAGCGTATATTCGGACGTCAGATAGAAGAGCGACATATGGCCGCACTGGTTTTCAGGATGGTTTTCGTCTTCGGCAATGTAAAACTGCCCATACTCGGGCAGCGCCTCCGAAAGATAGGTCCGCTGCTCGGGGCGCGGCTCCTGCATGCCGATCACACCGGGCCGGACATCACGGATCATCCTCACGCAGGACTCCCTGCGGGACTCCCACGACAGATCGCCCGTGTCGGCCTCGGTCGTCATCCGGATATTGAACGACATTACTTTCAGCGCGGCCTTTACGGGTGGAATTTCGTCTTCCGACGAGCACATGGCCGCGAGCAGCGCTGTGCAGATCAGCGCCAGTCGATTTTTATAGATTCGTCCCATCGCCGTCACTTGTTATACCGTATGGCAAAATAATCCATTGCACTGGAAGCATCCTTGGCCGGAATTTCGGATACAGCGAACTTCGCAGTGCTGTTAACGGCGTTCCTTTCGGGGGTAAACCGGATATAAACTTTGCCGTGCCCCAGCATTTCGAGCGGTAGCGGCATGTCAATCTGCTTGTAGGCACCCAACTGCCAAGCCTTTACCGAAGAGCTGATTACCATATCCGGCACCTGATAGGAACCGATATACTTCCAGCCGTCATCGCCCGACAGATCGCCCGACAACGACCATTCGGCTTTCCAGAAGATCGGGGAAACCCCAGCTCCGGCCTTACCGCCCTGTACGGTAAACTGCATCGAGAGAAAGTCCGTCTCAATATCGGCAGTCGAAAACTCCACACACCACGATTCGCTCCGGTCGTTCGTATAGTCCCACCAGCAGGTCTGTTTCCATGACGTGCATGCAGGACTTGTTTCCTGCCCCTTTCCATCGGCATTGATCTTGGCGTCCACCTTATCGCCTCCGGGATTATTGTAATCCGTGCCGTCTTCCAGAATGATGCCCATACCATATCCCTCATTGCCGATATGGGCCGAGAAAGGCGGCAATGCGTTTTTCGTTCCGACCGGACCAATATAATTCCAAGTCGTATAAGTCGTCGGCTTGATGGTCGTCGAATGGGAGAATCGCCCATTGGCCCCGAAAGTCGGATACCAATAATACCGTTTGTCGGAAGCATCCTGTTTTTGATCCTTAACATAACGATACTCGGTCAGAAGCGCCGAAAAGCTCGCCTCGTCATCAAAACGAATGTCTTCGTAAGCCATGTGGCGAAGTTGGTAACGGCCGATATTGCCGTGCGAATCCTCGTCCGGCCCGTCCCCATAGACATAACCGGGATAAAGCTCGAAAACCACCACTCCGCCAATCTCACCCGACCCGTAGGGTAATTTCCGACCGTCACGGCGATAAGGACAGGTCGTGTTTGTGTAGAGATAGATGCTCGATCCTTCGATGTCGCGCATCAGACGCGGATATTTCGAGGTGATTTCATTATTGTGCGCATTCGTATATCCGTCGTGAATCGGGGTCAGTGCACCTTTACGGACGGGGAATTCACAGTCCCGAAGCGTTACAAAGGTATATACGTCATCGTCCGTCAATTCCGAAACGAATCGTCTTTTATCCGGAATGGCTGCTGCCGTTCCGGCTTCCTGCGCCGTCACCATTTGGGCCGTAACGCCCGAAATGACGTAACGTTCAGGATTTTCATGCCGGGCAAGAGCGGTACCGTACAGCAGAATCTGCACTTTGTCATAACGCCTGAAGATATTGTCCCCGACGCCTGCCGTCTCGATCATAAAGCCATACTTGCCATCGAGACTCTCGATGTAGGCGGTTCTTTGGCTGCCCGAGTAATCTATGGTCATCTCCGTTGTCCGGATATTTTCGCCGGCGTTGCCTGATTCGGGATTACTTACGATATAGCCCTCGATAATGACATATTCGTCGACGGTCACCGACTCTCCGGCATCGGGCAGGCTGCGGATATAGCCGAAATCGATGCTTCGCCCCAGCATGTCTCCAGCGGTTTTCTGCATGACATAAAGGGTCGCAGAATGAGATTCATTCCAGCCGTCGGTCCATCGCAGGATGACGGAAGCCGTGCGAAGCTGCGAATCGTAAGGATTTTTATCGTAAGCGAGGCGTAACATGCCTTCCCCATACGAAATACCGGAGATCCAAGCCTCGTCATCCCCGCTCGTATAGACGACATCCCGTTCAATCTCGGAAAAATCGATGTTGGTGTCGAAACGAATAGCATCGCTGCCCGAAACGCTGCCCGAAACGATCAGCGAACCTGAGGGCAGACTCAGCGCCGGAGTCTGCCCGCCGCGCTGCCGGAGCGTTATCGTATCCCGGTGGAGTTTGTTATCGGCTTCGATCAACACCCGTGTCATACGCGGAAAATCGTCATTGTCATCGTAATCGATATAAAACGACGAATCGCCGTCAAGAGTTTCGGCGCTCAGCTCGGCCCACGGCGTTTCCTCAAGAAAGCGTAAATGGCAGCGCCGGTTCGTAAGAACGTCAATATCCACATGCCCCGCCGTTGCATCGACCGTAAATTCGGTTGTTCTGGCTCCAAGCTCCACCAGCGGAGTGTCGTTGCTGTCGTCCACGTTGCATGCCCCGAGGAGAAGCGATCCTGCGGCAGCCGCGATTATGTTGTATTTATTCATGGTTGTCAGACTTTATCGGATTATACTATTCTCCTGCGATTTGCGTGAGGTTCGTCGACGTCGTGTACAACGTCCCGTTCACTGCATCGTCAACTTCCAGTGTCAGCCGAAGTTTGCGGACCGCTCCCGTTGCATTGGCTGCGGCCGTAAAAGTTACCGCATCCGCTGCGATCCGGATATCGGCAATCCACGGCTCGGCATCGGGAAGCTCCCCTCCGTCGACATCGAGACACACCGTTTTCGCCGCAATGCGATCAAGCGCTCCGGTCAGATTGGTCTCAAACGGAAGGACGATCTCTCCACCCGCAGCATTGAGTTCTTTGGTCGGTTCGGTCAGCAGAATTTCCGGCTCGGACACAACGCCGGTTTGCGTAACGACGATATTTTTTTCAAGTCCGTTCGACCGGATAATGATCTCCGTCATCCGGGCAATACCCGGATTATCCCCGTATTCAAGTACAAATTCGCCGTTCCCGCGCCCCGTATGCCGCCGGATCGCCGCCCACGAAATGCCTTCGGCAAAAAAAGCCGTCCAAGATTCCGTCGCATAGACCAGAACGGGCGTGGAACCAGCCGAAGCGTCGAGGGTCAATTTGTGCTGATTAATGGCGAGCGGCAGCTTCTGTTCGAACTCATGCTCGCAGGCAATGAACAGCGACACGGCCAGAAACATTGCAAACCGCCACCCTGTCGTTTTTATTTTAGGATTCATGATCTTTTGATTTTCTGTAATTTGCATTTTACAATCCATAAGCGGCATAGGCGTCGTTATCCAATGCATAATTCGAATAGGTCACTTCGGTATCGGGAATGGGATAGTATTCATGACACGGAAGGATGTTGGCCAATACGGCCTTCGACTCGGTCTGCAGCGTCGTGCGTTCGTACCAGTTACCCCACCGGACCAAATCGAATTTGCGCTGGAATTCACCCAGCAACTCCCGGCCCCGTTCCTCCATGATCTCGTCCATCAGACGGGCCCACGAACGGAAATGCGTATATTCGCCGATACCGGCACGACGTTTTACCTTATTCAGATACTCCATGGCGGCGTCCGCATCCTCTTCCTGCATGCAGAGACATTCGGCCTTCATCAGCAATGCATCCGCATAGCGGAACACCTTGTAATTGTTCGAGTCGTAGGTCGTCTGCATACCGTAGCACCAGAATTTCGGTCCGAAATAAGTTTTCGATTTATCATAGGTCTTGCCGTTCCAACCTGTGGACAACTGCATTTCACGACGTTTATCCATACCGTCCGCAGGTTGCAGGTTGTCATAAAAATAGGTCGTAGGAACGATGGGAACCCATGTCGTCGCGTTATTTCCCAACTCGGGAATCTCCACGCCGGCATAGACCGACGTCCCCTCCGCGCGCGGACGGGGCATACAGATACAGGCCACATTCGAAGTGTAGATCAATCCGCCGGCCGTGTAGGTATGCTGGATTTCGAAAATGGATTCGGGCGTATTCTTCCGGCTGAAAGGAATATCCGAAAGCGGATATTGTTCCAAGTCGCCATAGATAGCTTCCAACTCATTCAGTGCGCCGATTGCCGTATCCCATCGTTTGTTCCACATGGACATCTTGGCGATCAGCATCCATCCCATCGCGGCGCCACAGCGGTTGTCCGCGATCTCGCTCGTACGAATCTGCTCCATGCAGGGCACGCATGCCTGCAACTCCTCGATCAGTGCATTCCGGGTATCTGCGGCCGACATGCGGGGCAACCGTCCCACTTCAGTCAGCACTTCGACATCCGATACGTCGACCGTATAGAACGGGACATCGCCGAAAAACGACGTGAGCAGCCAATAATAAAAGGCGCGGAGGACCTTTCCTTCAGCGAGCAGCGGAGCCCGGACATCCTCTTCGAGCGGCGACCGCTCGATCCCGGCGATAACGGTATTGCAATACATGACTCCTTTATAGGCATTGGTCCAAACCTCGGCACCGAAGCGCGGTTTGGCCGGGGAGATGTCCAACTGGGCGTCCTGAGTGGCAGAGCTCGAATAACACAGGTCGGTAACGCTTTCGGTCGCCAGCATCATTTTGTAGGTATAGAGCGATTTGAGCGGAATATAACAGGAATTGAGCCCTGAAATGCACTGGGACTTGTCCCGGTAGAAGGTTCCGGGCGTCGAGAAGCCACTCGTATCCTCCTCCAGAGTGCAGGCACTCGTTGCAAGCAATACCAGCAGCATCGAATATAATTTTGCTTTCATGTTTCTTACTGTTTAATATCTGATCTGAATGCTGAAAACGATCGTCCGGGGTTTCGGATAGGCGCCCATATCCACACGCCGCATCGTGGAACCGTTGCTTTCGGTGGAAACATCCGGATCGAAGCCATTGTACTTTTTCCACAACCAAAGATTCTCACCGCTGACACTCAGTGAAATATCGCGCAGGAAGCGGGTCTTTTTCCGCAGATCGAACGTATAGCCTACTGAAACGTTCTTCAGCCGCAGGAACGAAGCGTCGTGTACTTGCAAATCGCTCGGAACGTTGACGTCGCAGCACCCGGCGCTCGGCAGATCCGAATCCGGGTTGCGCACGGGGTGCCATGCATCGAGCATGTAGCGGTACTGGTTGGTATGCTTGCTGCCCGACATGTAAAGCTCCGCATAATTATAGATCTTGCCTCCCAACGAATAGGTGAAATAGACGCCGATATTCAGCTTGCCGATCCGGAACGAATTCTGCAAACCGCCGTAAAGATAAGGATCGGCATTGCCCAAATACACCAGATCATCCTGATTGAGCGTACCGTCATGGTTCATGTCGTAATACCGGGGCAATCCGAGCGATTTGGCCGCACTGGTAATCTGGGTAGCCGAAGCGTAAGCATGGGTTACGCCGTTGCGTTCAAACTCTTCGGTACTTTTCCAGACACCGCCGTAACGGAATCCCCAGAGGGCATTGAGCGGATAACCTTTCACATAACCCTGCATCATGTAGGGATTGTTGCCGGCCGATTTGGCTGCGACGACGAAATCCTCAGTCCCGATATCATCCACCATCTGTTCGTTATGGGCCAACGAAAGATTCGTGGTCCATGAAAAACGAGGTTTCACGATATTGCGACTCTCGATCGAAAGTTCCCACCCCTTGTTGGTCGTCCTGCCCAGATTGGCATAACGCGAAGAATATCCCGTCTGAGTGGGTGTCTGCACGGACATCAGCAGATCGCGGGTTTTGGAAAAATAACCTTCCGCCGTAATCGACAGCCGGTTCCCGAACAATGCGATATCAAGAGCCGCATTGTAGAGATCGGTCTTCTCCCACGTCAGATTGGGGCTGTCCAGACGACTGCGATAATATGCCACGGGTTGTGAACCGGCGAACAGATAACCGTTCGTAGTACTGGACATGGCGGCCAGCGACCGGTAGGATGAAATGGCGTCGTTACCCGTACGGCCGGCACTCAAACGCAACGAAAAATCGTCAATCCAGTTTACGTCCTTCAAAAAGGCTTCGTTCGAGATATTCCATTTGACAGCGGCCGAAGGGAAAAAGCCCCACTTGTTATTGGCTGCAAAGTTGGAAGCGCCGTCGAAACGCCCCGTCACCGTCAGGTAATAACGGTGTTTGTAATTGTAGTTGACACGGGCCAGATAAGAGAGCTTGGTCTGTTTCGTCGATCCGGACGAAGCCGAGTAGGTCTCCTTGTCCAACACTGCGTTCATGTTGTTCCAAGTGACATTGTCATCCATATAACCGGACCCTTGCAGGGTGAAGGTATTGGATTTGAAAACGTAGGTTGTAAAACCGCCCAGCAGATCGAGATGATGCCCGTTCTTCGTATCAAGCCGATATGTGAGCGTGGTCTCGCTTGAAAAGCTGTTTTCATCGTATTCGCCGCGATAGGCTTCGCCGCCCTCCCCTTCGTTCTTCTTGGGCAGCGTGCCCGGGTAATAGCGAAACGTATGGCGCTGGTAATTATAATAGGATTCCTGAGTACGCAGTTTGAGATTTTCGGCAAGGTCTATGTCGAACGCAACCGTGTGATTCGATGAAAGCCGCTTGTTGTTGTTCGTGTTCAAGGCAATCGTTGCGCTGGGCGTGTTGATCGGCGCACCGTTTCCGTAATAGGGATTGTAATTGTCGTCCGGATCGATCAGCGGGCTCAGGTAAATAGCGGCATGAAAATAGTTCGGCCCACCGATCTCAGCCAGATTGCTGTCCTGATCCCGGTGTGTAAACGCACCTTTGTAACTGATGTTCATCCATTTGAACAACTGATGGCTCAAATTGATACGGCCAGTGATACGCGCCAGCCCGCTGTTGCGGATGATGCCTTCCGTGTTGTTGTAACCCAGCGAAGCGAAATAGCTGCTCTTTTTCGTGCTGTTCGAGACCGAAAGGTTGTAATTCTGATAACCGGCCGTGCGGGTGATCTCATCGATCCAGTCGGTGCCCTCGCCGATGGACAACGGGTCCGGAAGAGGATATTTAGACAGCGGCGTGGACTCATCGACCCCATCGCTGTTGAGGAAAGTATAGTCATTGCGATAAAGTGCGAACTCCGTTCCGTTCATCAAATCCAGTTTCCGGGGCAACTGCGAAAATCCGACATCGGCTTTGAACGTAATATTGGGCTTTCCGGACAGCGAACGGCCTTTCTTGGTCGTGATAATGATGACTCCATTGGCGCCGCGCGACCCGTAAATGGCCGTTGAAGAGGCATCCTTCAGGACAGACACCGATTCGATATCTGCAGAATTGATGTCGTTCAGGTCGCTGATGGCATCCATCACGCCGTCGACAACGATCAGCGGCTCGTTCGAGGCCAGAATCGACCGGGTTCCGCGAATGCGAATCGAGGTCGTAGCGCCCGGTTCACCGGTGGTGGACATGATATCGGCTCCGGCGATACGGCCCTGCAACGCCTGATCGATCGACAGCACGGGAGCATTCTGCACGTCGGACATCTTGACATTGGTCACCGAACCGGTCATATCGGTCTTTTTCACCGTACCGTAACCGATCACAACGATCTCGTCCATCTCATTGGCTTCGTCCTCCAGTACGACATTGACCATCGTCGCAGAAGTAACTTTCACTTCGGCAGGCCGATATCCCAAATACGAGAAATGAAGGGTCATCGGAACCTCGCCCCGAATCGAGAAACTGCCGTCGGCATTGGTCGTCGCACCGCGGGTAGTGCCGGCGACGACCACCGTGGCTCCGACGAGCGGCTCGCCTTTCCGGTTACGGACGTCTCCCGTTACGGTATGCGCCCGTTTCTCCGGGGACACGGGAGTGGCATGACGCGGATCGGCAAGAATGATATCCTTACCTTTAATCTGATAGGAGATGTGCAACGGTTTGAAAAGCCGGTCCAGAACGGAACGAACCGGTTCGTTCTCGGCGAGTATGGAGATCCGGCGTTGCAGATCATGGAGTTTGCTGTTGTAATAGAAACGGTATTCGGTCTGGCGTTCAATGGAATCCATAATTTCACGCAACGGCCGTTCCTGAACGCGCAGCGACAAATTTTGCTGCGGAGCCTGTGCCGATACCGATTGGAATGCGGCAAGCAGCAGGCACAGAAATAACTTTTTCCGGACTCCGACGATGCTCTTTTTTATCGCCGGATATCCGAAAAGAGATTTGTTTTTCATATCTTTGTAAAGTTTTTAAGATTACCTTCCGAGGTTGGCTTGAGAACTTTTTCGAGCAGGGTTTGTGTCGCATCACGAGCCCTGCTATTCTATTCAGGTCAGTTTTCTTTCATGGGCTGTTTGGATTAGGTTCATATATTCGGTTTCTTCCGGCTCAGCGTAATACGCTGCCGCCCTGCGACAACAGACTCGTACCGGACATCGATACCCGAAGATATCTGCATATATTCGAGAATCAACGACAGGTCCCGATTGTCGAAGGTTCCGGTAAAAGTATAGTCGCTCAGGCAGGCGTCACGCACAACGAACTCTACCCCGAAATTGTGGGACAATCTCCGGATAACTTCGGGGAAAGGCGTGTCGCGGAAAACAAAGGTATTGTCCATCCATTCGACCCCTGAAACGGAAGGGTCGCGATTTGTCCCGAACTGATATTGTAACGCAGCTCTTCAGAGGGAGTCAGCAGATAATTCCGTATCCCGGACGAATTGTCACCGATATCGACACGGACGCGCCCCTCCAGCAGGAAGACCTGCGCAATACTGTCGGCCGCATAGGCCTCGATATTGAATTTCGTCCCCAAGACCTGTATTTGCAGATCGTTGTCGGTCATTACGACAAACGGTCTGTCCGGATCATGCGCCACTTCGAAATAGGCCTCCCCGTCAAGCTTCACACACCGGGAGTCCTTCGCATATTTCAACGGGAACCGCAGGGAAGTGTTACGGTTCAGAAATACCGACGTTCCATCAGGCAGCGTGTATTCGACCTTTTTTTCGGCATTTGAATTCAAGGTGATATAGGCCCCGGCCGATACCCTGTATCCCGCAAAATACCATGCTCCGATATTCACTGCGACAAGAACGGCCGCTGCGACGGCAACCCGCTGCCACGAAAGCCGGATCGTCTGCCGCCTGCGGCAAACCGACCGCATCACCTTTTCATAGGCAGCCATCACATCCCGGCGACGAATCCGCTCGGCACGCCGCCGCGCATAGTAGATTTTCGCCATATCCAGCAGCATCGCTTCGTTTTCGGGATCCGCTCCCATCCATGCCTCGACTTCGGCACGCACATCGGGTGCAGCTTCTCCCTCTATGTATTCGAGCAACATTTCCCCGGACGGTTCGGTCTGTTTCATAAGTTCGTTTTTTTCATTCCGTTCATTACTAAGACAAAAAAAACGAAGCCGACCCTAAAGGAAATCGGAAAAATAATTTTCAAACCTATTCAAGCCGACCTTACAGGCCTTCCGCCCCATGAATCTTTTTTACTATATTTGCAAATGAAACTTAGGTGACGATGCATTACAACGACCCGCAGCTACTCGAAGAACTAAGTAACGGAAATGAACAGGCTTTCAAGCAATTGTTCGTTACCTATTATTCACCCCTATGTGAATTCGCCACCCAATACGTCTCCGACAAGGACGCCGAGGAAATAGTTCAGGACCTCATGATGCATCTTTGGGAAAAGAGGGAATTCCTCGTTATCACCGGTTCCGTAAAATCATATCTTTTCACGGCGGTTCGAAACCGTTGTCTCAATGCCATTCAACGCAACAAATACAAACAAGTCACGCACAATTATATCTACGAAAAACTAAAGGATACCTTTCAGAATCCGGACTGCTATATGTTGGAGGAACTGTCCCGGCATATCGAGAAAGCAATCAGGGAGCTGCCCGAAAACTATCGGGAAGTATTCTCGATGAGTCGTTTCGGGGATTACACCAACAAAGAGATCGCCGAACGACTGGGCGTATCAATCAAAACAGTGGAATACCGGATCACGCAGGCATTGAAAATTCTACGGGTAAAACTCAAGGACTACCTCTATTTGCTGTCTGTTTGGTTATAGCGCCTGATTATAAATACAGAACCTTGATGTACGGCGCATACTCCGATGAAATTGAATGGCTAAAATTAATTTCCTCGGAGTCGTTTGTCAAGATGAAGCGCGATGCAGGATGCCGCAAATGACTGTTTTGTGCAAAACACAACAAAACAGACGAGGTAACGGATCTGGAAACCGAAACCTCGTCTGGAATTACCTTTTCATACATGGTCTTCTCCGAAGAAAAAACCACCTGCAAATATTAACTCATTGAAAAATCAATATTTACACCATTTTTCGCCTCTCGGAAAACGAATGGAGCGCACTTCGGTACGTCCCGTTCGCCCCGCGTGAGGGATGTGCGGAAACAGCCGCTTAAAATCGGAAACTACAGGTCCACCAGCGCCTTGCCCGTCATGTCGGCAGGCTGCTCCAGCCCCATCAGCTTCAGCACCGTGGGAGCCACGTCGGCCAGAATGCCGTTGTGCACGCCCTTCACGCGGTCCGAAACCACCACGATGGGCACGGGGTTCAACGAGTGCGCCGTGTTGGGCGTACCGTCGGGATTGACCGCGTTGTCGGCATTGCCGTGGTCGGCGATCATCACCACCTCGTAGCCGTTGGCCTTGGCAGCCTCGACAACCTTCTCCACACATCCATCGACAGCCTTCACGGCCTTCACGATGGCTTCGTAAACGCCCGTGTGGCCCACCATGTCGCCGTTGGCGAAGTTCAGGCAGA
>ERZ857503.1478-NODE-1478-length-13292-cov-163.893934_pt1 | contig 13292 bp, 10 predicted proteins | sample MGYA00519766_ERZ857503 | MGnify/ENA primary metagenome ERZ857503 (study PRJEB31778, sample SAMEA3449345) | human gut metagenome | biome: human gut; feature: human-associated habitat; material: faeces | place: United Kingdom | collected 2010/2012 ...
TTGAAATCGGGCTGGCGGAAAAAGTATTCCACCACATTCAGCCGCTCGTTAATCGGCTGCACGTCCTTCAACGGGAATACCAGCCAGCGTTTCAGCAGGCGGGCACCCATCGGGCTGATGGTCTTGTCTATCACATTCAGCAGACTACTGCCACCGTCGTTCATCGACCCCATCAACTCCAGGCTGCGCACCGTGAACTTATCCAGGCGGACATACTTATCCTCCTCGATGCGTGCCAGCGAAGTGACATGCCCTATCTGCGTATGCTGCGTCATGATGAGGTATTGCAGGATGGCTCCCGAAGCGATGATACCGTTCTTGAGATGCTCCACACCGAAGCCTTTCAAGTTCTTCACCTCGAAATGCTTCAGCAGCTTTTCGCGGGCAGATGTCTCGGTAAACACCCAGTCGTCCAACTCGAAGGTGAAGAACTTGCTGCCGAAGTTTCCTTCGAACATCAGCCGCTTGCCACGCTCGAAAAGCACCTCTTTGGGGGCAAAGTTGTTCAGCAGCTTGTCCACATAGTCGAAAGGTCCTTCCGCCGTCAGAAATTCGCCCGTAGATATGTCCAGGAAAGCCACACCGCAGGCACCCTTACCGAAATGCACGGCAGCCAGGAAGTTGTTCTCCCGGTAGTTCAGCACATTGTCGTTGATGGAAACTCCCGGCGTCACCAGCTCCGTGATGCCGCGCTTCACCAGTTTCTTCGTCAGCTTCGGGTCCTCCAACTGGTCGCAGATGGCCACACGCTTGCCGGCACGTATCAGCTTGGGCAGATAGGTGTCGAGCGCATGATGCGGGAAACCCGCCATTTCGATGGTTTTCCCCTTGCCATTGGCACGTTTGGTCAAGGTAATACCGAGGATTTCGGACGCGACGACGGCATCGGTGGAATAGGTTTCATAGAAGTCACCACAACGAAACAGCATGACAGCATCGGGATGCTTTGCCTTCAAGTCGAGGAACTGCTTCATCATCGGGGTAAGGACAATATCTTCGTGCATACAAGTCTTTAATTTTTAATTTCCAAAGCTTTGAGCCAAGAGAGCAGGAAATCGTCAAGTAAGACCCAAAACTTAATGTGACAAAGATAATTCTTTTTTAGAAAACAGCCACGGAGAGGCTTCAAAACCTTAGCAAGCCTTAACAAAGAGACGCATTTTCCTAAAACATGTTATAAAACAGTCTTTTTTATTTGCTTTATTTGGAGATAAGCAAAAAGTTCGTACCTTTGCAATGTGTTTTTCATAGTATTAGATTTAAGGTTAACAAAGGTTGGAGTACAGCGGTACTCCTTTTTTTATGCCCATACCTTTCGTATCTTTCCCCTTTTCCCTTACAAAAGTACATATTCACTCGGCGAAACGCCCTTTATCTTCTTGAAAACCTTGTTCATGCGATCCCAACAAGGATGAGCAACAGTTGTCTCCCATTTACTACATTCCCTATTTAAGCAACAATTCCTGCAATACTGCATTTTAAATTCTTGCTTACTAAAACTTATTCGTCCGACAGCCGTTGAATTATCGTCCGACAATTGTCGGACGATAATTCAACAAGTATCGGACGAATAAATCTTAGCAAATAGAGAGATAGATGGCTTACCGCTTGATTTATTTGTGATTATCCGCGCACACAATCAGTACCTCCCCAAAAGAATCAAGTTGCCAATGGGGTCTCATAGAGATTGTCATTGCAACTTCAGGAATGGCAACGTATTTCCACCGGTAGACAACGGCAATTTCCCGTCCCATTTCTCCACAGCCTTTAGTTGAATCAATTCCGGCGTGATGCTTTGTTGAAGGATACGGTTGGCATCTGCCTTACCCTTGGCGGCAGCTACTACCTTTTCCGCCTCGGCTATAGCGGCTTTCTTTTCATTCTCCACCTTCAAGGCATTCTGCACAGCAGTATTCTTTTCGTCAATGGCAGCTTGCAGCACATCGTTGGGTTTCACGGACGACTGTATGTTGGTAAACGTAAAGCCACGGGTACTGAGACGCTCCTTCAGTAATGCCTCCACCTCCTTCTCGAAAGCCGGACGGTTGTTGATGAGCGAATCCGTCTCATAGAGTCCTGCCACGTCCTTATAAGCGTTCTTCACTTCCGTCAGGATAACACTCTGTTCCAATTCTTCGGTAGTCTTGCGATAGCGTAGAAAAACTACTTTGGCATCCTCCCGCTCAATGAAGTATTCTATAGTAGGGTCTGTCTTGAAGATGGTTCCCTTCTTGTCCTGAATGTCGAAAGGTTCGTAGTCTACAATCTGCGCAAATGCAGGATATTCGAATAGCTGCTTGGCAAAACGGTTGTAAACCACCCATCCGGTCTCCACCTTGGCATCATCTACTCCACGCTCACTACCGGCCAGATTGACGATGATGCCCGTCTGTCCCGAATCAATACGCTCCACGGCAAACATGACCAAGAACAATACTATAATTCCAATGACTGCGACTCCTGCCGCGCCTACTCTCACTGTTGATTTGTTTGTGACTTTCATGGTGTTTTCTGTTAGTTTAATGAGTGAATAATGCTCCAAAGATATTTATAATTGTTTGTTCAAAAAAGGCAATCCGTTATTTTTGGAAGAGAAGAAGGCCTCCCTCCCGCACACAGTGTAGAAAGGAGGCCCATAGTCTCTATATTTTCAGAATTTACTCAGTCACGATACGACCTGCCAACAGTGATTTCTTCAGATAACTTTCAGCACACTATAGGAATTACCCTCACTCCCACTGGACATGGTGCTGATTTCCTTTGCCACTTCTTTCAGTCTTGCCGGATTGCTGTATTTATATATAATTGTAGGATATACCTTTTTACAGAATTCTGTGCCAAATTACTTAAACGTTCGTGTTTGCGAAATAATATTGCCATAATGTCTTGGTTTTTAAAATAAATAGAATAGAAATCGTGTTTTCTTATTTCTCTGCCAATAGCTGCACAGATTCATCCGTCATGTGATGGTCTGCTGTCAAGCTCCAGTCATTGTTCTTTTCGTCCCATTCGTAACTGAGGTAGCGCAAGACACTGCTGTCGGTCTGCCGATAGACGGCTTTCTGCTTGATGTCGGTGTAGGCATTGCTTTGCTCGTTCCAGAGGGCGTATTCCACAGTGACGTCGTCCGTATAGAAGAAGTTAAGACTGTGGTGCTTCTCAAAGCTTTGCGTGGATTCGTTCCATTTCAGCACTTCTTTTTGGGAGATGCGACCGGAGTTGTCGTAAATGTAATTGTACTTCAGGTGGCGGTGCAGGAATTTCTGATTCTCCACTTTGAATACGGTTTGTGTTTCCACACGGCCGTCGTTGGTTTCGGTATTATAGGCAAAGTTGTCTGTACGGTTAACGGCTGCTGCGCTTACTACGTTTACTAAAGAGGTCATTGCGATGATTGCTGAAATTACTAAAGTCTTCATAATGGTTCTATTTTTTAAGTTATACATTTTGTTTCAAGTTCTTGTCTTTGGGGGAGTTGTTCCCTTTCGACATTGCAAAGATAGGAGGTGGTAAAAAGCTTTTAGGTTATCGTTACGTTAATGTTAGGTTAACGGAGATATTTATTACTTTTGCGCCCAAAACAAGAACAAAATGAAAACACGTTTCCTCTTATATCTTTCCTTTTCCAATCTATCGGAGACGTAACTGGATAGGCATACAGCAGACTGTCACCACATCTACTATTGAGAAGTACCATCTTTCTTCTATGTCGTCCCAAACGGTTCGGACTTTCTTCGCTTCGAAAAGCTTGATGGCATTATGCTGGGTCATGATATTATGTTTTCAATTCTTAGTTTTAAGCTCTTTGATTGGGTCCTCGTTATGTGACAGAAACAATGCTCTTTCTTCAATTTAATCATAATTTCTGTTTTATTGCATCAGTTGACATAGTCTGTTTTCTTAGGTATAGTACAAAATATATGATTATTTTGACTTAAAACAAATCGCAGTCAATAAATCACTGCACATCATATGACAATAGGGAATAGCCTGCACCACAGACCATCCCCTATCACCTTAATTTTACTTGTGTGACTTCCTCTTACTTCACCACACCGTCCGTCATCGTAAAGCCTTCCAGAGAGCCGGCTTTCACCTGAATACAAATCACACTAATGGCGCTGTCTGCCGCAGCCGACAATTGGCGTTCTCCTGCCGGAGCCACGCGAAGCCAGTCACCCGCCTGCAGTTCTACGGTTTCTCCGTCAACCACCATGGTGCCGCGTCCGGAGAGGACGGCATAAATTTCTTCATTTTGCTTGTGCGAATGCACAAAAGGTACTCCTGCACCAGCCGGCAAATTGCTGATAGATACTTCTGCACCAGTCAGATTCAATGAATCGTGCAACTCGACACGTGCCTCGCCTGCGGGCACATTTACTTTCTGATAGTTCTTCATAATCACTTCTCCTTAGTATGTTTTGATTTACGGCTGCAAAGTTAGCCAACTACCAGACATCGTACAAGAAGGCACTTGAAGCTCAGCTAGTTACCTCCATGTTACCATTATTGGCAAATAAGGAGTTAGAAAAATAAGATTAACGAAAATTATTACTATTTTTACCGAAAAAGCAAATATCGACTAAACTCTATAAAACATGAAGATTCTGAAAAAAATTTCAAAAGTAATAGTCATCGTAATGGCTGTACTGGCAACCATTTGGTGTGGTTTGTATGTTTATGCCAACTATTTCTATAATGACAAGCAGATTGATGTAGAAAACTTCTACATCGCGGAACTACCGTTACCCCCCTCGCAGTTTGAAGAAGATTTCAAAGAAATACACCAGATTGTCATGGAGAATTATTCATTATACCAAGCCAAGCATCTGAATATGGATTCATTGTATCAAGCTTGTGACGCCCGCGTTCGCCAGGCGCAGACCACCACAGACTACGGACTGATAGTGCAGGAATACATCTCTGCCTTACAATGCGCCCACGCCATTACCTGCTACAAGAGGTACACAGCCAATCAGCGCGTAGCCTTTATAGAGGATTCCTTGTTCGTTGACAAACCCAGTGACTATCTGACAGAATACGGCTTCCAGGACAAAGACCGAATTATAGCTATCAACGGACTCCCCTATAAACAATGGATTGAACAGAACGAAAAATATACCGAAGCATCTACCGTCCCCCACAGACGGCTCCGTACAGCCTATGATGCGTTCCGTAGTTATGCAGACACCCTAAGAAACTATACACTGCTGAGAGGGGGCGATACTCTGACCGTCACCCTTCCCTTGAAACAAAGGGACTATTTTCCGGATAACGAAGAACAAACTGTGGAGAGCAGGATATTACAAGACAGCATTGGTTACCTTACCATCAAAACCATGATGAACCCCGTCATGGAAGATTTCAAGGCGGTCTATCCCAAAGTCAAGGATTTACCATACCTCATTATAGACGTACGTAGAAACGGAGGAGGAAACAGCATGAATGGAGTAAACATCTGCAAGTACTTCATCCGCGAAACACAACCACACTGCGTCAGCAAGAACTACTTCATGCAGCCCGAAGCCGACGCCTATAAGGGTAAAATCTATCTGCTGACCGACACATATACGCTCTCTGCTGCCGAGAGCTTCACACTCGACATGAAGGAAAGCGGAAATGTCACCCTCATCGGCGAAGCTACCGGAGGGGATACCGGCAATGGCCCCCGTCCTTTCTGTACCAAACAGCGGACCTATTTCCGTATCCCTACCCGCCAGCCGGACGTCTCTTCTAAAGGTTTCCCCATGGAAGGTATAGGCATACCGCCCCATCATCAAGTATCCCAAACCGTAGCAGATTTCATGAAGGATGAAGATACAGTGCTGAATTATGCTGTCGGACTGATAACAGAGAAACAATAATACATTTCCTCAACGAAAAAGAGCCAAGTATCAAAGGTGTGTCACCTCACGATACTTGGCTCTTTTGTATTTGATATATTATCCTTTATTTGGTACTTGCCAACATCAAAGCCGCATTGCTGTCATTCAGTTCGTAAACGGTAGTTTGCGTATAGCTGTCGTAACCATTAGTTCTACTGTTCCAACGGGCATAGCTCAACTCAACTTCACTGTCAGTGTATTCAACATCCAGCTTGAAATAAGGCACCCAGGCTTCCTTTACGCTATCCCACTTGAAAGCTTCCTTGCTCGTCACACGGTTCTCACTGTCATAAGTGTAAGTGTAGCGGAGGTGACGGAAAAGGTGTCCGTCCTCATTGCGGAAGATAGTCTTGGCGGTCATCAGTTCTCCGGTCATCTCCTCGTTTTTCACATAATCGGCAGGAGTTGTCGCGCTTGCAGAAAAGTTCATTACACTTGCCATTACCACTGCCATCATTACCACTGCTTTTGAAAATATTGTTGCTTTCATAATCGTTATTTTTTATTGTTATTACTTCTTTCTCTGAGGAGGTTGTTGTTTCATAACCGCCTTCGCCTATATATAGTCAATCTGCGTGCCAAAGAATTAAATCACTGATTATCAAAGAATAACTATTTTATAGTAATGTCCATTTTCGGACAACTGTCCGCACAAAAACGAACAGCAAAACAAAAAATAAACGAAATATCATGAAAGTATTTCTACATTAGCAATAATATTATGTAACAGTAGTAAACTGTTTGATGATTGTCCCTACAAAAAGCTGATTTATACTTATCTTATCTCAATGGCGGCATCTGAAAACGTGGTGGGGCAATAGTCGCTCCGCCACTGCCCCCTCTATTATCAAAGACGGTGTTACGCAGAATCTCATACAAGATTCCACCTACATCCAGACTTAATTTAAACTTGTCGAAATTATAATAGGGAATCACAACGGGAACCGTCTCCCAACGACCGCGATAAGCATCGTAATAACGTTGTACTCCAACTTCCATACCAAAACGTTCGGACATATCCAGAGACATGGTGGCACCGTAGCGGTGGGTATCCATCCCGTAAGTATTTCCTATGGCATACGAACCGAAAACCTTAAAAGCTACACGGTCCGAAGCCTGATACCGTAAAGCTCCCGAAGTACTGAAAGCCTGCCCGGTGGAATGAATCATATTTATCTTCATGGCATCTACGCCAAGCTGGAGCGTCAGCCTTTGGTTAAAGGCATGCTGATATCCCAGGGAAGCATTGTTGAAACGTCCGATACCCGATACGCTGGTCTGCCCACCGGAACCGAATAACATACCGTGAGGAAACTGTCTTAATACACCGCTTGTACTGTAATCTCCCCGAAATAGCAGGGAAGGATTGGTCTGATAAGGCAGACGAAGAGACTCTTTCAGTGAAAAATCGGGCAGGGAATAGGAGTGCTCCGGATGAAACATGGAAGAAGGGGCAGAGTTTTCAGAAGGAAGCTCAAAAGGAGAGAATAGAGATTCATTGAATTCCGGCTGTATCTGTATACTGTCACGAATGAAACGTACACTGTCTTCCTGCGCAAAAAGCAATTGCGGCACAAAAGCCAACAGCAGGCAGATTCCCAAACGGCCACCAAGACAAGAGATACTGACTTTCCGTTTTATACGCATATACCCTCCTTCTTTATATTCATATAATACTGCTATACAAAAATAACGAAAATAAACCAGAAGAACAGTACATGTACTGCTAAATTATTGCAATATAGAAGGATACATTATTAATTTTCTATCAGTATCAATCCTACTCCTTTCACTGTTTTAATGGTTACCGACTCGTCTTCCGAAAGAAATTTCCGAAGTCTCGTCACAAATACATCCAGGCTGCGGGAAGCAAAGTAATCATCTTCCGTATTCCAGAATTTATCCAAGATAGCTTCCCGGCGGATAACGTCTCCCCGCTTCTCACAAAGCATCTGCAACAAACCTGTCTCGCGCACAGTCAAAGTCTTGTTTACACCCGAAGCATGTTTCAAAGTGGCATGTGTGGCATCCAACACATATTCCTTGCCTATCTTGTAGCATTGACTCGTGTCTTTCGATTTTTCGCCTTTGGAAAGCTTCAATAAGGCGTGGACATGTGCATCCAGTTCTTCGGGAATGAACGGTTTCTTTATATAGTTATTGGCACCGATTTCATAACCTTTTACCACATCTTTAGGAGATATCAGGGCAGAGGAGAACAGAATCGGAGTTTCCCCATCTGTCTCGCGGATACGCTTCACCATCTCGTAACCGTTCATAACGGGCATTTCTATATCAGATACTATCACATCAGGATGTTGTTCTTTCCACTGTTTCAAGCCCTCCTCGCCATTGGCGGCAGCAATCACTTCATAACCGCCTATCATATCTTCCAACCCGCCCTGAACTATATATCTCAAGCTTGCATCGTCTTCTACCAACAATAACTTTATCATAATGCGTTTATTATATATTGCAAAAATAAGGAAAAGAATGAATGCAACAGTCATATTGCTATAAAATAAACGAGGAAAACAACGCCTCTTAACCTAATATTAACGTAGCGATAACTTATGAAGCATGTGCCCCACTCTACCTTTGCAACATCAATACAAAAAATCCACACTATGAAAGCAGATATTTCAATAACAAAAAGCCGAAAAGGAACAGAGATAGTAGTTTCGGGCAAGAGGATTAATAAATACGGCATCATAGCTGCCATAGTATTTGCAGTACCAATGCTGATTCTGTTTCAGTCGATACATGGAGAAACAACCAGCCATCTATCGCTGGTCAGATTCTTCATGTGTATATTGGCAGCTGTCCTGGTAAATCTATTCCTACATAAACTGTTGTTCAGATTGTTTTCGCCGATACGCATGTGGCAATATCGCACCACATGCCTGCTGCCCTTCCTGCTACTGGGTATATTGCCCCTTATATATGGACAAGTGGCAATTATGATGTCACACGATTTGGAATATTACTGGCTGTCATGAGTTTCGATGACCTTTACATCCTCTGGCAATTACGCTCATTCGGTGGAGGCTCCTATATTACTGACAAATCAGAAGGATTGAATTTCCACGTGTGGTAAATTTATACAGTCTCAATAGGAAAGTAGAGTGTAAATTCACTGAAGCACCCCTCTTCACTTTCCACTTCTACCCTGCCGCCATGTGCCAGCATCACCTGCTGTACATAATTCAGGCCCAGACCAAAACCTGCAGCACCGCCCCTTCCACTTCGCCCGACTGCTGCAGAACGTTCAAAACGGTTGAAGATAAGAGACTGGTCTTTTAAGGGAATACCCAATCCGTTGTCACACACCTTTATCTTGCAGAAGCCTTTCTCCGATTCGCAAATAATATCTATCTTTACCTCTTCATGGGAATATTTAATGGCATTGTCCAGCAGATTGCCCAACACTTCACGCAAACAGAAGGCATCGGCATACACCATTTCACAACGATGATAAACGGTCGTAAATTCTACCCTTTTGCTGGTTTTCAGAGAAATTTTGGCAATCATATCATCAAGTAAAGGCCGCAAAGGCACCTCTTCCTGATGGAGTTCCAAATGTCCCTCATCCAGCTTGGTAAGTACCAGTACACGATTGGAAAGGGTAAGCAGATGCTCACACTCTTCCATCATCGCCTGCCGGTATTTCTCTTCTTTTCCGGGCTTACCGGACAATTTGCCGCTATTCAGAATATGAGCTCCCATCAGGATGGAACTCAGAGGAGACTTCATGTCGTGTATCATAGCATAAGTAAAATCCTTCTGGAATTGCTCCAAATGCCGCTGTGTACGCAAAACTTTCACCTGGCCGAGAATACAGTCCAACACCACCAAAAACATCACCCAAAGAGGCAGAAACAGATACCATACGGAACTTATGACGTAGCGATACGGATTCTTCACCACACCTTGTATACAAAGGATGCTGTCCTCCTTCAACGGTATAAACCGGGAAGAAATATCCTGATATTTTGCCGAGGCATATCCTGCTTCCACCACTGTACTATCGGAGGGAGCGTAGTACTGGCGGATACCACTCTTATAGGTCATTCCCAAGGCTTCCAACCTGGAAGCAAAAGCAGAATCGAGGTACTGCACGGAGAGAGGAAATTCCATTCCGCTTTCATTGATGCTGCGCTGCATAATCAAAGCAGAGCGTAGTCGATAATTCAAATCGACCGGATTGTACATATGTACCACTCCAAAGCGGTTCACCTTATACTTCGACTGCTCTTTCTCCAGAAATTCCCTTTGCTCCTTTGCAAAAGGCGATTCAACACTCTCTTCCCATTCATCCTTTCCATCCCTATCAGTCTGTTCGTAGAGCAAAGAAAGGCGGCGTTTCAAGACCTCGTCATAAAAAGCCGCTTCAAAACAATCATTTACCTGATAGGCAGTTTCTTTGAAAGAAGCACGGTACAAATAGACAAACCAGACTACCATCAGCAGACAGCCGGCAATCAACCCGACAATCGAAAAGACTTTAAAAGAATATTGCTTGCGCACCTGCCGCTGCCGTTCGCTTTGCTTAGCTCCCGTAAGCGTATGTTCTGTCATGTCCAGCAAATGTTGCCCCGAGGCTTCTATATCTGCCCACCGGCTCTCCGATATCTGACTACGTACCTCACCTATCGGCAACCTCATCTTCTCTGCCAGCACATAAAAAGCAGACCGCTGCTTCTCAATATCATTACCTTGTTTAAGTATGGAATCCATTTGCCTGGCCCAACTGTACACCAGAAAAACAACCAAGAGAAGCGTAGGAAGGAACAAAAAGACTATATCCTTGACAAGCGGTATAAAAGGAGAAAACATGACAGCTTCAATGGCCTCTCCTTTCTTCTCATTCAACCAGGCTTTTTCCGAAAGAACAGACTTGAACCGTACATATACCGAACGCTTGCTTCTGTCCGTCGCAGGACGGATATTTACAGTCCGGTCTATATTTTTCCATTTCAGTTTCTTCTCTACCAACCTCGCCATCACATCTAATGGAATGGCGACATGATATACATCTTCGAGAAAGGAAGCTGCCTGCTGATAGTTTAAAAACATCTCATCTTCGAAAGACCTGATACTGTCTTTGGATAGATACGAGTAAAAAGGGATAGTCATGTCAGGAAACGGTAAATTATTAATCTCGTTGTCCACCGTTTCGATAAAAGCCAGACGGAAACATTCGTTCAGTGCGCGTTCCGCCTCTTTCTTGGTATTGTCGTAAGCATACATCATACCACCAATCTGCACCACAATTACCAGTAGCAGCCCTACAATAGAAAGGATATAGAGTGAACGAAGTTTCATCTTACCTATTATTTTGAGGACAAAGATAGCATTTTATCATAGAAAAAGAACTGATACAAAAAAGATAGCCTTGGACTTTTATTTATCCAAAGCTATCCATACAAGTACAATCCCTGCGATAGAGACGTCTACAGAATTATTTGCGAAGAGTCAACTTATCAATCCCAAAGAAACCGGTATCATGTCCCGGAGCCAGTGCAATCGACTCAATCTGCAACTCATTCTTTCCTTTTTTCAAATTGACCCGCCCAAGATTCACCAAAAGCAGAGACACTTCTCCATTGGTCAGACTGACTTCCGGAGTAATCACCTTATCATTTACACGAAGGGCAAATGTACCATAATCAGGCGCCACAGTGAACTGTATTTTCGCATAATAAGTTCCTTCCACTTCACTGTCAAAAACTAATGACAGCTTATCTCCCGGTTTAAACTCTTTCCAGTAGAGCTGCATACCCTCACTCCACAAGGGGTGGAAGTTGGTCTGCAATTCAACGGAACCCATATGCCCCGGACGAGGCTGCATGACTTCGCCCTCCACAACCAGACTCATCCCTGAACCGAAAATATCTGACGGTTGGTTGGCAACCCGTTCGCGTACATCGCTCACAAAGGGTTTCGGCTGTATTTCGCCTCCGGGAAGCATATACCAGAAGGTTATCGGAGCATAATTAAGGTGTATATTCGACCAATCGAATAACTCCATGTCAAAGCGCAGGCTCCGGGTAAACGGAATCGCATCCAAACTACGAACACGGGTATTCTGCGCCAAACCTATGTGAGCATAACAACCATCTCCTATGGGTTGGGCAACAAAAGGATGGTTTATCCACGGTTCATAGCGCCCCCAGGCATAGCCATAATAATCTTCTGTACCCGTTCCAAAGTGTGACGGAAAGGTTTCACCGTCCACATACACCTTTTCATCTCCTTCTCCCCACCAACCCAAGTTGGGGTTATAGACAGTAACCGCATCTCCCACATACACGCCCCTACCTTTAAGATCGGCAAACGTAAGGTCCTGGGCAAACTCATCGCCCCGGGCATGGATATGCGTAAACTGCTGCCATGTGGTACCAAAGTGCATGGAGCGCTCATCCCACTGCCACTTTCCACTAACTGCAGCAGCCTTGGATATCTCCACCGGCTGTTCCCCATAATTGGTCAAGGTAATCGTACAGTTCCGCTCGAAAGGCATCACCCACCATGCACTCATCACATCATCCTGCACGGCCCGCGTATACCACGTACCAGTTGCAACGGGATAATAGCCTACCCCAAAAAACTCACCGACCGGAGCCCAGACAGTTAGTTCCCCATCAAAGGCAATGGACAAGACCGTAGAGCGAAGTGCTTGGCGACGGTCATCGGCATCAATCCGCATCGAAAGACGACGAATGGCACGAGAGCCGTCAATCGTAAAACTACGGCTTTCACCCGGAGCCAGAGAAGCCGCCAGATTGAGCGTACTTTCTCTTCCCGCAAGCGGAGTATCAATACCAGGTGTTCCTTCCAACAGCTTCTTATTGACAGCAGCTATCAGCCGGGCATTCTTCTTCAACTCTTTGGCCGAGAAAGAAATCACCTTGACCGGAGAAGTATAAGTGCGGTAATTGATAGCATAGTATACAATGGTCTTACTCTCAATTTTCCCCTCCGGAGTAATCTTCAAGTCCGGCGATTCGATAGTCACCTTGCACCGCTTGGCATAAGGTATGGGCAAATATAAATTATGCCCTCTTTCTTCCATCGGAGCCTCATCGGGTACTGAAGTTGAAAGAGGTTCTCCACAAAGGACTTGTCCGCTCAATATATCACGTACATTGCCTTCAATTACCGGTTTTTCCTCATTGTCTATGTAGATACGCAGAGTCCCTTGTCCCCGATTTATGCCGGAGAAAGTCATCCAGAAACGAACTATGGCACCGGGGCCTTCGGCATCCATCATCACATATTCCGTCCTCCCTCCGTTCTCTTCCTGGCGGATAAACTGTCCTTGGTCGAAATTACCAAACCAGGCACGCTTATCCGTCATGTTATGCGAACTACGGTCGTAGCTGCTGAACTGCTTACACGTATAGG
>ERZ857503.1480-NODE-1480-length-13290-cov-2.601360_pt1 | contig 13290 bp, 27 predicted proteins | sample MGYA00519766_ERZ857503 | MGnify/ENA primary metagenome ERZ857503 (study PRJEB31778, sample SAMEA3449345) | human gut metagenome | biome: human gut; feature: human-associated habitat; material: faeces | place: United Kingdom | collected 2010/2012 ...
CGGTAAGGAGCGGATGAGGGTGTTTGATACCCTCGGCAATCTGGCTGCTTTCTGCGGGACAGCGGAAGAGCTGCTCGCCTGGATTGAAAGCCGAGAAGACTTCGATCAATCCGACGTATCGGCTGTTGAGAGTTGCCACGCTCGACTCGCCATCAGATCGCTTCGGAACATCGCCAAAAAGAGCGAGGAGTAAAAAATACCCGCCCCGGAGGTTACGAGGGCAGGAGGATTAAGGATATGAGCAACATCTACAAGGTGAAGGCCAGACTGTTCGAGAATAAATACGGACCCTTCGTTGAGGAGTTCAAGCAGCACAACGATGACCGCATCCTGGTCGCCAACATCCTGGGTCAGGTGCTGGAAGCCTGCAAGGCAATGGAGCTGGTCGAGAACAATTTGGTGCGAGTGGCCATCAACGAGAAGCTCCGTGAAGAAGACTCTGAGATGGAGGAGATCGTTACACGCTTCACCGGCAAGGTGTTTGTTGGTACGAAGTGGTATTCGCCGGACGAGCTGGCCGTCCTCCAAAGCGAGGCAGAGACTGTGAGCTATAGGGAGCTCAGTGATGCTCTCGAAGAGATCCAGAAGAGGTTCCGTGACCACAAAATCATGATCGAAAATCTCACCGACATGAAGACGCACATCGTCAAGCTCGGCATCAACTGGTTTGCAATCGGAAGCACCGGGGTGAGCGAGACCAAAGATTTTGCTCGCTGGCTCAAAGAGGCGGCCGATGCGGTGAAGAACTTCCGGTACAATGGATGCCGCGTTATTTACGGAGAGGAGGAATAACAGTGAAGGTGTTTGCGAGGATCGAGTCAGAAAAGGGATTCTACATCGGTGACACCTGTTATGTCCTGAGCGATAAGCTCTACCACGGCATCTGGGGCGATGAGTACGGGTATGAGGATGGAGTATATCAAGACCCTGAAACAGGGCTTATGTGGGCGGTAGCCAGCACAGCGTATGGAGACGGGGCCTACAAGGGAAGCGACGGATCGGAGTTTCCGGTCGACGCAGGTACGATTGGGATTGTCCCGCTGGAGCTCGTGAAAGACGAAAGCGGCCTGGAGGACGGGAAGGTCATTAAGGGAGCTGGAATTGCCGAATTTGAGGCTGAGGGCGGGCATTTCCGTATCCTGACCCAGAACAGAAGCGTCATCGAGATCAACACCGAGTATGAGGAGGAAACATATGAAGACGAAGAAGAGCCTTGAGGCGGCCAAAGCGGAAGCCCTGAAGCTGAGTCAAAACTTCCCGACCATCCTCTACCGGGTGATGGATAAAAAGGGAAAATCGGCAGTTGCCTGCGGGTCTGAGTGGGGATACAGAGAGCGCATCCTCGACGGATACCACACTGTGACCGCTTATAAAGGCGGGGAGGAAGTGGCCAATGGCTGAGTGGATCGTCTGTGAAAAAAGAATGGGAATGGACCCAAGGACGGCGAAGCCCATCAGAATGGCCGTGGTTGATGACGACCAGGAGAGCCTGGATAGGTTCAACAAGCGCCTGATTGAGAGGGACGAAGTCGCTTACAAGCGGAGCAGCTACGGAAGGTGCTTCGAGAGGCGGTGTAAACTGGATCAACTTCCCGGAGAGCGGATTGCGGGGAAAGGAACAAGGGTGATTTGATATGGATAGTCTTTTCGCATACATGGACGGCCCGTGGAGAAACGACGCCTGCATGGGATATGCGATGATGGCAATGCAAAGAGCTGGGCTCGATGAAGAGACCATCAGAAAGGTCCTGGGCGAGCTCTACTGGTGCTTCGATGACACATCCGTGGAAGATGCCGGCAAGTACCTTACGGAGGGGAGAAAATGAGAGAACCGGAGCAAGAAATTTTGTGTCCAGACTGCCAGTATTGCGGAGACAAGTACAGTTTCCCGACGCCGAACGAACTCTTGGACGTCGACCCGGAAAATCCATTCCTGAAGCGGTACTACTGCTGCTGCGGAGACTGCGATCTCTACAGACAAGACATAACCGGATTGGGCATCACGGACTGCGCGTGCTTTGAAGGATTTTGAAAGAGGTGAAGACCATATGTACCCTGAGTTCATGGAAGATCTGGTGGTCAACTTGGCAATCCTGTGCGGCTTTTTGGCCGTGCTCGGAGTTGGCGGTCTGATCGCAGACTACGTGTTTCCGCACATCCCGTTCATCCAGAGGTTCCTTGATACACTGCCGGACTGGGATGAGGATGAAGACGAGTTTGAGAAAGGAGAAAACAGAAGATGAAAAATCGTGGAATTGTTCGGAGGGTCGATGACCTTGGCCGCATCGTCATTCCCAAGGAAATGCGGAGAGAACTCGGCGTATCTGACGGAGATCCCATGGAGATGCTGCTGATTGACGATGGCGTGTTCATCCGTCCGTACCCTCGTGCAGGCGAGATCTCGTCTTACCTGAGAAATCTGAAGGCTGCCGTAAGAGATGACTCGTACCTGGAGGCCGATGAACACGATGCGCTGCTCGAGAAAATCAAGGAGTTCGAGAACATGCTCAGGGAGTTCCAGGGCCCGGTAAAGCGGTCTGATCTGTGAAGGCCAGACGTGTTTTCGGCAAGTAGGTGTACCGAAGATGCCAAAATATCCAAAGAACCATCGAGATGTTGAATATTACGCGCCGGGAAGGAAGAAGGCCATTGCCGGATCGACGGTGTCAACATCGGATTTCCTGGTGATGGTCCACAACGACAACCCAGACGCGACGATTTTGGAGCTGAAAAAGCTCATCACAGACCCGTCGAAGTACATCCTGTTTCCTGACGCTGTGGAGGTTCTGGACGCCTACATCAAGGTTGGGCAGGCAGATTATATCCCGCAATGGAGATAACCACGGCCTGGGGCGCTTTTATTTTTACCGGAGGATAACCAGAGTGATAACATCGAGCATCAGCACGGATAATCAGAAAGAAGATTGCAGAAAAGTCAAGATAGGAAACACCGAGACCCCTTGGCGGCCGCTGAAGATTTTGTCGTTCGGCGCCGGGATGCAATCGACGGCCCTGGCTCTGATGAGCTGTGAGAACGCCTGTGCAGCCCAAAAAGGAAGAGAGTGCCCGTATCCGAAGGTGCCAGTGTACGACTTGGTCATCTTCTGCGACCTTGGGTTCGAGCCTCCGTGGGTAAAGCATCAAGCGGACTTCGTGGAGAAATCATGTGAGTCCGTTGGAATTTGGTACAAAACGCTGGATACACCGCTGTACCAGGACCTGATGCGGGACTTCGGAAAGAAGCGGGTTGTCAGCATACCATGGTGGACGCTCGGAGATGACGGGCACAAATCGAAAATGCCGAGGAACTGCACCATCGACTACAAGGTTGAGGAGATCTCGAAGTTCATTCGCTGGAATGTGCTCGGATACCGCAAAGGTCAAAGGCTCAAAGAAGAGGACAAAAAGGCCCACGAGATGCACATGGGCTTCAGTTTCGAGGAGAAGAAGCGGTGTAAAGAAAGTCCGAACCCTATGTTTGTTAACAGGTTTCCGCTGGTTGATATGGAGTTAGTGCGGGCTGACAACTACGCCTACATCAAGGACGTGTGGGGCTTGGACACGAAGGCGTCCGCCTGCGCGTTTTGCCCGTTTCACAAGAACTTCTTCTTCAAGTATCTGAAGGAACATGAGCCGGCGACGTACCGGCAGCTTGTAGGAGTCGATGAGCTACTCAGAGACAACAACCCGAAGCCGCCAATGGACAGCGATCTGTTCATCAGTAGGAGCCGAAAGCGGCTGGAAGATTTGACCGACGAAGACTGCTGCGATGCGGAGTGTTTTGAATACCACAACCGGCAGGTGTGGAATGGATTTTAGGAGGCGCAAATGAGCAAGAGAAAGTTCAAAAAGGGAGAACGGGTACTCAGCATAGCTGAGATCCCTGAGCACGACTGGTTCATAGTCAAGTTTAGCCAGAAGGAAAAGACTATGCACAGAGAGGTGCTTCGTTCGTGGTCCATCCGAGCCTGCGAGATGCTCATAGACAGCGGGCGGGCTTTCGTTGCACAGCGGCTCACAAACGGGGAGTTCTACGAGGACATGAGCGACGAAGAGATCAGGGAGATGCTCGAAGAGAATATGTGCAGCTACTGCCCTCTGCCCGATGAGCTCAAAGGAGCCCATTGCTACGGTGGCCAGCCCGTCATGTGTGAAGGGTTGCATTGTGATGAGGCCATCGAAAGGTGGAAAGAAGAGTATGTTGAGTAGGGAGGCGAGCCATCTGAAGTACACACCGATCAAGAGCGAGGAGGAAGTTGCAAAGCGCATAGACGGACTGGGGTACAACCGCTTCACAATCTACACCTATGCAGACGCCCGGCAGAGGAAGCAAGGAGAACCGTCATCTGAGAGTGTAGATGGCGTAAGCGAAGCTGTGTCAAGGTTTATGGAAGCCTGCAAAATGTTCCCATGCGTAGAGCTGCATGGAGTTGACCTCGAAGGTAGCGAAGAGGCGCTCTGTATCGGAGGAACAGACCAAGACCTGAGAGAGGAAGGGGAGTTTATCGAATGGCCGGAGCTGGAATAGACATTAAGGCTCTTGCCGTAGACAAAATTAAAGCCGAAAAAGATTGTTGAACGATGGGGGGTATTTGATGATTGATGTAACAGAGCTTGCCGTTAAATCGGCTTATAAGGGAATCCGTCTATTCGTTGAGTACGATACGCCAGTCACTATTCGCATAAAAGCGAAGCGAGGAAATCTTACGGTCACATATCACATCAATACAAAAACTACTGAGCTTGATGAACGGGGTCGACCGCACATAACCGCAGACGTGATCCTGATGCTCGCCGGTAAGGCGTTGGACAAAGAAGAAGAGCGTATGATTCGAGAAGGAGATCCAAGGATTTTGGATGACTGCTTAGAAATGGAGGAAGGAACGTGAAAAGCGAGTTTATCAAGATTTACAAAGAGAACATCCGCCGGCCGGGAGCCGAAAAATTGCTGGCATGGCTGGAAAGCTCGGACTTCTTCGACGCGCCAGCCAGTACACGCTTCCACCTGTGCCGGACTGGAGGACTGGTTGAGCACAGCGTCCATGTATATGAGCGGCTGCGCATGCTTTATTCCATTGAGTACGAGGAGCCTAATTCCCCCTCTGGAATTGCCGAAGAGGCTGAGGAGACCATCGCTATCTGCGGTCTGCTTCACGACATCTGCAAAGTAGGCGTGTATGACACAGAGCCAAAGAACCAAAAGAACTATGACCCTGAATACCTCAAGACTGTGAGCCGGAAAGAGATAAAGCACGATAACATCGGAGACTTCGCATGGGAGACAATCCTGAAGTACAAATACGATGATAAGATCCCGTATGGGCACGGAGAAAAGTCGGTGTACATTATCTCTGGGTTTATGAAGCTGACAAGAGAGGAGGCCATGGCAATCCGATGGCATATGGGACCCTGGCAAGATGGAGAGAAACAACTCGCCGGAAACGCATTTGGTCGCTATCCGCTCTCGGTGCTCACGCACATCGCCGACATGCAGGCCACCTACCTGGACGAGGTGGACGATGATGGGAAAGTCTGATGAATGGGTCGCCGTCGTTGGATACCGCTGGCCGTACCGCATCAATCGGGAAGGAGTCGTGCAGAAGCAGCTTGACGACGGAAGCTGGTACACCCTGAAACCGTATATCGGTGGAGGAAGGTCCAGGGCCATGGTGAAGATGAGGACTAAGGACAACCGGAAGGTTGAGGTCCCGCTTGTATGGCTCATGGCCGATGCTTTCATGGGTGGTCGGCGGCCTGGATACGGCATCATACACAAGAATGGGGCGAAGCTCGACTGTTCATACAGGAACCTTGAGTTCAGGCTTGCAAAGGACTGCGGGAAGATGTCGTGCCGGTCGAGAAGGAAGCCTGTCATGAAAGTGGATAAGTCCGGTAATGTGATCGAGGTGTATCCATCCGGTCGAGAGGCAGCGAAGAAGAACTATATCAGCCAGAACTCGATATGGGCGAGGTGCCACAACAGAGTGAAAGATCCGTTCAGATTGGACGGCTTCAATTACCAGTACGAGAACACACGATAAAATGGAGGTTTGACATGAAAGACGTAATCGCTATGGACGAGATGGACATGGAAAGAGAGCATGATGGCTACGAGGAGCTGCTCTCTGGCATCAGACGGGAGTTCCAGAAATGTGTGAAAGACGGGGAAGAGCCCCTGTTCACCACGAATGTCAGCGGCCTGTACGATGTGCTGTTGCAGAACATCCCCGCTGAGGCCCGGCAGCACTACAACTGCAATGCCTGCCGGCACTTCGTAAACCGGTATGGCGGTCTGGTCAAGATTGACGAAAAGACCGGGAAGCAGACGCCTGCGATGTGGCAGGAGAAGGCGCCTTCTTTCTTCGCCGATGCGGTGAAGGAGATTCGCAAACGAGTGAGCAATGCTGATGTAACGGGTGTATTTGTCACCTCTGAGAAGACGCTGGGTACGCCTGTGACCGGAAGCTGGACCCACATGGCCGTGGAGGTCCCGAAGGACATGGTGTTCAACCACCGTCTGAAGAGTGCCCATCAGGAAGCGTCCGAGAAAGCGGAGGACTACCGGCTCCTGAAAGAAGCGATGTCCCGCTATAAGATTGAGACCGTCGAGGAAGCTGTAAACCTTCTGCGGTCCAATAGCCTGTACCGAGGTGAGAAGGTCCTTGGCGTAGCCGAGTGGTTCCTCGATGTGCTTCGCTCCACTAAGGGAAAGAGAAATAAGAAAAACATGGTATGGCGCAAGGCGGCTACGGCTCCTGCTGGATTTTGCCATGTGTCCACGAGCATGATCGGCACACTGCTGGAAGACATCAGAGCCGGATACAAAATGGATATGGTAAGCAGAAAGTTTGCCGAAAAGATGGACCCCCTGAAATATCAGCGGCCCCAGGCGGCGCCTACTGCCGGGAATGTGGCCCAGGCAGAGAAGATCGTAGAGAAACTCGGGATCGAGCCCTCTCTGAAGCGCCGTTTCGCACGGCTTGACGAGCTGGTTACCGTGTGGAAGCCCAAGAAGGAGGGGTCTGTGGTTACCAGCGGTGTGTTCGCCGGAATTAAGACCAAGTCGAGCGCAGAGACCGCAAGAAGCGGTATGGAGCCCACCGACACGATGACCTGGGAGAAGTTCCGGGCAACCGTCCTCCCGAAGGCGAAGAAGATCGAGTATTATGTGCCGACAAAATCCGACAACTACAGCGCCATCCTGACGGCGCAGGATCAGGACGCTCCTCCGATTATTCGTTGGGACACCGAGGAGCGGCGTTGCCCGTTCAACTGGTATGTGTACAGCGGTGGTTCCAGCCCTGCGCACTGGGGCCTGACTGCCGGCTCCTATGTGGAAGTTACCGGCATCGCCTTGCAGCCGAACATGTGGTATCCCGGATTTGAGCACGAGGGGAAGAGTGTGTTCTTCATCCTGAAGGACTGTAAGGACTATCGCCACTCTGGCGCCGGCATCGCCCTGTTCCCCGAAGTCCTGAAGGGAGAGCTCCGCGAGATCCGCTCCACCATCGAGGCGTACTCCCGCAAAGAGACCCTTGGCGGTTTCGACGAAGCATCTGCCTGCGGCATCCGGCTCCAGGGAAATGCGAAGTGGTGGGACTATCGCTTCCGCGTGACTACTGACGTAGGGACTGCCATCTACAAACTGGATCGCTGGGACTAAGGAGGAACATCTTGACCTGCATCATAGGATTTACGGATAGAGAGCGCGGAATATCTTGGATTGCAGGAGACAGCCTTGGGAGCAATGGCTACACAAAGGCTTCCGAGATGTCCGCAAAGGTTTTTAGGAATGAGCTATTTAAGAATGTGCTCATCGGAGGCACAACTACGTTCCGACACCTGGACCTATTGAGATATTCCGAAGATCTGTTCGACGAGGTGGACTTCTACAAGAAATCTGAGATTGACCACAGGTTCATGGTGACAAAGTTTATTCCGAAGATCGTGAAGCTGTTTAAGGAAGGAATTATCAGCGAACCTGAGACGGATCGCGGAGGGAGCTTCATCGTAGCTACACCAGGGCGGGTATTCAAAATCCAAGAAGATTACTCGGTGCTTGAGCCTGAGCTTGGGATTTGCGCTGTTGGATGTGGTGAGGAGATAGCGATGGGAAGCCTCATAACAACAATTGGAATGGATATGGAGCCGGAGGAAAGAATTGTTGCAGCGCTGTACGCAGCGGAGAAAATCTCGTGTGGGGTCCAGAGGCCATTCCGCATCCTCCGCACCGACAGGGAAGATGAGAGCATTATTCGATAGGAGCGATGAACATGAGCTATAAACCGACAGTAGTGTTTGATTTCGACGGCGTTATCCACTCTTACGCGAGCGGGTGGCAGGGTCCGGGTAATACCCCGGACCCCGTGGTTCCAGGAATTTCAGGTTCCATCAAGGAGATCCGGGATATGGGGTACAAGGTTGTCGTTGTATCTACGAGATGCTCCACCATTGAGGGGATGGCCGCTGTCAGCCGCTACCTCGATAAAAACGGAATTGAGGTTGATGGGGTTCTTGCGGGGAAGCCGCCGGCCCTCTGCTATATCGACGACAGGGCAATCTGTTTTGACGGTCACCCGGAAAGGCTGCCGGAAAGGGTAAAGAACTTCAAAACATGGCTGGAGGGCCAGAAAAGAAATGACGAACCAGTGGAGCGACTCCGGCCGTGCGAAGCAATCACCTACGAGAAGGGGAACGCCGAAAAAGTACAGGGACGCTTCCATGGGTGGGGCAGTAACTACGAGGAGTTCGAGATGGGACCTGGGAACTTCACAACTGCCATCATTGAGCTTGATGATGGCCGCGTGGTGGGATGTCCGGCCGAAACCGTTCGGTTTCTCGATAGAATGTCGAGGAATAAGTAATGAGCGGGGTGTTCTGGAAGCCGGTCAGATGCCACGGGTATTTGAAGCCGGTCAAAGATGGGCGCGTCATCGAACTGCTGAAGGACGATAAAGGCGTGGTTATTGGCGCTCAGTATTGGGGCGACGGTGAGGACATGCCGGGGAGTTGCGATTGCGAAGGAGCACTCGACTTCCTGAAGACATACTACGCACTTGAAGAGAAAGAGTTCGAGGGAGTTCTTGTTGGGAAGCGAGATGTCGTAGTGTCTGCTTGGTTGTATGCCGATACGGACTGCCGCTATGACGGAAGTGAGTTCATCCACTGCGGTAAGCAGGTAAATGACAGAGAGATGTGCGGCATCGTCTACTTCCGTCCGGGACAAAAGAGGTTCGTGCCGCTGAGCCTCATAGAAGAAATCGAGGAAAGGAGCTAACACCAATCCTGGTAAACCAGGTTGCCGGAAGATTGATAAGTCCGACGTAAAACTGTCTGTTACAGCGCGAGGGCCATTATAGGCCGATAGCATGGGAGGATTAGGCCGTTGACCGCAGCCAGCTTGGTTTGTGGTCGGTGTGAAGCACATAGCAAGTGTAAGTTTCGGCAAAGACAGCTTGGCCATGCTGTTGTTGCTCATGGAGGAAGGATGGCCACTGGACGAAGTTGTGTTCTATGACACGGGGATGGAGTTCTCGGCCATCTACGGAATTAGAGACCGGGTCAAAAAGCTGTTGGATGAGAAGGGCGTAGCGCTTACGATCCTCAAGCCTGGGTACGACTTCGAGTGGAAGATGTTTGAGAAACCTGTAAACGGCAGGAATGGCTTCCACTATGGGTACTCTTGGTGCGGCGGAAGATGCCGCTGGGGAACAAGAGACAAGCTCTCTGTTGTAGAGCGATACTGCAAAGGTTCTGCTGAGTATGTGGGGATTGCTGCGGACGAAAGGGGCCGGCTTGAGAAAGAACGGTCCGGGAACAAGATTTTCCCGCTTGCAATATGCGGAATGACAGAGGCTGACTGCCTCAGATACTGCTATGACAGGGGCTTCTTCTGGGAGGAAGAAACAGAAAGAGGCCCTGTCAGACTTTACGACATCTTGGATCGAGTTTCCTGCTGGTGCTGCTCAAATAAGAACCTGAAGGAGCTGCGCAACATCTACATGTACCTGCCGGAATACTGGAGACGCCTCGAAGCTATGCAAGAGAAAACAGAGCGCCCGATGAAGGGCGCAGGAAAGAGTATCTTTGAGCTTGGAGAGAGATTTGAAAAGGAGATTGCTCATGAGAAAGTCTGAAATTAAGGTTGGCGCCACATACACAAACGGCCGGGGCAGAGAGAGGCGGGTCATCGACCGTGGCGACTACCCGCTCTACGCCGGCCAGTTAGATCGCGACTGCATCCTGTATGAAATCGTAAAGGACGGCTCCAAGAAGAACCTGTCGGCCGGGGATAAAGGCCAGATGTCTGCTGCATCGTTTGCAAGCTGGGCCAAAGAAGAGGTGAATTGATGGATGGGCTTTGTTTAATGGACAAAAACGGGAATGAGGTCAGTATCAACGATTATGGACCAAATGGACAAGTGATTGTTACCACAAAAGATCGCGAGCAGTATTTCCTGAATTTCCAGCAGCTTTGTGAAATCCTGAAGGAACATTATGACGCGAAAAAATGATGACCGGGGGACGGAGTGCGAAATGAGAAAAGAGCTTTGCAAGCCGTGTATGCTTGCCTTGGTTGCGCAGGGAAAGACAGTGAGGCCGGCCGGCGGAAGATGCGAAAAGATCACCTGCTCTGAGTGTGGGCGCCGCCGGTTTGGATCAGCCTATGAAGTGACTGGTAGGAAAAAGAGGAAGGAGGCGGCCGAGTGAATTACCCACTCTACAGACCGTGCCGCGTCGGAAAGTATCTGTGCGAAAATGGAGTCTTTCACGGGTGGGCAGAGATCTCCGAGATAGTGCCGCCGTCAGTCACTATCGGCGGACACAGTGGTGGAGTTGTCAAGGATATTGTCGCAGTCGTGGAATTGGAGGACGGAACTTTGCGAAAGTTCCCGACAAACAAAATCAAGTTCCTTGACAGCGACCGGCTATTCAATGATCTCCACTACGACGGAGGATGCTACCCGGACGAAGAGGAATGAGGTGAAGCGAAATGCCAATCAAGAACTATACCGCGAAAGTGCCGGCAGCACAGACGGTCGGAGAGATCCAGGGCATCTTAGCTGCCCACGGCGCCAGAAAGATTATGATGGACTACGGAGACAACGGCAAAGTTCTCGCTGTCACCTTTAGCCTCTCATGCGGAAATGAACTCATGGGGTTCCGGTTAGAGGCGAAACCGGAGGGTGTGATGTCCGTCATGGCAAAAGAGCGGACGAAATGCGACGCAGAGCAGGCGGAACGCATCGCCTGGAGAAATGTGAAGGACTGGATTGCTGCACAGGTGGCGTTGGTGGAGACCGAGCAGGCCACCATGGACGAGCTGTTCTTACCGAAGCTGGTCGACAGGAACGAGAGAGCGCTCTACGAGGCTTTCCAGAGCGGGCGCCTGATGCTGGGCGACGGCAGAAGTAAAGAAGGTGGATGGGAGTGAAAGACAAGCTCATCTGCCCGTTCTGCAACAACGAAGACAACAGACCAGGGGCAAAGTTCTGTTGGGTGTGTGGATACGGGTTTCCCCTGAGTGGGTCAAGGAGCGAACCCTATGAGAAAGCAATCGAGACCTTTGGGCCAGAGCACCAGCAGCTCGTGGCCATCGAGGAGATGTCCGAGCTCCAGAAAGAACTATGTAAGCGGTACAGAGGGTTTGAGAACCATGAGAATATCGCGGAGGAGATTGCCGATGTAGAGATCGTCCTTGAGCAACTCATGATGATGTTCCAATGCAAAGATGAGGTCAGAAAGACCAGGGCTGAGAAGGTGGAGCGGCTCTGGGGCAGGATCTGCAAAGCGAAAGGAGAAGTCGATGAAACCAGAGACCAAGCTCAGGAAAGCCATGGAGGTCCAGGACCCGAATATCCGGCTTGCGAAGCTGGAGAGTGTTTGCCTGACGACACTACCGTATTCGGAGGTATGGAAAAAGGCCAGGGAAGAAGCGCAAAAGCTACGCAAAGAAGGCGCCAGATACTGGTGACGGGAAAGAAGGGAAGGTGGAGCGAGAGATGAGAAAATATCAAGCGGCATACAAGTGCCCGCTCTGCGGCGCAACACTCTGCACTGGAGAAGCGAGGGAGGTCCCGTACGATGAGCTTCCGAGACTTCTCACGGCCGTTGTGAAAAATCAGCAGTTTGCGTGGAACCCGTATTTGCATCAAGCGCCAATGCACATCCCACATAAGTGTCGGGACGGGAGTGCTGGGCTTGCGCAGTTTGCTGGTTTCATTGTGGCGGGATGAAGGTTCAAGGCTTCCTGGTCTATAGGGTGTGGTACGGGGACGCCCTGGTCTACGTAGGAAGGACCAAACAGCCGCTTCAAGACAGAATACGAGGGCATCTATTCCAGAGGCCAATGCACCGAACAATCGACATCTCCCAAGTAACGAAGATTGAGTATGCTGAGTTCAACACCGAAGCGGACATGAACTTGTACGAGATCTACTTCATACTGAAGGAACACCCTCCCCTGAATGTTGATGATAAGGCAAAAGATTTCCCGACGGTAGAGCTGCCTCCGGTGGAGTGGAAGGAGTTTTCGACAAGGCTCTGGGACAAATGGTCAGATGAGCTTGAGCGGAAAGCCGGTGAAAGGGAGAAGCTGCTGAGACGGTATCACCAGATACCGGAGGACATCAGGGTTGTCAGATCGAAGTACAGAACAGGCGAAATCGACATAGACGAGTACGAAAGAATGAGAAGGAACTTAGAGAGAGAACTGGATAGCCTGAACAACGCCATCTGGCGAAGGTAAGACCCGAGTAGGTCCAGCTACGCATGAGCAATAATACATCCCATCAAAAGATGCCCCCCCAGGGGCTCCAGAGACCAGAAAAAGCGACCGTACCCATTGCCGGGTACGGCCGCTTTAAGTTCATGTATTCAGAAGACTGTTCAGCCTGTCAGACGCTGACTCGTCGGAGCACAGGAGCTGTATGTTGAGGCCGGAAGGAGATGTGAATACGATCTTCCCGTACTTCATCACTGGGAACTGTTTGTTGTTGGAGTAGCGTTTATCCGGCGATCCGTCCTTATTCGCATAGGCCCAGACAGTCGAGATGCGTTCACTGTCGGAAGGGATGGGCCCGGTTTCGACGAAGCCGATGGCGGAAATGCCGAACTTCACATCGCTGTAGTCTATGGCTCCGAGCTGGCGCTTGCCAAGGATGAGGAGCCTGTCCGGCATGATGGCTACCTGCTGCCCATGGAACTTAAAGACTATTGGGTGTATGTTGGTGGTCAAATACCAAGGGAGCTTGCACCCGGAGGTAACTTTTTCTGTGCTCACTGCGTTCT
>ERZ857503.1490-NODE-1490-length-13215-cov-3.792629_pt1 | contig 13215 bp, 14 predicted proteins | sample MGYA00519766_ERZ857503 | MGnify/ENA primary metagenome ERZ857503 (study PRJEB31778, sample SAMEA3449345) | human gut metagenome | biome: human gut; feature: human-associated habitat; material: faeces | place: United Kingdom | collected 2010/2012 ...
TGCTTGCGCCGAAGCCGGTTTTGTGCTATTCTATGCATATTTACAATGGTTGGGAGGAATGTATCATGCGCCACGCCGGCACACAGGAAATCGAAACGCCGCGGCTGCTTCTGCGCCGCCTTATGCCGTCGGATGCCCCGATGATGTACGCAAACTGGGCCAACGACCCGGAGGTCACCCGCTGGCTGCGCTGGACGCCGCACAAGGATGTGGCCGAGACGCAGGAGCTGCTGAGCGCATGGGCGCTGCTCTATCCCAACGAGGACTACTACCAGTGGGCCATTGTGGAAAAGGCTTCCGGGCAGGTGTTTGGCAGCATCGGCATCTTCAATGCTCTGCTCGGTGACCCGGCACAGAAAGCGCTCTGGCCGCAGCAGGACTGCACAGACGGCATCTGGGAAGCAGGCTACTGCATCGGGAAGCACTGGTGGAACCATGGTTTTGCAACCGAAGCTTTAAAAGCAGCAGTAAACTACTGGTTTGAGAATACAGACGGCGGCTGGCTCACCTGCTGCCACGCAAAAGAGAACCCTGCCAGCGGCCGGGTGATGGAAAAAGCAGGCTTTCTCTACCACCACGATGCCATTGATCATAAATTTGACGGCACACCGGTGGAGTGCAGAAGCTATCTGCTGACAAGAGAACGATATAACAGAAAGGACTTACCTTGAGCGAACTTTACGATATTTTGGTAGAAACACCCCCGACGAAGGTCATTCTGCTGGCGCTGGATCAGGGCCTGTGGGACTGCGAGCGCAGCCTTGCAGAGCTTTCCGCCCTGTGCGAAGCAAACCACATGGAAGCCGTGGCACAGGTGACCCAGAAGCGCCAGACCCCAGAGACCGGCATCGTGCTGGGCAGCGGCAAGCTGGAGGAAGCATCCCTTGCCGCCGAAACGCTGGGCGCGGAATGCGCCGTATTTGACGGTGAACTGACCGGCAGCCAGATCCGCAACATCTCCAATGCGCTGGGCGGACTGGAAGTGATCGACCGCACCATGCTGATCCTTGAAATTTTCCGCAGCCGCGCCGTCACCAACGAAGGCAAACTGCAGACCGAACTGGCCCTTCTGCGCTACCGTCTGCCCCGTCTGCAGGGCATGGGCGAAGCGCTCAGCCGTCAGGGCGGCGGTGGCGGCGGCGGCGGTGGTGCCCGCCGCGGTGCCGGTGAGACCAAGCTGGAACTGGACCGCCGCCATGTGCATGCCCGCATCGATGCGCTGGCTGAAAAGCTGGCCGAAATGGAAAAGCGCCGGGGCGAGAGCCGCAAGGCTCGTGCCAAGACCGGGATGCCGGTGGTCAGCCTTGTAGGCTATACCAACGTGGGCAAATCCAGCCTCATCAATAAGCTGTGCAGCCGCAAAAACCTTGCCCGTGTGTCCAGTACGCCGGGCAAAACAGCCACCATCAATTTCTATTCGGTGGACGACTGCTACTTTGTGGACCTGCCCGGCTACGGCTACGCCAAGGTGAGCAACGCCGACCGTGAGCGCTGGGACGACCTCATCAACAGCTACTTTGAAGCACCCCGCCACCACACCCTGCTGGTGCAGCTGCTGGACTGCCGCCACGCCCCCAGCGCCGACGATGAGCAGATGCTGCGCTACCTGCACTATCACCAGATCCCCTATGTGGTGGCTCTGACCAAGGCCGACAAGCTCAAAAAGAGCCAGCTGGCCAAGACGCTGGAAGATTTTGAGAACCTCTGCCGCCCCTATGGCTGCCAGAAGGTGGTGCTGACCAGCGGCGAGAACGGCTACGGCATCCCGGAGCTGCAGGCGGTGCTCAATGCCGCTGTGGCCGGGGAACAGGAAGCGGAGTAAACCATGGCCTACAACGAATTTGCCTATTTCTACGATGAATTCAACGGCGAGGCCGATTACGATGCCCTGTATGCCCACATCCATGCAAAGCTCAAGGAGCACGGCATCCACGACGGCATCCTTGCCGACCTTGGCTGCGGCACCGGTGAGCTGACGTTGATGCTCACGCAGGCGGGCTATGATATGATCGGCATTGACCAGTCCGAGGAGATGCTCTGCGTTGTGCGCGATAAGGCCGAACAGCTGGGCCTTTCCGGCAGGCTGCTGCTGCTCCGGCAGGATCTGCTCAAGCTCGATCTGTACGGCACCATCCGGGGCGCGGTGTCCACCTTTGACACCTTCAACCACATCCCGGACCTCGACACCGCCATTGCCAACGCGGGCTTTTTCATGGAGAAGGGCGGGGTGTTCCTGTTCGATATGAACACGCCCTACAAGCACCGGAACGTGCTGGGCGACAACGCGTTCACCTTTGAGGAAGAGGATGCCGCCTGTGTGTGGCGCAACCACTACGATGCCGCCAACCGCCGCGTGGAGATCACCGTGGACATTGACTACCACGAGACCGGTGAGCACTTCCACGAGCAGTTCTGCGAGTACACCTATGACCTTGACACCATCCGCACCGCGCTGGAAAAGCACGGCTTTGCGCTGGAAAGCGTCTGCGACGGCGAGACCTTCGGCCCGCTGACCGAGGACAGCCAGCGCTATTTCTTCTGCGCAGTCAAGCAGTATACACAATTGGAGGGATAACTTTATGGCAAATCTGATCCGCGGCCTGTCGGAGAACGGCGGGGTCGTGTTCTGCGGCGTGGACTCCACCCAGATCATCCGCAAGGCCGAAAAGCTGCACACCACCAGCGCCACCTGCAGCGCGGCACTGGGCCGTCTGCTCACCGGCGCGGCCCTGATGGGCTCCATGCTCAAGGACGACCGTGACCAGATCACCCTGCGTGTGTCCGGCGGCGGCCCGGCGGGCGTGGTCATTGCCTGCACCGACGGCACCGGCAACGTGAAGGGCTGCATCGATCACCCCTTGGTGGAGCTGCCCGCAAAGCCGAACGGCCACCTGGATGTGGGCGGCGCTGTGGGCAAAGACGGTGTGCTCACCGTCATCCGGGATAACCGCCTGCAGAAGGAGCCTACCGTGGGGCAGGTGCCGCTGGTCTCCGGCGAGATCGCCGAGGACCTGACCGCCTACTACGCCTACAGCGAGCAGGTGCCCACCGTCATGGCGCTGGGCGTGCTGGTGGACAAAGACCTGTCCATCCTGTGCGCAGGCGGCTTTATGGTGCAGCTGCTGCCCGGTGCCACCGATGCGGAGATCGATCAGCTGGAAAAGAACATCGCGGCCATGCCGTCCGTCACCACCCTGCTGCACGAGGGCAAGACCCCCGAGGACATGATGCAGCTGGCGCTGGCGGGCTTTGACCCCAACGTGCTGGACGAGCGCGATGTGCACTACCAGTGCGACTGCAGCGCCGAGCGCACCAAGGAGATGCTGTTCAGCCTTGGCCGCAAGGAGCTGGTGAGGATGCGCGACGAGGACCCCGCCTGCGAGGTGGTGTGCCACTTCTGCCACAGCAAGTACCAGTACGACCTCAACGACCTGCTTGCCGAGTACGACGCGCAGGCGGCGGAGCGTGCCGCTGCAGAGCAGGGGACTTGACAAACCGCTAAAAAACAACTATACTACAAACAGAAAAGGCGCTGTCCGCAATGGTCAGCTTCCCTTCGGCTAAGGAGTCAATAAGAATGACCGCTCAGGTTTGGGAGTCTGGGGCGGTCATTTCTTATTGTTATGGATCTCTTTGAAGATTGCCCATGCGATCTGAAATGTAATCCCAACTGTACCGCCAACAATGACGAACAGCTGCAGAACCTCTTCCAACTTCATGAAGCATCCCCCCTTCCGCGTTTGCGAACGGGGGAACAAACAATAAGCTTTTACGTCCCCCGGACGCTTGCCGGAGGGAAGCATGACCACCTGCGCTTGCAGACAGCACCTTAACGCCACCCTTTGGGGTGGTGTTTTTAGTTTAACATATTTTTTGGCGAATTACAACGGGAATCCTTTCACCCGCAGATGTCCGCTGCCACGGTGTAGGTAACGGTATAGTCCAGTACATTGCCGTTCACGGTGCAGTCCTCTTTGCGGGCGATGTGCTCCGCGTCCGGCCATGCGGCGTACAGCGCCTGCAGGCTTTGCAGCCGGGCCAGCGCGGCGGCCTGCGCTTCGGTGCGGTGCAGCGTTTCCGGCTGCTGCACATAGCGGCAGGTCTCCTCCACAGAGCAGGGCAGGGCAAGGCCCAGAAGCGGCACCTCCGGCTGGAAGTGCCGGAGGATCACCGCCGCATGTTCCGGCGCAGGCGCGGCGGGCAGGGGAAAGGTGTGCCCGAACGCTGTCACCCGGTATGCGCGGGTGCACGCGCCGGTGTACTGCTGCACCGTCTCTTTCAAGGGCACGGTGCGGGTGTCGCTCCACTCAAACTGCGCAACCACCGTTCCGGCGGCGGGCGCAAAGATCAGGGTGCCGTCCCGCTCGGCGCGGGCTGTGCCAATGAGGCCCTGCCCGGCTTCCACCTGCTGGCCCGGCTGCACCAGCATGGTGCCGCTGGTAAGGTTCGTGCGCAGAACAGTGCCGCCGCATTTTGACCGGATGCCGTGCAGCGTTCCGGCGGCAATGTCCGGCTTGGGCCTGGCCGCGGCGGCTTCCACCACCAGCCGCCCTTTGGCAAAATTCAGGCTGGCCCAGGAGAACTCGCCGCTGTGCAAAAGGGCGTACTCCCCGGCGGTGAGCTTTGCCTCGGTCACAGCCGCACCGGGCTGCAGGCCCGCTTCCCGCAGGACGGCGCAGGCCCGCGCAGCCTGTCCGGTGGTGAGGGCAGAGGTGTCCGCATACCAGACGAACTGCTGTGCAAAGAGCAGCAGCGGCACAAACACCGCCAGCCCCGCCCAAAGCCCGGCCCGGCGCAGCAAGGGGCGCAGGCAGAAATACAGCCCCAGCTTCCGGCGGATGCGCAGCCGCACCCGGTGCTTGCGGGCCAGCGCGGCAAGGCGCGGGTACTGCCACGCGGCGCACCGCCCGCCAAACCCTCCCGGCAGGGCCGTTACCCCGTAGGGATGCAGCCCGGCCCGGGCGGCAGCGGTAAGCAGGGCTTCGGTGCTGCCATTGCATGCGGTGAACTCCACCGCGGCCCAAAGGCTTACCGGTTCCATGGGCACCTCCTAGTCATCCGCAAAGTCCGTGCGCACGAACCGCCCCCGCAGGGTCAGGCGGCTGGCGGTAAGGGTGACGATCTTCAGCCCGTCGCCGTAGATGGTCAACCGGCCATGGGGCATCTGCAGGCACAGCCGGTCGGGGCTGTAGGCCAGAATGCGGCAAAAGTGCTCCACCTCCATGCGGCCCCCGCTCAGGTAGACGGCAGGGGTGTGGTAAAAGCCCTGCGGCGGCTGACGGAACAGCAGGGCCAGCCAGCTTTGCGGCAAAAGCCGCTTTTTGCGCTTGGCACACATCCCATTCCCTCCCATCCCGCAGTTCTGCCCGCGGCGCGCTGCTACATATATATGGATGCGGAGGGCTGAGTTATGAATCGAAGCTGGAATTTCCGGCGGGGCGTGCTGCTGGCGCTGGCAGGGTACACGGCGTTTCTGGTGTTTGCCGCGCCGCAGCGCTGTGCCGATGCCCTGCAGGCGGGGCTGCGGCTGTGCGGCGGGCCGCTGCTGATATCGCTGTTTCCGTTCCTCATCGTATCGGCGCTGGCGGCAGGCTGCGGGGCCGGGCAGTGGCTGGGCTTTGTGTTCCGGCCTGCGGCGCGGCTCATGGGCATCCGGGCAAAGGGTGCGGGCGGCGTGCTGCTTATTGGGGCCTTGGGGGGCTTTGCACCGGCGGCGGTGGCTGCGTCCGAAGCCGTGCGCACCGGTCAGCTCACTTCCCGGCAGGCCTCGGCGCTGCTGCCCGCCTGTGTGTGCAGCGGGCCGTCCTTTGTCATCCTCACGGTAGGGCAGCAGATGCTGGGCAGCCGCGCGGTGGGGGTGCGGCTGTTTGCGGCCCAGCTGCTGGCGGGATACCTCACGGCGGCGCTGCTGTGCCGGATGCAGGGCGGGGCCGGGCAGGCTCCACCCGCGCAGGGGGAAACCATTCCGCTGCCCGCACTGGACGCGGTGATCGCGCAGGCGGCAGTGACCTACCTGAAGCTCTGCGGCTTTGTGCTGTACTTCCGGCTGCTGGCGGCAGGGTGCGGGGCATTGCTGCCACAGCCGTGGGCGGCGCTGCCCGCCATGCTGCTGGAAGTGTGTTCCGGCTGCGATCAGGCCGCCCGCACCGGGCTGTGGGCCAGCACGCTGTGCTGTGCGGCGCTCAGTGTGCAGGGGGTGTCGGTGCTTTTGCAGGTGCGCACCATCTGCCCGGCCGAGATCTCGCTGCGGCCTTTGCTGGCAGCGCGGGCGGTGCATCTGCCGCTTTCGGTGGCGCTGTTCTGGCTGGGCAGCACCGTGCCGGTGCAGGCCGTGCAGACCTTTACCACCCTGACCGAACGAGTGGTGGTGCTGCGCCGTGTCCCGCTGGACTGCGCCCTGCTGGCCTTTGCCGTGTGCTGCATCACGGTGGAGGAGTTGGCGAGAAGTTAAGGTGCGGGCTGGGCTGTGGGCTGGGAGTTTCTCCAGCGAATGTCCGGGAAGTGGGGCCCCGTGCGTAAGCACAGGGGCGGAACCGTGGGTTCTGCAACTGCAACGACCGCCGCCAATGGCGGAAACAGGGAGTTGCAGTTGGGGCCGCGGCCAGCGAGACGCAAGCGAATGCGACGCGGCTGCTGGGTGCCGCAACCCGTTGCTGTTCGCGGAGAAAGCTGCCAGCACGCAGCCTGCGGTTTCAGGGAACTTTATCAGGTGCTACTGTAGGAGCGTTATCTGAGTAAGTTTGAACTTTTAAACGATACAACGATTGAAAAGTAACTTTGTCAAGGTGAGAAAGTTCCATTGTTCTGAGAAAGTTCCAACTTTGTCAAATATCCGAACTTTGTCAAGCTGACAAACATCAAATTTATAACGTAGATAAGTATTTAAAATGGAACTTTGTCAGATGTTTCTCCACAGTAGCAGGTATACCAGCGATTCCTGCCATCTTTTCCACGTATCGCTTGCTTTGCGATTTGGCTGGACTTCGTGAGGTCACTGTACACACGGTTGTATGTACTGTCACTGCACCCGATCTCCCGCAGGACGGCGGCGCGCAGCTCGTTGCTGGGCATCGACCCAAGGCGGCTCTCGGGCAGAACGTTCAGGATGGCGCTGCGGGTGTCCTGCCGGGTCTCCGCCGTGCGCACCCGCCGCTCCTCAATGAAGTCGGCATCCTTCTTGTCGGTGTAGCCGTCAAACACGGCCCGCGCGGTCTTTACGCCCTCCACCTCCACATCGTCGATGTGCAGCAGCACCGTCTGCTGGGGGCGGGCGTAGCTGTTTTTCTCGTGGCTGAGATAAATTTTGCCGTCGTTCTTGGCGCGGCCCATCATCAGCACGCTGCGGGCCATGTCCCAGATATCCGAGCTGTCGGCCAGACGTGCGCGGCCGGAAACGCCCTGCTTTTTGTTGGAGTGCATCACGATGAGCACCGCGCAGCCCTGCTTTGCGGCAATGGCGCGCAGCGGCAGCAGGGCACTGCGCATCTGGTTGCGGCTTGCCATCTCCACATCGGAGGGCAGAAAGCTCTGCAGCGGGTCCACGATGAGCAGCAGCGGCCCGGCCTTGGCGGCAAAATCCGCCAGTGCCTGATCCTTGAGGGTAAGGGGCTGGCCGGTCTTGCCAAAGTAGTCGTCGGCGGTCAGCACCAGTACCCGGTTCATGTCGGCCCCGGCCGCCAGCAGACGGGCCTTGAGCACCTTGCCGGGGTCGTCCTCGCCCGCAAGCAGCAGCACCTTGCCGGTCTGCTGCGGCGGCAGCGGAAAAAAGCCGGAGGTCTTGCCCGCCGTCACATAGGCAATGAGCTGTGCCTGCCAGATGCCCTTGCCGGTGCCGCCGTCGGCACCCAGCAGCGACACTTCGCCCAGCGGCAGCAGCTGCGGCACCAGCCACGCCACGCTCTGCATGGGCACATCGGCCAGCAGGCCGGGCTGCGCCGCGCTGCCCTCCAGCGCAAGCTTGCGCTGCTTTGCGTCCGCGTTCACGGCTGCCATAAAGGCTGCGGGGTCGGCCTGCCACGCCTGTTTGCAGGTGTTGAGCCATTGATCGATCTTGTAATTGACGGCGGGCAGCTGCATGTTGCAGGCTGCGCCGCGCACGTCGTCCAGCAGGTCTTCCCGTGCAGCCGGGTCGGTCTGGTGGAACATTACCGCAAAGGTCAGGCGGCTGAACAGCTGCTGCTCGGTCCTGCAGGCATCCAGCATGTTCAGAAAGTCTGTGCGGTCCTGAATGGATACTCCCAAAATACATTTCTCCTTTCGCTGTGGTTTATAACTGGAAGCAAAACCAAATGTTGTTGCTATAAGTATAACTCTGAAAAAACAACGTGTCAACAAATAGTTTTTGCGCAAAAAGCCACAGCTTCCGGGGTGAAAATGCACAGGAAAATGGGGAAAGAAAAAGAGAAGGCGGGCACCTTCTCTTGACAAAACGGCAAAAAATAACTATACTACAAATAGAAAAGGTGCTGTCCGCAATGGTCAGCTTCCTACCTTTACAATCAAGATTGACTGCACGGAGTTGGAAGGCTGTGGCAGTCAATCTTTTTTGTTGTCATCACATTTGCGCTGAGAAAACTTCTCCAAGACCTCAACGGTCAGGCGAACTGCATCAAGGATCAGACTCAACAGCATGAGAATGACCGTGAGCAGAGTGAAAAGCTCCATCAGGCTCATTGATATCCCTCCCTTCGCCTTCAAGGCTCCGGGCAGGGTACTTCCAAAAAAGTTTCCTCCCGGAACCTCTGCTTCATTCCATGTAGAAAGAGCAGCGATACAGGGCAGGAAGCATGACCACCTGCGCTTGCAGATAGCACCTTAACGCCACCCTTTGGGGCGGCATTTTTAGTTTAACATACTTTCTGACGAAATACAATAAGAACCCACAGAAACGACGCTTTGTAAAATTTTATGGTGCATGGTTGCTTTTTGAAAAAAGCAGAGTATAATAAAAGTGAGAAAGTAAGAAAATCGCACAAAGGAGGATGAAGGATGCTGACGGAATTGAGGACAAAATCCCAGATCACCATTCCAAAGGATATTGTAATGAAGATGGGCCTGCGTGAGGGCGACAAGCTGGAGATCGTGGAGAAGGATGGCGTGATCGAGCTGATGCCGGTAGCCGTTTACCCCAAAAAGTATCTGGACGAGCTGCGCAGCGAGATCAACGAAGCAAAGGCCAAAATTGCGGCAGGGGAGCAGCCGGTGTTCGACACTGTGGACGCACTGTTTGAAGCGCTGGACGGTGCGGACGAATGAATTACAAGATCACCTACACCAAACGATTCATAAAGAACCTGAAGCGTTTGAACGCAGCGGAGCGGGCGCAGCTGAAAAAGAAGCTGGAAATTCTGGAAATGGACCCGCTGTATCCGTATCGACCCGCTGAAGTAAGGAGTGATTCTGGATGTTACAGCCGAAGCTGACAAAGGTGGAACCCGTAAAACCGCTGAAGCTCTGCCTTTATTATGAGACGGGCGAGGTAAAGCTGTTCGATGCAGCCCCTTATGCCACCGGCTCGTGGTACGGCAGGCTGCAGGATGAGCGTTACTTTGCTACCGTGCATCTGCTGCCGGGCGGTATTGGCATCGAGTGGGAAGAGGGGCAGGATATCGCCCCGCATGAGCTGTACGAAAACAGCGTTCCTGTGAAGAAAACAGCATAACCCAATGCAAAAGGCCGCTGCGTTTACATGCAGCGGCCTTTCCATTTGATGGGGAGTATTCAGCGGCGGTTTACTGGATGCCGGTCACAGGATAGTCCTGATCCTCAACGGCCTTCTTCAGCACGTCGTCGGCGACCTCGGCGTTCAGGGTGACGATGGCGGTGCCGGCCTCGTGGCTCACCACGGCCTCGTCCACCTCGGGCAGGGCTTCCAGAGCCTTCTTCACGCGGGCTTCGCAGTGGCCGCACATCATGCCTTCCACTTTCAGGGTCTTTTTCATAGCAGTGTCCTCCTTGGTACTCTCTTTATTTGCAACCGCTGCGGGCTGTGCGGAGACAGCGGGCAGGGAAGCAGCATTTTTTGCTGCACGATCGTGCTTTGTGCTGTGCACGTCGAACAGGTTCAGGCGCAGGGCGTTGCTTACCACGCAGAAGCTGGAAAGGCTCATGGCAGCAGCACCGAACATGGGGTTCAGCGTCAGGCCGAAGGGGATGAACACGCCTGCGGCCAGCGGGATGCCGATGATGTTGTAGATGAACGCCCAGAACAGGTTTTCGTGGATGTTGCGCAGGGCAGCGCGGCTCAGGCGGATGGCGGCAGGCACGTCCGACAGCTTGGAGTTCATCAGCACCACGTCCGCCGCGTCGATGGCAACGTCGGTGCCTGCGCCGATGGCGATGCCGGTGTCGGCACGGGTCAGGGCCGGGGCATCGTTGATGCCGTCGCCCACCATGGCCACCTTGCCGGATGCCTGCAGCTGGCGGATGACCGCTTCCTTGCCGTCGGGCAGCACGCCTGCGATCACCTCGTCCACACCGGCCTGCCTGCCAATGGCATCGGCAGTGCGCTGGTTGTCACCGGTGAGCATGACCACGCGGATGCCCATGGCCTGCAGCTCCCGGATGGCGCGGGGGCTGTCCTCCTTGATGGTATCGGCCACCGCGATGATGCCCAGCAGACGGCCTGCTCCGCCGAAGAACAGGGGCGTTTTGCCCTGTGCGGAAAGGGCTGCGGCCTTCTCCTGCAGCTGTGCGGGCACGGTGACTTTGGTGCCGATAAAGGACGCATTGCCGCCAAAGATCTCCACGCCGTCCAGCTTTGCGGCCAGACCGTTGCCCGGCAGGGCGGCAAAGCCGGATACCTCGGGGGCGGTGAGCTTCTGCGCGTCGGTGCAGGCCAGCACGGCCTTTGCCAGCGGGTGCTCGCTCTTGCGCTCCAGTGCGGCGGCAAGGGTGAGCAGCTCCGCCTCGGAAACGCCCTCGGCGGGCAGAATGTCGGTCACTTTTGGTTCACCGCTGGTGATGGTGCCGGTCTTATCCAGCGCCACGATCTGGGTGCGGCCTGCAGCTTCCAGCGAAGCGGCGGTCTTGAACAGGATGCCGTTCTTTGCACCCAGCCCGTTGCCCACCATGATGGCCACCGGCGTTGCCAGACCCAGCGCACAGGGGCAGCTGATGACCAGCACGGAGATGCCGCGGGCCAGTGCATAGCCCAGCTCCCGGCCCAGCAGCAGCCACACGATGGTGGTGACCACCGCGATGGTAATGACCGCAGGCACGAAGAAACCGGACACTGTATCGGCGATTTTTGCAATGGGAGCCTTGGTGGCGGCGGCATCGCTGACCATCCGGATGATCTGGGCAAGTGTGGTGTCCTCGCCCACGCGGGTGGCCCGGCACTGCAGGAAACCGGACTGGTTGGTGGTGGCAGCGCTCACCTTGTCGCCCGCAGCCTTGTCCACGGGGATGCTCTCGCCGGTCAGGGCGCTCTCGTTCACGGCGCTGGTGCCTTCCAGCACGATGCCGTCCACGGGGATGTTCTCGCCCGGGCGCACCACAAAGATGTCCCCCTTCTGCACCTGCTCGATGGGCACGGTCACTTCGGCACCGTCCCGCAGCAGGGTGGCGGTCTTGGGGGCAAGCTTCATCAGGCTCTTGAGCGCATCGGTGGTCTTGCCCTTGGAGCGGGCCTCCAGCATCTTGCCCACCGTGATGAGGGTCAAGATCATGGCAGCGGACTCAAAGTAGAACTCCATCATATAATGCATGACCAGCTCGCTGTTGCCGTCCACCTGCGCGCGGGTCATGGCGAACAGGGCGTAGGTGCTCCACACAAAGCTTGCCATGGAACCCATGGCCACCAGCGTGTCCATGTTGGGCGAGCCGTGGAGGAGCCCCTTGAAGCCGTTGATGAAGAACTTCTGATTGATGACCATGACGATGCCCGCCAGCAGCAGCTGCACAAGGCCCATGGCGATGTGGTTGCCGTCGAACCAGCGGGGCAGGGGCCAGCCCCACATCATGTGGCCCATGGAGAAGTACATCAGCACCAGCAGAAAGCCCAGCGACGCAATGAGCCGCCGCTTGAGCTTGGGGGTCTCGTGGTCGGCCAGCGCGTCAAGGTCGGCGCTGGTGGAGCTGGCAGCCGCCGCGCCCGCACGCTTGGGGCTGGCACCGTAACCGGCATCCTGCACGGCCTTGATGATCTCGGCAGAGCTGGCGGTGCCCTCCACGCCCATGGAGTTGGTCAGCAGGCTCACCGAACAGCTGGCAACGCCGGGCACCTTGCTCACGGCCTTCTCCACCCGGGCGGAGCAGGCTGCGCAGCTCATGCCGGTAACGTTGTATTGTTCCATAAAATATCACTCCTACGTTGAGTATGCACGGGAAAGGGCTTCTTATTTCATGAGCTTGGGCAGCAGATTCACCAGCTCGTCCAGCTTTGCCTCGCTGCCCGCACGCAGGTCGTCCGCCACGCAGGTGGAGATGTGCTGGGCCAGCAGCTCCTTGGAAAAGCTGTTCAGCGCCGAGTTCGCCGCCGCCACCTGCACAAGGATGTCCACGCAGTAGGCATCCTTTTCCAGCATGCCGCGGATGCCGCGCACCTGCCCCTCGATACGGCTGAGCCGGTTCAGCAGGGCCTTGTGTTCCTCCGGGGTGCGGTCCTTGTGGCGGCAGCAGGAGGGGGTGACGCTTTCGGTGGGCACAGCGGATGCGTCAACGGCCGGAGCCGTGGCAGCTTCGGGCTGGGCGGGCGTGCCGCAACAGCAGCAGGGCTTTTTCTCGTTGTCCATAAAATATCTCCTTTACCCATAGGGGGTATACATCTTACAGCATGAGTATAGCACAGCAAACCCGATAAATCAAGTAGGGAATTGAAAAATACAAACAAAAAGAGGGAAGGCACTGCAAATGCCTTCCCTCTATCAAATCACTTTTACTTCTCCAGAATCCGCGGCACAAACAGGCCCAGCATCTTGCCCCACCAGTACCACTCGTGGGAGACATCGCCGCCCCAGACCTCGAGGTGGGCGGGCAGGCCCTGTGCGGCCAGCACATCGGCCAGCGTCTGCGTGTCGGCTTTGGCATCGTCCTCGTAGGCACCCTGACCGGCGCAGAGCATCAGGCTGTTCTCCTCGGCCTTGGACAGAACATTCCTGTCGCAGATGCCGTTCTTGCGCAGAGCGGCGAGGGGGCTGCTGCGGAGAACGAGGTCGTCCTCTGCGCTGCCGAGGAAGCGGCCCATATCGTAGAGGCCGGAGAGGCCCATTGCAC
>ERZ857503.1494-NODE-1494-length-13210-cov-2.738274_pt1 | contig 13210 bp, 12 predicted proteins | sample MGYA00519766_ERZ857503 | MGnify/ENA primary metagenome ERZ857503 (study PRJEB31778, sample SAMEA3449345) | human gut metagenome | biome: human gut; feature: human-associated habitat; material: faeces | place: United Kingdom | collected 2010/2012 ...
CGCCCAGATGCTTTCGGGTAAAATCCAGCTGTAAAACGCGTCCTCGGCGACGGTGTCGGCTGAGCCGGGCTCCAAGCTGAGCGGCGGAAGCTTTTCGATATAGCCGACGGACTGCAAAAACCACGCTTTTTTATACATACTGTCGCCCATAAGCAGCAGATAGACCGTATCGAGCGTGAACTTCGGGGCGCTTTCCGCAAAAACGGGCGGCAGGCTTTCGCATGTTTCTTCGGTTTTGGCGGCTGTGGGTTTGATTCTTTCGACGCTTTCCGTAAACGCGTAGCCGATGCCGGTTTTGGTGGTGACGGCGCCGTTTAGCCCGGCTTTTTTCAGCAGGCGGCGCACGGCGGAGACGGTATCGTAAATGAGGTTGCTGACGTCCGAATCGACATCATACCCCCACACATGCGCGGTGATTTGCTCTTTTGTGAGCGTTTGCCCGGCGTTTAAGACAAGGTAGCGCAGCAGGCGGTTTTGCTGTGCGGTGAGGTCGATGACCGCTTTATCGTTTTTTAAAGTACCGCCCGTGGCGTTATACGTGACGTTTTGGATTTTATAAAGCTCGTCCACCGCGTTTCCTCCTTTTTTATGGATAACCCGATTATAGCATTGAATGTGCGGTTCTTCAACGCTGTTCGGCGAAAATCGAGAAAAAATCGAGACCGTTTCGGGATAGTACCGAGAACCGTTTTTTATCCTTAAAGCACAAGAAAAACGCTTTAAGGAGGAACGGATATGGCAGCGAAGGTATTTGAAAAGAGCGCGGAGGAAACAGCGTTCCGCGCGGTTTTAAAGGAAGTGTACGAAAGCGGAAAAAACAGCGTTGCTGTGTTGTGGGCGGACGCGGCCCTTTCCGCACGCTTTCAGGAAACCCTGTATGCGTTTCTTTTAAAGGACGTTTTGGGCAGTGCTGCGGCGGGCGTAAAGCTGCGCGCACTGTGCGCTTTTTGCGGCGGCGAAGCAGAGACGGCGCAGACCGAATACACGCACGAGACGTTCATCGGCCTGATGAGCCCCATTACAAAGGGCGAAAACAAGGGCGCAGTGCGCCTTGATTTATTTTTCAAAAAGGGGGAGGCGCATTTTATCCCGACGCTGTTCGCGTATGTGATGAATAATATCCTCGGCGATTGCTTTAAAAAAGCCGTGCCGGACAGCTTAGACCGTGAGCTCGAGGGCGAAGACGGCAGCATGGCGCTTGGCGCGAGTCTTGCGGGTGAAGAAAACACGGAGCGCGAGGTGGTGAGCGAGATGATGAGCGCCGGCATGGTGCAGGCTGTGTACGAGACGCTGCACGACCGCCCGGACGAGCTTTTCGCCTTTGCACACAAGCAGAGCGAGGGCCAGATGGACTGCAAAACGCTTTTAAAGACACTGCGCCGCCTGCGCACGCCCGAAAAGGTTTATCTGGATGCGATGACGCTTCTGGGCGCTGCGGCGCAGAACAAGGCAGAGTGGGACGAAAAGGCCCTCTTACGCTTGGAACGCATTTTAAAAATGGACGATTGCCGCGCCGCCGCGGAGCTTTCCGCCTGCGCAAACCGCGCGAAAACAAGATTGAAGAAGTCCGCAGCGCTGCTTGCCATGCGGTAAGGTATGGGGTGCATAAAATCAATGCGCGTTTGGGTCGGGTGCATCGGTCAAGAAGCGGACGGGGGCAGGGGTATCGGTGTGCGTGCCGATGCACTTTTCCATCCAGATCATGTCGTACCAGCGGCCGAATTTATAGCCGCATTTTTTGAACGTGCCGACCGTTTTGTAGCCGAGGTGAGCGTGAAAATCGGCACTGTTGTGGTTTAAGTACTCGTCCTCCTTGTCGATATAGCCGATGCAGGCGTAAAGGTTTAAAATGCCCATATCTTTGAGGCGCTGCTCCATGGCTTCGTAGATCTTTCTGCCGAAGCCCAGTTTTTTGGCGGTGCGGTCAAGGTAAACGGTCATTTCGCATGACCAATCGTAGGCGGCGCGGCCGATGAATGAGCCCGCGTAGGCGTAGCCCATGACCTTGCCGTCCGCTTCGAGGACGATGTACGGGTAGCGCAGCGTGATGTTTTTCATGCGGTGTCGGAATTCTTCGAGCGACGGCACATTGTACTCAAAGGTGATGGCGGTGTTTTTTACGTAATAGCTGTAAATTTCCAGCAGGCGCGGTGCGTCGGAAAGCTTGGCGTCACGAATCAAAACAGTGCTCATGAAAATACCCCCTAAAAGCGCAAATACAAATCGTAAATTTGGAAAAAGCATAGCACCGCCGGGGTGAAGTGTCAACCCGGGCGGTGCTGTTTTGTGGCAAGGACGATGGTTTCTCGGGAGTTTTTGCCGGCCTTGCCGAGAAGCGACTTATTATGACCGGAGAGGAGCGCTGCCCGCGGGAACGGTGCAGGAGAATATCCGCGTGCTTTCATGATTTGTTCACGAAAAGTTGGAAATTTTGAGATTGACTTTCCGCCAAAAAACGCATAGAATAGGCTAAAATAACATCGCGCCTATTTTAATCGCGCGCGAGAGGAGAGAGAACATGAACGAAGTGAAAACACCGAAAAAGCCGCTTGTTTTTTATTACGGCATTGCGATGGTCGTTTTGCTGCTTTTAAACATGCTGGTGATGCCACTGATTACACAGCACCAGGTGGAGGAAGTGGACTATGGCACGTTCATCAAGATGACGGAGAACAAAGAAATCGGTCAGGTGGAGATTGAAGACAACCAGATTTTGTTCACAAATAAGGACAAGAGCAAAATTTATAAAACCGGCCTTTTGAATGACGACGGCCTTGTACAGCGCCTTTACGATTCCGGCGCGGAGTTTTCCGGCGAGATTGTGGAGCAGATGTCCCCGCTGATGAGCTTTATCGTGAGCTGGGTGCTGCCGGTTGTGCTCTTTGTGGTGCTGGGACAGCTTTTGTCGCGGCAGCTCATGAAGAAAATGGGCGGCCCGAACGCCATGAAGTTCGACATGGGCAAGAGCAGTGCGAAGGTGTATGTGCAGTCTTCGGACGGCATTAAGTTTGCGGACGTTGCGGGCGAGGACGAAGCGAAGGAGAACCTTTCCGAAGTTGTCGATTACCTGCATAACCCGAATAAATATAAAGAGATTGGCGCTTCCATGCCGAAGGGCATTTTGCTTGTGGGCCCTCCGGGAACCGGCAAAACAATGCTAGCTAAGGCGGTCGCCGGCGAAGCGAACGTGCCGTTTTTCTCCATGTCCGGCTCGGAATTTGTCGAGATGTTCGTTGGCATGGGCGCATCGAAAGTACGTGACCTCTTTAGGCAGGCAAAGGAAAAAGCGCCTTGTATCGTGTTCATCGATGAAATCGACGCCATCGGTAAAAAGCGCGATAATCAGCTGAGCACGAATGATGAGCGCGAGCAGACCTTAAATCAGCTTTTGACCGAAATGGACGGCTTTGAGGGCAACAACGGCGTTATTATCCTTGCCGCGACGAACCGCCCGGAGTCGCTTGACCCCGCCTTGACGCGTCCGGGTCGTTTTGACCGCCGCGTGCCGGTGGAGCTGCCCGACCTTGCGGGCCGTGAGGCGATTTTGCGTGTACACGCGAAGAAGATTAAGGTTGCACCCGACGTTGACCTTGCGAAGATCGCGCGCATGGCTTCCGGCGCTTCCGGCGCAGAGCTTGCGAACATTGTGAACGAAGCTGCGCTGCGCGCCGTGCGTGACGGTCGTGCTTCCGCAACGCAGGCCGACCTTGAGGAGAGCATCGAGGTTGTTATTGCGGGCTATCAAAAGAAAAACTCTATTCTCACAACGCGCGAAAAGCTCATCGTTTCGTACCACGAAATCGGTCACGCGCTGGTGGCGGCGAAGCAGACGAACTCCGCGCCGGTGCAGAAGATTACGATTATTCCGCGCACGTCCGGCGCGCTGGGCTACACCATGCAGGTGGAGGACGGCAACCATTACCTGATGAGCCGCGAGGAGATTGAAAACAAGATTGCGACGTTCACGGGCGGCAGAGCCGCGGAGGAAGTCGTGTTCCATTCCGTTACAACGGGTGCATCGAATGACATTGAGCAGGCGACAAAGCTTGCCCGCGCAATGATCACGCGCTACGGCATGAGCGACAACTTTGATATGGTCGCGCTGGAGACGGTGACGAACCAGTACCTCGGCGGCGATGCTTCACTGGCGTGCAGCGCCGAAACGCAGGCAGAGATCGACAGACAGGTGGTTGACCTTGTGAAGAAGCAGCACGCGAAGGCGGTGCGGATTTTGCAGGAGAACCGCCCGAAGCTCGACGAGCTTGCAAAGTTCCTGTACGAGAAAGAGACCATCACCGGCGAAGAGTTTATGGAGATTTTGAATCAGTAAAGAATTTAGATAAAACGAAAGCGCACAGCCTCGAAAAGAAGCTGTGCGCTTTACTTTTTGATAGGTGTTCTTTTTAAGAGTTTGCTTTTTGCAAGCTCTTCGGGAGATCCCCTAATGGGGTCTCCCACGAGTAAACAGTCCTGATTTTGGGTAGGCAAAATGGTTTCACCCTTGGAACCTGACCGACTTTTTGAAAAAAGTTGGATCAAAAACTTTTAGACACGCTTTCACGTGGGCTTTGTGTTATTTCTTACCTGTATAATACTTCGCAAGCCCGCCTTCACCGGTTTCTCTGTATTTGGAGAACAAATCCCGGCCGGTCTCGTACATGGTGTTGACGACGACGTCAAACGAGATTTTTCTTGTATAGGTGAGAAAATTCGCAAGGCTCAGCGCGTTGATGGCGCGCATGGCGGCGACGGCGTTGCGTTCGATGCACGGAATCTGCACGAGTCCGCGCACGGGGTCGCACGTAAGGCCGAGGTGGTGCTCCATAGCGACCTCGGCAGCGTATTCAATCTGGTCTAACTCCATGCCGTGCAGCTCCGCAAGAGCCGCCGCCGCCATGGAACATGCGCTGCCGATCTCCGCCTGACAGCCGCACTCCGCGCCGCTGATGGAGGCGTTCGTCTTGATAAGATTGCCGATGATGCCGCCCGCCGCGAGCGCGTGGAGAATCTCGGTATCCGTAAAGCCGCGGCGTTCCTGCATATACAAAAGAACGCTCGGCAGCACGCCGCAGGAACCGCACGTGGGCGCGGTGACGATGATGCCGCCTGCCGCGTTTTCTTCGCTGACGGCGTAGGCATAGGCGCACACAAGGCGGTTTTCGCGCGTTTCGGCGCTTTCATCGATGTGGAGTCGGCGGAAACCATCGTGATTCTGACGGTAGAGCATTTTCGCTTTGCGCTGCACGTCTAAACCGCCTTTTAAGGTGCCTTCGGTCTCTAAACCGCGGGTGACGGCTTCGCGCATACAGCGCCAGACTTCCTTTAAATAGTCCCAAATCTCCGTGCCCTCGCACTCTTCCGCATACTGCCAAAGGCGCATGTGACGCGAGGCGCAGTAAGCTTTGATGTCGGCGAATGTGGAAAGCGGGTAAACGTCTGCGGGAGCGTCTTCCGTTTCGCCCTCCGAGAGAATTTTACCGCCGCCGACGCTCATGACGCGCTCAAAGCCGATCTCTTTGTCGTTTTCAATGGCGGTGAGCTCCAGCGTATTCGGGTGGGGGAGAGGCTTATCCGAAAGGTCGAACCGAATTTCCACCGGCAGCGGTGCAAAGGTCTTGACGAGAATGTCGTCCGTCAAGTGGCCTTTGCCCGTTTTGGCGAGCGAACCGTACAGAGTGACGAGAAAACGGTCTGCCTGCGGGTATTTTTCTTTAAAGCGGTGCGCGGCGCGCTCCGGCCCCATGGTGTGGGAGCTGGAGGGACCTGTGCCGATGCGGTAAAGTTCCTTGAGTGATTCCATGTGGGGGTTCCTTTCAGAAAGCGAAATGATAAAAAGAGGGCTTGGGAGGCTCGGCGGGCTGAATGACACCGTTGATGATGCAGCGGCCGTCGTGGCGGAACAGCGCATTTGCAAGCTCTTTTTCGGTTTTGATGCGGTACGGGAACGCCATGCCGGCTTTGCCGATGTTTGATTCGTGTTGTTCGTGCGTATCGCCGCCGCTGGTGCCGTAGAGGCGGTTCCTTTTTGCAAAATCATAGCCGCGGCTGTTGTCTTCGTCGGAGTTGCCGGCGTTGTAAATTTCGGCGGCGTCCAATAGCTCCGGCTGCGGGAGTACGTTGGGGTCGATGTACGGCGCACGGCGGAAAGGATGCGCCTGCGAGATGAATCCGCCCGCTTCGTGCACGGCGTCGCAATAGTCTTTGATGGGCGCGACGTCGATATTCGGGTGTGCGAGCAGAAAATCGAGATCGATGCCGTAGGTGAGCACCTCTTTGCCGGAGCCGTAGTGGTGCTCAAGGCCGAACAGAATATCGAAATCCTTATCCTTTGCCCAGTCCTTTACGCGCAGGTAGGCGTTCCAGTAGGCGCGGACCTTATCCTCCCACGGCAGGGTTTTATCAATGGCGGTGCTGCCCTGCAAAAAGTGATTTGTAAAGCACATACCGGCGTAGCCGCGGTCATAATAGACCTTGGCAATGACCTCCGGCGGATTGTGTCCGCAGTGGCTGCACAGGCTGTCGTGCACGTGCATCTCGTATTTATACAGCATAAGGATGCCTTCTTTCACTTATTTTTTCGGCTTTAATTTACGGCGCTCGCCGTTCGGCTCTACGATGACCATGTTATCAAGCTGTGTACGCAGGTTTTTGCGGTAGGCTGCGATATATTCTTCGCGCAGGGCTTTGCGCTCTGCGGTCTCCGCTTCGGTGAGGCCCTCGGTTTTTGCTTTCTTTGCGAGGGCGTTGATGCGGTCTATCTTGCTTTGTTCCATAAGAAATTCTCCTTCATGTGGGATCAGTCAACGTCGGAAACCACATTGTTCGCCCAAATGCCCGAGCGCAGCAGGATGGAGCCGATGATGACCTTGATGATATCTGCAAACTGCACGAGCGCATAGATGCCGATGATGGACAGCGCTGTGTAGCGGCTGCAGAAAAACGCGATGGGCAGCGGGATGAGCCAAGTAAATACGCAGTCAAACAGAAACGTGATGAACGTTTTGCCGCCGGAGCGAATGGTGAAGTACGTGACATGCGCAAATGCCTGAATGGGCAGTGCTGCGCCGGCGACGAACAGAAGCTCGGTTGTGAGGCGCTGTACCTCCGGCGTGGTGTTGTAAATGAGCGGGATAAACGGCGCGGTGATGGCGATGAGCGCGCCAACGCCGATGTGCAGCACGACGGTAAAGAACAGAAGCTTATTATCCGTGCGCTTTGCTTCTTCAATCTCACCCGCGCCGAGCTGCTGGCCGATGATAATGGAAACGGCGTTGCCCATGGCGAACATGATGACGCAGAAGAGGTTCCATACTGTGCCGGCAATGTTCGTGGCGGCGACGACGGTCAGACCGCGCGTGGAGTAGCTTTGGCTGATCATCGTGGTGCCGATGCTCCAGAAGAGCTCGTTAAGCATGAGCGGCGTGCCGGTGAGGAGGATCTTTTTCACGACGGCACCGGGCAAATACAGGCTTTTATATAAGCCCTGTGCAAAAATAAATGTTTTTTCGCGGCGGTGGGTATGTATGATGAGATAGATTGCTTCGATATATCTTGCGATAACGGTGGCGATGGCTGCGCCGACGACGCCGAGGCGTGGTGCGCCAAAGCTGCCGAAAATGAGAATGTAGTTTAAGACAAAGTTTGTGACGATGGCGATGATGCTGGCGGTCATCGGGGATACGGTCTCGCCGGTTTCACGCAGTGCTGGAATAGCTTTGCGAGAAGCTGAACGGTATGAGACCGATCAGCATGACGAACAGGTAGTTCTTCGCTTCGGAAAGCGTTAAGACGAGGTCGCCGCCGGATTCGCTTTCCGTGAGGAACAGCGAAATGAGCGGGTTATTGAAGAACAGAAGCGCGACGATGGCGATGACGGCCATTAAAACGCTGAAAATGAGCTTGAAGCGCAGCGCATAGCGCACGCCCTTGTGGTCGCCCTTGCCGTAGAACTGCGCGCCGAAAATGGACGCGCCCGCAAGGCCGCCGAAGATGGTGAGGTTAAAGACGAACAAAAGCTGATTGACGATGGCGACACCGCTCATGGATTCGGTGCCGAGGCGGCCGACCATGACGTTATCGAGCAGGCTGACAAAGCTTGTGATGCCCTGCTGCACGATCATCGGGATGATGAGGCGGATGAGGTTTGCGTAAAACTCCCGGTCGCCGATGAATTTTTCTTTGTATTTTTTGAACATAACTCCTCCAAAATATCCTAAAGCTTGATTTTTAAAAATTTATATCATCAAAACAGAGCTTCGCGTGACACGGCTGCGTGCGCCTGTTCTGTTCCCAAAAGAGAACCGTCCGTTTGACGGTTTTTATCGGTCTTCGGGCGGCAAAAGCTCGCCCAAAAGCGCTGTGTAGTCTGTGATGCAGCGGTCGCAGAGCTTTTGAAGCGCTATGCGGTCGCTTTCTTCCACAGCTTCGCTCAACACGCCGATGACCGAAAAGCCGGCGGCTTTTGCCGTTTTGGCAGCGTAGAGCGCGTCTTCAAACACAACGGTCTCATGCGGGGCGGCATTTAAATCGGCTGCGCACTTTAAATAAATATCCGGGTGCGCCTTGCTTTTGCCGATGGTGGAGCAGCTTTCGATGACGGAAATGTACGGCGACATATCAAGGCGATCGAACGCGGGCCTTAAGGACGCAATGTCCGAGGCGGTTGCGACGGCTGCGGGAATGTGGCGCTCTGAGAGCGCTTTTAAAAACGCCGCCGCGCCGGTGATCTCGGGCACTTCTTTGGCGTAGCCCTCGCGGGCGAGTGCGATGATGCCCTCATGAATCTCCTCAACGGTGCCCTCAACATGGAGTACGTCGTGGTAATATGCCGCGCACTGTTCGAGCGAGAGGCTGTTTAGGGTGCGGAACAGATCGTCGGGTGCTGCGATGCCCATTTTTTCGGCGAACGCGAACGTGAGTTTATTCCACATGGGTGTGCTGTTTAAAAGCGTACCGTCCACATCAAAAATGGCGGCGCGGATCTTTTCGGAATCTTTGAACATGAAAGCTCCTTTCAAAAAGGCGGACAAAAAAGCCCGCCTGCGTGCATATACATTAGAAGTATACCACGCAGGCGGAGGTATTTCAAGGATATAAGGGGCGTTTTACGGAGCTTTTCGACACAAAATTACTCCATGCCAATGACCTTTTTAATGGCGTCTATGCCGTGTTGTATTTCTTTACCGAAGGCCTCTGCCATGCCCTCACTGCTTTCACCGCTCGTTTCCGGCTCGCCGAGCAGAAGGAAGAATACGTAATCGCCGTCGGCGTAAATTTCGGCGGCCTCTATTTTGTCTTTGCTTGCGGTGAAATCTTCATCTGCAAGCAGGCGCTGCTTATAAGCCGCGAGCTTCTCTTTGACTTCGTCCGTTTTGCCTTCTTTGACTTTTACGGCGATGAACGTATCCGGGTGGGCCTTCTGCGCGGTGTTTTCAGCGTATACCTCTTCGTAAAGCGAGTCGTCCATGCCAAGCTCTGAGCGAATTTCATCTTCGGTCAGTTTCGTATCAGGGTAATATTTGTCGCCATAGGCTTCACGCAGGGCATCGCGGAAGGCGGAAAGGCCGAGCGCGGTCTCCGGCATAACGGAGGTGTCGTTCGGGGATTCACTCACATCCGGGGAAGGCGACGCAGACTGCGCGGGCTTTTCACTTGCGGCAGATGAGGAGGACGAGCTTTCGGTCGTTCGGCTTGCGCAGCCCGTGAATGAAAGCACCAAGAGCAAAGCAAGCAGAGCGGGAAAAATTCTTTTCATATCGGATCGATCCTTTCTACAAAAATAGCGTGCGCGACGGTATGCCGCGTTACCCATAGAATGCCCGTCTTTTTGCGGAATAAACGCCGAAAACGATGCGTTTTCTTCGATTTGCCGGAAATGATTGAAAAGTTCAAGCTTTTATAGTATACTGTGAACAAAGCGACTGAAAACAGCACGTTTCGCATTTGGAGGTGGGAAGTATGGCGCGGCATCAGGCTGCGGAACGGGAGAAAAGCGTCTCGGTTTTGGCATCGCTGCTTCCGTTTTTATCGGTTTTATACAGTGAATTTATTTTTGCATATTTTGCGCATATGCCCATAACGCCCGTGAAGGTATGGATGGCGCTGGGACTTGGCGGCATCGCGCTGGCGCTTTCGCGCACGACGCCGTTAAAGGGCTGAACTTTCTGCTTTTAACCGTGTGGACGGTGGGCCTTTGGGGCTTTACGTTCGTGCAGTTTTTATACCGGCAGATGTTCGGCGTCTGCATGGGACTGAAGGCCGGTATAAAAGGACTGGAATTTTTAGCCGGGCTTGTGCAGATCATCGGGCAGAATTGGCTTTTTTCGCTTTTGATGATTGTGGTGCCGGTGCTGCATTTTACACTGACGCGCAGCCTTTTAAAGAGACGCGTGAGTGTACTGGGCAAGCTTACGGGTGCAAACTGGATGGCCCCGCTCGGCGCGTGGCTGCTTTCTGCAATCCTGATTTTCGCGGGCGTTGTGCTCGGTCTGCGCGGCACGGCGGGCGAGCCCTCCGACCGGCAGCTTCTAATGACGCGCTTTGACGCGGAGGCGTCATTACAATCCTTCGGCGCGGCACCGGAATTTTTGCTGGATGTAAAGTACAACGTGCTGCGCATAGCGGGTGAAGAGACGATGGAATATTACCTTGTGCAGGACGGAAAAGATCCCGTGCAGGTAACGCCGACCCCGGCGCCGGAGAATTCCTGAAAAAACTCTGAAATTCACCCGGAAGTTCTTGACCCGGGTTTCAGAAAAACGTACAATAATAGAGTAAAGTCGAATAAGTGGGTGTGTCCCGGCTTTGCTGGGACACACCACAGCAAAAATGGAGATTTATGAAGCATTACCGTTAGAAAGGCGGTGCCAAAAACGAACACACAAAATCCGAACGAACAAAACAGAAACACGAATACGCCGAACGGCGCGAATTACACGAATCCGCTCCAAAACGAGTTTGAAAACTCCGCGACGTACCGCGTTATCCACAAGGTGGGCGACAAGGTGACGGAGAGCGTGAATAACCTCGACGGGGAGAAGATTTCCCGCGAGGTGCAGGGTGCGGTGAACGGCGTTGTAAACGAAGTGAACCGTGTGGCGGAGACCGTAAACCGCAAGTTTAACACGAACGCGCGGACGAATTATCAGTCGCCGCAGGGGCAGAATCCGGACGGTACGTACCACTATTCCTACACGCAGACGGCGTACTCGAATTACAAGCGCCCGAATACAAACCCGAATCAGGCTCCGAGCAGCGCGCCCGGCGGACCGTATAATCCGCCGCGCGGCACAGCGCCGCGAAATACCGTTTCGCAGAACGGTGCGCCCGTGCAGCAGCCGAAAAAAGCGCCGCGCAAGCAGGACATGATCGAAAAGTACAAGCCCTCAAACGGCCGCTATTGGCTGACGGGCATCGTGTGCATGCTGTATGCGCTGAACGGCCCGCTTTACCGCTGGCAGGACCTCATCACGTTTGTTGTGGTGGGTGCAGCGGCGTTTTTCATCGGCGGCAAAATTTTCAAGGGCAAAAAGTATTATGTGCCGGCGGAATCCGTACAGCCAGAGAAAAAGCCCGAGCCCGAAAAGAAGCCGGAGCCGAAAGCGGAGCCGCAGAAAAAGGTCTCCACCGGCGATCCCGAGGTGGACAAGATCATTGAGGAAGGCTACAAATATCTGCATGAGCTGCGCGACGTGAACATCCGCATCCCGGACGAGGTGATGACAAAGCGCATCGACCGCATGGAAGTGGCTTCTGCCGATATTTTTGCGTATATCGCGGAGCACCCCGAAAAAGCAGCGGAGATCCGCCGGTTTATGAACTACTATCTGCCGACAACGCTGAAGCTTCTGAACAGCTATGATAAGCTGAGCCGCCAGAGAGTGAAGGGCGAGAACATTCAAAAGACGATGTTTGAGATTGAAGGCATGATGGAGACGATCGCGGGCGCGTTTGAAAAGCAGCTGGATAGCCTGTTTGATGACGATGCGCTGGACATTGCAGCAGACATCAGCGTGATGGAATCCATTTTGAAGCAGGAGGGCCTTTCCGGCGAAGACATGAAAATGCCGGGCCTTGACCCGAACGACACAAGCAAAACACAGACAAAGTGATTTTTGACCGTGTGACGCACACGGTGAATATAAGGAGGACGAACAACATGAGCGACGTGAAATTGACCTTAGAGCCCGAGCTGGAGACCCCCGCACCCGGCATTCCTACCCTGACGCTGGACGGCGTGGAGGAAGAAAAGCCCGTAGCCGCTGAGAAGCCCGAAGTGCAGCTTACGCCCGAAGAACAGAAGGTCGTAGACGACTTTGCGGAAAAAATTGACATTACAAGCTCTGCGCTCGTGATGCAGTATGGCTCCGGCGCACAGAAGAAAATTGCAAACTTCTCCGACACGGCGCTTGCAAATGTGCGTACGAAGGACCTCGGCGAAGTGGGCGATGAGATCGCGAACCTTGTTGTAGAGCTGAAAAGCTTTGATGCGGGCGAAGAGGAAAAGGGCTTCCTCGGCTTCTTTAAAAAGCAGGCAAACCGCCTTGATGGCATGAAGGCACGTTACGACAAGGCCGAAGTGAACGTGAATAAGATTGCGTCTTCCCTTGAGGGCCACCAGGTGCAGCTGATGAAGGACATCGTGATGCTCGATAAGCTGTACGAAACGAACCTTGCGTACCACAAAGAGCTTTCCATGTACATTCTGGCGGGCAAAAAGCGCCTGAAAAGAGAGCGCGAAACGACGCTGGAAGAGCTGAAAGCAAAGGCACAGCGCTCCGGCCTGCCGGAGGACGCGCAGGCGGCAAACGACTTTGCACAGCAGTGCGACAGCTTTGAAAAGAAGCTGCATGACCTCGAGCTGACCCGCATGGTTTCCGTGCAGATGTCGCCGCAAATTCGTCTTGTGCAGAACAACGACCGTTTGATGGCGGAGAAAATTCAGTCCACCATTGTGAACACCATTCCGCTTTGGAAGAGCCAGATGGTATTGGCGCTTGGCGTGGCGCACTCTGCAGATGCGGTGCGCGCACAGCGTGAAGTGACCGATATGACGAACGAGCTGCTGCGCAAGAATGCAGAAAAGCTGAAGATGAGCACCATTGAGACGGCGCGCGAATCCGAGCGCGGCATTGTTGACATGGAGACGCTGCGCCAGACAAACCAGTCGCTCATCTCGACACTCGATGAAGTTGTGAAAATTCAGGAAGAG
>ERZ857503.1496-NODE-1496-length-13199-cov-2.518640_pt1 | contig 13199 bp, 8 predicted proteins | sample MGYA00519766_ERZ857503 | MGnify/ENA primary metagenome ERZ857503 (study PRJEB31778, sample SAMEA3449345) | human gut metagenome | biome: human gut; feature: human-associated habitat; material: faeces | place: United Kingdom | collected 2010/2012 ...
TGGGCCGGCGGCTCCACCGACAACCCCGGCGATTACTTCAAGAACGGCGACGTGGGCATGTACTTCTCCGGTTCCTGGAACTACAATGCATTCACCACGGACATCACCGGCTTTGAATGGGGCGTTATGCCTTCTCCGGTCGGCTCTGTGAGCGGTTCCGCGATTCTGGGCGGCTCCGGTCTGGCCGTGCCCGAGAACTCCGCCAACAAAGATCTGGCGCTCTCCTTCATCAAGTGGTTCTATGAGGAGGAAAACTTCTCTTACTACCTCGATCTGGACAAGGGCCTGTCCTCTCTGACGGGCGTGACGTACCAGCCCGCCGACGAGAAGGCTGCCGCGGACTACACGGTCCTGCAGGCGGAAGTCGGCCAGACGACTACCCTGTTCAGCGTGGACGAATCCTCCATGTGGAGAAACTATCTGGACAATGAGTACCGCGATGCTCTGAAGCAGGCGGTGAACGGCGACATGACAGCTGAGGAAGCCCTCAATGATTTCGCCGCCGCTCTGGCCGAGAAATCCGGCTGGGCCCAATAAGCAGAAAAGAAGCGGTCATACCGCAGCGTGTTTGAAAACGCCCCGCCCGGATGGGCGGGGCGTTTTCGCACGGCAAACGGGAAGGGAGACATGCGGAATGGAAAAGCCGCAGTACACCGCTGCGCACCTGAAGGGCATGAACCGCCATGTCGTATATGATTTTATTCGGGAACGGGGAGCAACTTCCAAAGCGCAGATCGTCAAGGAAACGGGCATCAGCCCGCCCACCGTCATCAAGATCGTGTCGTACCTTGTGGAGCGGGGCCTTGTGGTGGAGGCCGGCGAGGGTGCGGCCGGCGTGGGACGCCGGCCGCAGCTGCTGGCCATCAACGGGCCGGGCCGATTTTCGGCGGTGTTCGCGCTGGAAGGTTCGTTTCTCTCCATGGGGCTGGTGGACATCTCCGGCCGTGTGCTCCACAGGCAGAAAACACGCACGGCGCAGGATTTCGGCGCGTTTCTGGCCGAGGTGCGCGACGGGCTGGTGAGCAGCCTGCTGCACGCCGCCGGAGCAGACCCTGCACGGCTGATCGGCGTGGGCGTCACGCTGCCCGGGACGTATGACCCCGCGCGCCGCGTGCTGGATTACGCGCCCGCCATCGGTGTGTTCGGGCCGGTGGAGATCGGCCCGTGGATGGACGGGATGACGCAGAAGTTCGGCGTGCCCGTTTATGTGGAAAACGACACCAACGCCCAGTGCATGGGCGAGCATGAGCTTTGCCGTGCGCGGGACCTTGTGTATGTTTCGGCGGGAACGGGCGTGGGTGCGGGGGTCATGCTGGACGGCCGCCTGCGACGGGGCGAAACGAACAAATGCGGCGAGATCGGCTACAATGTGTTTTTCGAGGATTACAAGCGCACGGCCCGCGCAGCGGGCTGCCTGGAGCAGCGCATCGGTTACCATGTGCTGGAGCAGCAGTTCGCCCTGGACCGTTTTTCCCGCCGCAGCCAGATCCCGCCCGCGCTTCTGGCGCAGATGGCGGCCCAGGTGACGAAGCCCCTGGCGCTTTGCATCGCCAACCTGACGCATGTGCTGGACTGCAGCACCGTGGTGCTGGGCGGCGAGGTAGCCGAGCTGCTGGGCGACGCGCTTCTGGACGCGCTGAACGCCAGGCTGGAGGAGCTGTGCCTCTCGCCGGTGCGGGTGCGCCGTCCGGCCAGCGCGGACGACGGCCTCATCGGCATGGCGGCCCATATCACGCGCATGGAAGTGGATGCGCTTTTGGAGGAGGAATAGGCTGTGGCATATTTAAAGTTTCCGCTGTTTCTGGGGCGATACGTCAACCGCTGGCTCGTCAGCGGCATTGCCCAGACGCCCGTGCATTTCACACCGGTGACGCTGCACGGGGATATCAACCTGTGGCTGAAAAAGGGATTTTCCGTTCATGAAAATCCCTGCAAGACAGAATTCGTACGCGCGCGCCGGGCATGCCCCGCCGCGCTGCCCGCTGTATGCGAGCCGGTGCCCGGCGGCCGCGTTGGAGACGGCGCGTCGCCCCAGACGTTTGCCGTGTACTGGCCCTTCGACGACATCAGCCTTGACATCTCCGGCGGATGGGACGCGCCCACGCATATCCGCGCCTGGGCGTATACCGAGCTTTGGGCGGACGAGGACGGCCCCGCGCCGTTCCTCTTTACGACCTGCGGCGGAGCAGCCGTGTGGCTGAACGGCGAGAAGGTGCTGGAATTTACGCCCTTCACCCGCAACATCCCCGCGGATACGCCGCTGGAGCTGACGCTGCGCAAGGGCAGAAACAGCGTGCTGGTGTTTTTTGATGACCTGGCCGAGCGGGACGCGGCGTTCCTGCTGCGTTTGTGCTGGCAGGGAACGGATGCGCCGCCGGAGCAGCGCGTGCCGGTGGGCGCGGCGAACCCTACGCTGCTGGAGCAGGGCGAGCAGGCCATGCGCAGCCTTTGCTTCAGCCGCAACCATTATGCGGCGGGCCCCGTCAGTCTGCGGTGTGAAAATCCTTTCGCCCAGCAGACGCTGCATGTAACGCTGGAGGGCGCTACGGAGGAAAACGAGCAGGCGGGCGTGCTGTTCACGCGCACAGCGGATTTTGCCCCCGGGCAGACACGGGCGTCCCTGGGGGACTGCGCCGAGTTCCCGTTCGGATTTCTTCTGCTGCAGGCCACCGCTGTGGTGGAGGGAATAGCCATCACCCGCCCCATCACCGTGGAAACGCACGCCTCGGCTCTGCTGCCCCATGCGGCGGACACCGTGGCCGGGCGCAAGCGGCAGGCGCTGGAATTCCTGGCGCGCTTCGGCGAGCAGAACACCAACCGGGCCGTGGCGCTGCTGGCAACGGGCGGCAGCCCGGACGAGGCGCAGCGCCTCATTGCCGCGCAGGTGCGCTTTGTAGACCGCCGGTGCGACTGCAGTGATTTTTACCTCGTTTATTTTCCGCATATCCTGCGGGCCTGGGGCGCACAGGGCGCCGGCCTGCTCTCGCCGGAGCTGGAGCGCGCCATGCGGGCGTGCATCCTGAACTTCCGTTACTGGATGGATGAACCGGGCGACGACGTGATGTGGTTTTACAGTGAGAACCACGCGCTGATGTTTCATACCTGTCAGCTGCTGGCCGGGGAGCTGTATCCGTCGGAGACCTTTTCCAACAGCGGCATGACGGGCCTACAGATGCAGCAGAAAGCGAAGGGCCTGCTGCTGGAATGGTTCCGGGGATTTTTAAACGAGGGCTTTACGGAATGGAACTCCAGCGCTTACCTGCCCATCGACCTGCTGGGCCTGGCCAGCCTCTATGCCTGGACGCAGGACGGAGAGCTGCGGGCACTGGCAAAACGGGGCATGGACTATGTGTTTTATCTGCTGGCCGTACACAGCCGCAAAGGCTTTTTCGCAGGGTCCTCCGGACGCACGTACCTCAAGGAGCAGTTCGGAAACTGGTCCAACTGCACATCGTTCATGAGCTGGATCGGCTATGGCTGCGGCACTCCGGGCCACGCGGGCAAGGGCGTGGTTTCCCTTTGCCTGTCGGATTACGAGCCGCCGCGGGACTATGCGGCCTATTTCAATGTAGAGCCGGGTTTTGAGCTTGTGTGCCGCTCCACGCATGGTTATCAGAAGCACGTAGATCTTTATACCTATAAAACGTCGGGCTATCTGATGACAAGCGCGGCGGATTTCCGGCCCGGAAAGCCGGGCTATCAGGAAAATCCGCTGCAGCTCACATTCACACCCACGGCGCAGCTCTGGATCAGCCATCCGGGTGAGCGGGCGCTGTACGGCAAGGGGCGTCCGTCCTATTGGGCGGGCAACGGCACGCTGCCCCGTGTCAACCAGTACAAAGGCTTCGCCACGGTGTTTTATGATATCGCGCCGGAACACCCGGTGGATTTCACGCATCTGTATCTGCCCACAATGGAATTTTATCTGTGCCGCGTACAGGGCCCATGGGTGTTTGCGCAGGAGGGAGACGCCTACTGTGCGGTCTATTGCTCGGCCGGGCTCACGGCCCAGCGCTTCGGCCCGAACGCCGAGCGTGAGTTCATTGCGCCCGGCCGCCGCTGCGTGTGGCTGGTGCGCGCCGCGCAGACGGATGAATTCCCCAGCTTTGCGGCGTTCATCACGGCCATGCTGGCCGCGCCGCTGGAGGTGGACGCCCAGCGGCTTGCCTGCCGCTTTGAGGACCCGGTATACGGAGTGCTGCGCAGCGGCTGGAACGAACGCCTTTCGGTGAACGGCGCGGCAATGGAATACGGCGGCAGCGACCAGTACGGCGTGCTGGAGCTGCGGGAAAAACAACAGCCTGCCGCGGATGCGCAGGCATAGGAGGAAAGAATATGCTGGACCAGAAGACCCTGCACGCGGCGCTCAAAAAGGTGTCGGCCGCGATGATGCATCTGGAAAATACGGGCTTTGAGGAAAAGTACCCCATTGGCCTCATCGACATCAACCTGTGGGAATGGCCGCAGGGCGTGGGCCTGTACGGCCTTTACAATTATTATAAGCTGACGGGAGACCGCGGGACGTTCGATTTCCTGTGCGGCTGGTATGACGCGCGCATGGCCGAGGGCCTGCCCGAGCGCAACGTCAACACGACCTGCCCCATGCTCACGCTGCTGTGCGTGTACGAGGACACACAGGACGAACGCTACGGCGCGCTGTGCCGGGATTGGGCCGAGTGGGTGATGCACGGGCTCATCCGCACGGGCGACGGCGCGTTTCAGCACATGATCACCGGCGACGCCAACGACAGCCAGATGCTTATCGACACACTGTTCATGACGGTGCTGTTCCTGGCCAAAGCAGGCGTGGTGTTCGGCCGCAAGGACTATGTGGAGGAAGCAAAGCGCCAGTGCCTGGTCCACATCAAGTATCTGTATGACACAAGCTGCGGGCTGTATTTCCATGGATACGACTTCAAGGGACGCCACAACTACGGCCGTGTGCATTGGGCACGCGGAAACTCCTGGTACACCTGCGGCATCATGGAGCTGATCGGCCTTATCCCCATCGAGCCGGGGCTGCGGCAGTATTTTCTCGACACCTTCCGCGCCCAGGTGGACGCGCTGTGCGCCTGCCAGGCGGGGGACGGCATGTGGCATACGATCTTGGACGACCCGGCGTCTTATAAGGAAAGCTCGGCCACGGCGGCGTTTGCCTACGGAATGCTCAAGGGCGTCCGTCTGGGCTTTTTGCCCGCGCAGTATGAGGCGCCGGCCCTGCGCGCCGTGCAGGCCGTGCTGGCCCGCGTGGATGCCGCGGGCATCGTGGGTGGCGTTTCCTACGGCACGCCTGTGGGCAATGACGCACAGTTTTATAAGGATATCCCCGTCTGTCCCATGACATACGGGCAGGCCATGGCCATCCTGATGCTGGCCGAGGCGCTGTACCACACCGGGGAGGACGCGTGATGGAAACAGGCGCGAACGTCCCTCTGTATGGGCCGTATTCCAAAAAATATCTGGGCCTTTCCAAAATCGTTCCGCGGGCGCAGGTGCCGGGCGCGCGGTTCGACCTTGTCGTTCACCCCACCTGCGTGAACGGTGCGGTGCCCGTTCCCAACACCACGTTTCCCTGTGGGTATCATCCGTGGCAGGCCGCGCCGGACGGCTCGTTTTACAGCTACCGCTGCGAGCTGCTGCCCAAGGACAGGCTGTACGCGAGCATTGCGTTTTTTCGCCTGGATGAAAACGCGTGGGGCGTGCGCACGCGGTTCCACAACCGGACAGAGCTGCCCCGAAATTGTATGCTCAACTATTTCTGCGCGCTGGAATACCCGGCTGCGCGGCGGACGCTGCCCGTTCTGCCGGAGGGCGCGGTCCGCTGGCATGCGCTGGACTATGCTTCCTATACTTACGCGCAGCCGCGTCCGTGGGACGGCCTTGCGCCCGACGCGCTCCAAAAAGGTGAGTTCCGCGACGAGGCGTTCACAGACGGCCACGGCCTGGGCGACCGCGTGCCTCACGCCCACATGCCGCGCCTTGCGGGCCTGCGTCCCTTTGGCGCGCAGGCCGGGGATGCTGTGGGCTACCGCGTCGCCGTTCCCGGGTTTGAGGATGCCGCGCTCACGGTGCGATACCGTACCGTACCGCCGCAGGGCGGGCACGGAGAAAGGGGCGCTTCGGCGGAGCCGGTGGTGTTCGATACTGCGTTCGGTCCGCTGTCCTTTCCGCCCAGCGGCGCGCCCGCGTTTGTTTCGTTCCCGCTGGGCGCGGTGCCGCCGGGGGAGCTTGCGCTTACGCTGACGGCGCGCGGTACCGGCGGCGCGGGCGTGGAGCTGGACTTTTTTGCGGTGACGGCCCGCGCCCGGGCGGCTGCCGTCGGTGTGTGCACACAGGAGCCGGATGCCAGGCCCGTATTGGAACGGGAAAGGGACGGGCAGTACCGCCTGCGCTATGCCGGTGTGGACGAGGCGTTCTGTGTGCGCGTATACGGCGAAAGGCGGCGGGAGCGCCTGCTGGAGACCGGCTCTCTGGAGGATGCGCTCATCTCCCGCCTGTCCAACCCGGACCATACCTTCGACGATGTGCTGAATCCGTTTTCCGGTTCGTTCCGGCGCAAGCACAGTGACCCGGGCTGGTATCAAAACCTGCTGGTGAGCGGGCTGTTCCTGCAGCCCGGGGCCTGCCACACAGAATACGCCGTGCTCTCGGCCACGCCCCGGACGGACACGCCGCAGGCACTGGAGCAGGTGTTCCGCGCGGGCAAGCGCCGGGCAAAGCTGCCGGCCTTCAATCCGGCGGGCAGGCGCTACCGGCTGTCGGTGCGGTGCCTGCGCGCCGCCGCGCTGACGAATGTCGTTTATCCTTTGTACCGCAGGGGTGAAATGGTGGCGCATTATACGCCGGGAAAGCGGTGGGACTCTTTCTACACATGGGACTCCGGCTTCATCGGCCTGGGCCTGGCACAGGCGGACGCAGAGCTGGGCCGCCGCGTGCTGGAGCAGTATCTTTCCGGCCCGGAAAACAGCGATTTTGCCTTTGTGCACCACGGCTCGCTGGTTCCGGTGCAGTTTTACCTGTACCAGGACCTGCTGGCGCGCGCGCAGGATAAGGCCGGGCTGCTGCGGCTGTATCCGGCGATGCGGCGGTATTACGAATTTTTGGCCGGACGGGGCGAAGGCTCCACGACCGCGCGCTTTGCAAGCGGCCTGCTGACGAATTACGATTATTTCTACAACGCCAGCGGAATGGACGACTATGCGGCACAGGTGCTGATGCATGCGAAGGGCCTTTCGGGCCGCGCCGCACCCGTCCTGTTCACCGCCCATGTCATCCGCGCGGCGAAGATCCTGCGCCAGAGCGCGCGGCGCCTGGGGCTCGTGAAGGACGAGGAGCGCTGCGGGCGGGACATCGAGCGGCTTTCCGCCGCGCTGCAGTGCGCCTGGGACGGGGAATGCGGCTACTTCAGCTATGTGCTGCACGATGACGAAGGAAGGCCGCAGGGCTTTCTGCGTACGGACGCGGGCGAGAACGCAAACAAGGGGCTGGACGGTGTTTATCCGCTGGTGGCGGGCGCATGTACGGCACGGCAGCAAAGCACGGCGCTGGCACATCTGAAAAGCACGAAGGAGCTGTTCTCACCCGTTGGGCTCACAGCCGTGGACATGTCCGCGTCTTATTACCGGGATGACGGCTATTGGAACGGCGCGGTGTGGTTCTCGCACCAGTGGTTTTTCTGGAAAATCATGCTGGACCTGGGCGAGGGCGCGTTCGCATGGGACATCGCGCGCACGGCGCTGGAGGCATGGAAGCGGGAGGTGGACGACAGCTACGACACCTTTGAAATGATCAACATCGCCACGGGGCGCGGGGGCTGGTTCCACCAGTTCGGCGGGCTGTCGTGTCCGGTGTATCTGTGGGCGTGCGCGTATTTCCAGCCCGGCACGCTGAACTGCGGTTTTGACGTGTGGCTGGAGCGCGCATCCTTTACAAAGAACTGTACGGCCTGCACGCTGGAACTTTCCACCCGGGATTGTGCGCGGGATGCGCTGGTGCTGGCGGCGCTGTGCCCCGGCACGCGCGTGCGCGCCGTTTTGGGCGGCACAGTGCTGCCCTGCACCGAGCGCGCGCCCGGCGCGTGGGAGGTCACGGTGCCGCACGGGCTGAAAAACGCCGTGGTGGAGCTGCGGCCGGAATGACCCCTGCATACGCGGTGTGAAGCTTCCGTGCAGAACAAGGCCCCGCCCGTCCGCATCTGCTGCGGACGGGCGGGGCCTTTTGGTGTAAGAATGCCGTTTTGTCAGGCCTCCCGGGATTCCGCCGGAAGCTGGATGTAATTGTTGGCGGGCGTGATGCCGGCGCTCCCGTTCAGCCGGAACTGGGAAGGAGAGGTGTGGCAGAATTTATTGAACACGCGGTTGAACTGGGAAAAGCTGGTGAAGCCGCAGTGCGCCGTGATGTCTGCGATTTTCATATCCGTGTACAGCAAAAGCTGCTGGGCGTTGCGCACACGCGTCATCTGGATGTAATTGATGAGCGTGAAGCCCGTGACGCTTTTGAACTGGTGGGACAGGTAGTACGGGCTGATGAAAAATTTTTTGGAGATATAATCCAGCGAGAGCTCCTGCGCATAATTGCTGTGGATATAGCTGGTGATGGAGTAGATCTTGTGGGTGATGGAATCGTCGAATTCCTGGGGTACATAAGTGTTGCGCGGGCAGGCCTGTGCGTCGGCGCACAGGAATTCCACAAATTTGCTGTGGATGGCAAGCTCTGTCAGCGGCGTGCGGGGCTGCTTGCCCAGCGTGAAAATATCGTTCAGGTAGCCGAAGGCGGAGGCGCGCTCTGCATCGCCCAGGCGGTAGATGGGAACCTCCGCATCAAAGGGTGCCAGCGCCTGGCGCAGCATGCCGCCCAGGCACGGCGTGTCCGCGGGAATGGCGAAATTGATGATCAGGCGCTTGCGCGGCGCGCCCACGGGATATTCCGTTTTGTGCAGCAGCGCCGGGCGCAGAAACACGATATCATAGGGCTGCAGCGCGTAATAATCGCCCTCGATGATATGAGACGCCTTGCCGTCCAGCAGGATGTGCACCTCGTAAAACTGATGGAAATGCTGGAACTCCATATTGATGTTGTAAGAGCGCTCGTCGTAATCGAAAAAATAATACAGCGGCGCTTCGGCGTTGTTGATGGTAATGGAATAGGCCTGCTCGTAAAGCAGCGGTGCATTGTAATACATGCGCGGAGCCTCCTTTTGCGCTGTCTGCGGCCCGTTTGGGAGCCGGCGGCCGCCGGGCTGCCGGTTTTCATCCCCATTATATCGCAAAACGCAAAAAATGCAAATAGAAATGCGAATAAAGGCAAAAAGCAAGTGGTTTTTGTTATTTTGCCTGTGCTATACTGATGCTGTAAAGTTGACCATATTTTTGATGTATTTCAGGGCGGATACTGGTTATCTGCCTAAAATCTGTTTGCGCACCGCCGCCGGAAGAGCGGCTCCGGGCGCGGGAAAAACATCAAACAGGTTAGGAAGGTCCGCCGCAGCGGGGCGGATACAACAAAGCAAAGGAGTTTTGGTGCATGCAGGAGCAGGAGGTAGCGCGCAAGCTGGAGCTGTGCGTCGGCAGCTTTAAAAAGGTGCTGTACGAGCCGGACGATATTTTCCTGAAAAACATGGAGAAAAACAATCTAGCGGGAGACGACATCTCAAAGTACCAGCTTTGGGAGTGGACGCAGGGCGTGGGCCTGTACGGCCTGTGGAAGCTGTTCGAGCGCACGAAAGACGGGCGGTATCTGGCGACGCTGCGGGAATATTACGACGCGCGCATCGCAGACGGCCTGCCCGGCAAAAACATCAACACCATGGCGCCCGTCCTGGCGTTGTCCTATTTATATGAATACACCGGCGACGAGACTTACGGCGCGGTGTGCAAAGAGTGGGCCCAGTGGGTCATGGACAGCCTTCCCAAAACAAAGGAAGGCGGCTTTCAGCACATCACGTCCGATACGCTCAACGACGGCGAACTGTGGGATGACACGCTGTTCATGACGGTTCTGGTGCTGGCCAACATGGGCCGTATCCTGGGCCGGCAGGACTACACCGATGAAGCGGTCTATCAATTTTTGCTGCATACGAAATATCTGGCTGACAAAAAAACAGGGTTGTGGTATCATGGGTTTACGTTCCATGGCAACCACAACTTCGCGGGCGCATTCTGGGGCCGCGGAAACTGCTGGGTCACCATCGCCATCCCGCTGCTGCTGGAAATGCTGCCCGTCGGGCAGCCTGCCCGCCGCATCCTTGTGAACGCGCTGGAAAATCAGATCGCCTCGCTGGCAAAATACCAGGACGGCAACGGCATGTGGCATACGCTGATCGACGACCCCACGTCCTACGTGGAGGCCAGCGCCACCAGCGGCTTCGGCTATGGTATCCTGAAGGCCGTGCATATGGGCCTTGTGGACGCCGCCTATGCGGAGAATGCCAAAAAGGCGCTCGCCCCCATTCTTAAATGCATCCGCGAGGACGGTATTGTGGACCAGGTGTCCTACGGTACCGCCATGGGCCGGGAGACAAAGGATTTCTACAAGCAGATCCCGCTGCGGCAGATGCCTTACGGGCAGGCCATGGCCATGCTGTTCCTGATGGAAGCGGGCGAAGAAGCCTGACGCGCGGAAGGGGTAGGGTATGAAGCACACACGCCTGACCTTTGCGGCCTTTGTTGTGCTGATGGTGGGGCTCGGCTCCAGCGACAGCCTGCGCGGCATTTTCTCGCCGGTATTCAGCAGCCATTTTGCACTTTCGGCCACGCAATTGGGGCTCATCGTCACGGTGAGCTACATTGGCAACCTGGTGTTCCTTCTGGTGGGCGGCAACGTCATTGAACGGTTTGAAAAGAAAAAAGCGCTGCTGGCGCTGACGGGCATCTGGATGGCGGCGCTGGCAGTGTTCGCCTTCACAGATAATTACTATCTGCTGCTGGCGGGTATGTTCTGCGCCATGGGCGCGTCCACGCTGCTGAACACGACGCTGAATCTCGTCACGCCGCTGCTGTTCGCGTCGTCGCCCGCGTTTTTTGTGAATCTTCTGTTTTTTACACAGGGCATCGGCACCAGCGGCAGCCAGTCTCTGCTGGGGCGTTATGCCACGGATATCGGCTTCTGGCACAAGACGAACCTGGTGCTGCTGGCGCTGGGGGCCGCGGCGGTGCTGCTGCTGGCGTTCAGCACGGTGCCCGGCCCGCGGGCGGATGGCCCGCATCCGGCAAAGCGTCAGTCCGGCGTGCTGAAAAACAGGGCCGCGCTGCCGCTCGTCTTTGTGTTCGGTTTTTATTTCATCGCCGAGCACGGTGTGATGAACTGGCTGGTGGCCTACGCCACCGCGGGCCTCGGAATGGAGCAGGCCAAAGCATCCAACTACCTGGCCGTGTTTTTCGGCGGCGTGATGCTGGGCCGTCTGGTGCTTTCGCCGCTGGTGGACAGGCTGGGCATCCTCAAGAGCATGGGCGTCTTCGGCTCGCTCTCTGCGGTGCTGTACATCGCGGGTGTTGTGGGCGGCGCGGCGGCAATGCCGCTTTGGGCGGCCAGCGGTTTTTTCCTTTCCATCCTGTATCCCACGCTGGTCATGAGCATCCGCCTGTTTTTTCCGCATGGGCAGGTGGCGGGCGCGGCCGGCACCATCATCAGTGTCGCGTCGCTGTTTGATATTCTGTTCAACGTCGGCTTCGGCCGCCTTGTGGATACGCTGGGCTACGGCGTCAGCATCTATGTGCTGCCGCTGGCCATGGCGGCGTTCATCATCACCTTCCTGGCCTTTTCACGCGGGCATGGAAAAGAACAGCAGAAGAACTGACGGCTCCGCCCTTTGCGGCTATGCGGGGGCGCTGCAACCGAAGGAGGAAATATCATGAAGATCGGTATCCGCGCGCATGATTTCGGGTGCCTGCCGCCTGTGCGGCTGGCGGAAAAAATGGCGGCCCAGGGCGTCGAGGCGGCGCAGCTGGCCATTCCAAAGGCCATTGCCGGGGTGGAGAGCTATGCGCAGGTGACGGACGGCCTGCTGCGCGAGATCGGCGCGGCTTTCCGGGAACACCACATTGATATCGCCGTGCTGGGGTGCTATATCGAGCCGTCGCTGCCCGATGAGGCTGCGCGCAAGGCGCAGCTGGATACGTTCCGCTTGGGGCTGCGCTGTGCGGCGGAGCTGGGGGCGGGCTGCGTCGGCACCGAGACGACGCTTTTTTTCGGGCCGGAGCAGGAGCGCCCGGCGGCTTATGATATCCTGCGCCGCAGCGTGGACGCCATGCTGAACGATGCGGCGAAGCTGGGTGTGACCGTTGCGGTGGAGCCGGTTGCGGCCCATACGCTCAACAGCCCGGCCCTGGCGGCCCGGCTGCTTCAGGAGTTCCGCGGCGGGGGCCTTGCGGCTATTTTCGACGCGGTGAACCTGCTCACGCCCGCTCGGATCGAAACGCAGGCGGCGCTGTGGGACGAGGCGCTGGCCGCGTTTGGCCCCGATATCGCGGCCGTTCACGTAAAAGACGCTGTGGTAAAGGACGGAGCGCTGGCCCCGGCCTTGCTGGGAGAGGGCGTGATGTGTTATGATAACATCATGCGCTGGCTGGCGCAGCATAAGCCCGGCGTGGCGCTGCTGCGCGAGGAGATCGCACGCAAGGACAGCGTCGCGGGAGGACTCTCGGCGGCGCTCGAACGCAACCGGGAACAGTACGCCGCGATGGTCCGCGAAGCCTACCGCAACTACCGCCACAACAACTACCTGACCTATATCTTCTCGTCGCGCGATTTCGCCGACGCGGCCCGCCGGATCGCCAACCTGCGCGCCGTGGCGTCGATGCGCGAAAGCAAGCTGCGCGACATCCGGAGCCTCTCCGAACAGGTGCGGACCGAACAGGAGGAGCTGGGGCGCCGCAAGCTGTCGCTCGATTCGGCGACGCGGCGGCTCCGGGGGCGGCGGAACCATTCGGCCGGGGGGAGCGGATGGCTGCGCGACTGGTCCTCTTCGAAGACGGAGGCCATGCGCGCCGTGAACTCCCCGTCGTAGACGAAGGCGTTGACCTCGAAGTTGTGTTCGAAACTGCGGAAGTCCATGTTCGCGGAGCCGATGACCGAGAGCATGTCGTCGATGATGAGCAGTTTGGAGTGCAGGAATCCCGGCATGTAGAAGAGTATCTTTACGCCGGCCTTCATCATGTCGTCGAGGTAGGAGTGCGACGCCAGATCCACGATCTTCGAATCGG
>ERZ857503.1497-NODE-1497-length-13195-cov-2.941857_pt1 | contig 13195 bp, 10 predicted proteins | sample MGYA00519766_ERZ857503 | MGnify/ENA primary metagenome ERZ857503 (study PRJEB31778, sample SAMEA3449345) | human gut metagenome | biome: human gut; feature: human-associated habitat; material: faeces | place: United Kingdom | collected 2010/2012 ...
GGACAGATTCTCCCCGCGCCGGGGAGAAATGTCACCGCAGGTGACAAAGAGAGGAGCAGATGTCACGCAAGTGACAAAAAGGGGAGCAGTGGCATCGCGTCAGCGATGACGGAAGGAGTTCCTGAACGTAATAAAAGACCATCTGAGATGCAGTTAAAAATGCCTCAGATGGTCTTTTTTGTTTTGTCAATTCAGCACATTCTGCCCGGCGGAATCCAATACCGTCAGCTCCTGCCCGGTCACGCTGGAGACCAGCGCAATGTAGCTGCGTCCGGTGCGGATGGTCAGCGGCCTGCCGTCGGCATCGTAAAAGGCAAAGGTGGAGTCTGTGCCCTGCGTCCATGTGATGTGCCACAGCTGGCTGCCGTTCAGCCAGACACCGCCGCCAAGGGACAGGTCGTAGTCCAGCGTGGTGCCGTCGTCCCGCAGGCTGGAAGCGGAGTAAAGGACCAGCAGATTGTCGAATTGCGCCTGCGCGCCGGTGTTGGCATCCAGCTGGGCGGTGCCGTCGGCGCGGAGCATCCCGTAGGTGCCGCTGGCCGCATCGTAGGCAAAGCCGGTGGTGCTTTGGGGCGCAAAGTTGATCTGCACCTGTTCGGCATCCCGGGAACCGGGCTCCGGCAGGCGGGGCTCTTTGGCCTGCGGCAGCAGGGCGGGCAGAGCGGAAATGGCAGAGCTGTCCTCGGCAGTGCTGGCCGAGGAGGAAGCGCTGCTGCCGTGGTCGCCCAATGCGCCGGAAAGGTTCAGGCTGCCCAGCACGGAAGCGACCTCCCCGCCGCTGGTATGCCACAGCGGCGCGCCGCTCCAGACATCATCGCAGGAAAAGGCGTTGCGGCCCACTTCCAGCGCGTCCACGGCCCGCAGGTTATAATAATCCAGATAGTTGCGGGCAAACTGCCCTGCACCCCGCTGGATGGGCAGTACTTCCTGCCCGCTGAGCAGCCGCCAGTAAAGGTCCTGCCCAAGGGTCACTGGGCCGACGGTTGGCATGGCCGATACCGAAGGATAAGCCAAGCACAGGCTGGTGGGCTGGCCGTTCTCGGTCAGGGCTTCCAGCACCACCGATGCGCTGCCAATGCCCCACTGTGTGGTGCTGGAAGCGGCGTTGTCGATGACGACAGCGGCGGTGCGTTCGCCGGGATACTGCAGCTCCTGCCCGGTCAGCGGGTCGGTGGGCGCTGCACTGTCCGGGACAGTGGGGCCGGACAGCGCACACCCGCACAGCAGGACTGTGCACAGCACCGCCGTGCCAAGGGCCAGATTCCAGATGCGTTTCATGCGGTTCCCTCGTTACTGATAGCTGAAGTTGGACCACTCGTCGTCGTCCACGATGGCAAGATAGGTCTTGCCGCGGTTGAAAAGCATCTGCGCACCGGTCTTGTCGTAGACCAGCAGCGGATGCTCAGGCGAAGACTTTTCCCAGCGGCCATGCTGTACAGCGCCGCGGCTGAAATAATAGGCATCGCCGCCGGAGATGTAGCTTACCTGCTGCACATCGCCGGAGTCGCCGGAATAGCGCTCGATGGGAGCAAAGCAGACCAGCAGGTTGTCAAAGCTCAGCTGCTTTGCGTTCAGCTCGTCCACGGTGTTTTCAAACTTGCCGGAGATGCGGCTGTACATCTGCATTTTATAGGTGCGGGACTGCGAATCATAGCGGAAGCTGGTCTTGTAGTGGTCCGAGTGGGTGATGCTGACCGTCCTGCCGGATGCTGCACCCTGCATGGCATTCTCCTCGCCGGTGCGGTAGTCCGCAAAGCGGAAGAAGGTGGCGTCGTAATCGTACTTCAGCCCGATGCCCGCGTTGGAAGCGGCCTGCCGGATCTCCTTGCCGGAGGTGAACTCGGTGTGTTCATAGGCCACATCCCGGCCCCGGCTGTCGCGGTGAGCCACATGCGGATGGGTGGGAGTATTAAAGTAGCTCTTGCCGCCGATGTTCAGGCCGGAATAGTTGTATACATTGATGAATTTGGTGCAGGCGGCGCTCTCACCGTCGTGGTAGTACAGCGCCTGATAGGGCATCAGCAGCTGCAGGAACTGGTCGCGGCCAGAGCGCAGCGGGCCGATCTCCGGGATGGAGTCGGCATCGTGGAACACCGCGCAGAAGCGGGTGATGCCGCCCTCCACCTTGCACTCGATCAGCAGATCGGCAGAGGAAAGGCCGCGCTGCGGACGGGCGTTCTGACGGGAGGTGTTGGAGATGTTGTTCACCATCACGCCCACGATACGGCCATTGCTGCGCTTGGCCTCACCGGTCAGCGGGTCGGCATCGTAAGCGGGCAGTGCGGCAAGACTGGCAGCGGGCTGCTCGCCTGCTGCCAGCGAGGAAGCAGCCATGGCCTCCGAGGATGCAGCAGAAGAAGCTGCGCCGGAAGAACTGATGCCCAGTGTCTGCTGGAGCCAGCTGGAAAAATTGCTGCCCAGAATGGCACTGCCGGAAGCACTGCAGCTGGAAAGCGCCAGCGAAGCGGCAGCGGCACCGGTCAGGCGAAGAACAGCACGGCGAGTGATTTTCATAGGAAAAACCTCCTGCAAAAAACGTATCGGCGCGGCCCGGCAGAATGCCAAAGCCGGGAAAAAGTTTGCGGGTGCAGTGCGGCGGGGCGCACACTGCCGGGCAGTAAAACGCAGCGCACTGCAGACGGATTTGATTTGATTGTAACGATTCTTGCCGGGTTTGTAAAGAGGAAGTTATCGGGATGAAGCCCCTTCCGCTGCCGACACCGGAGCATCTTCGATCTGCTGCGCGGATGAAAAACGGAAGCCCATACCGATGCAGGAGCTTTTTGCGCCTTTTTGCCCGGGAACCCTTGCATTTTTGCGCAAGTTGTGGTAATATTATTCGGCAGTATGTTCACTGCGGAAATATGCGCTCGTAGCTCAGCCGGTAGAGCATCTGACTTTTAATCAGAGGGCCAGGGATTCGAGTCCCCTCGAGCGCACCAAAATCCCACGAGAAATCGTAAGATTTCTCGTGGGATTTTCTTTTTGTTCTCAAGCTGCACGGTTTCTGCACGGTCCGCATTTTTCGTGTCAGATGGAGTAAGTCTGTGAATTACTCTGCAATTCGTGCTATTTTTTGCAATTCAGGTCAGCAGAGCCAGGCGAAGCTGCGCTTTTACGGCAGGGTCTGTGTCCTTCAGAAGCTCCAACAGTGCCGACACGGAGATGGTCGGTTCTGCTTCAATCGGAGCAGCCTGCACAAGTGTTGCTCCCGGCTTATAGAAGCCTTCCTCGAACCTTTTACCCAGCTTCTTGCGGGAATCCTGCTGGATGTGCGCATAGGTGTTGACCAGCAGATTGGCACTGGCGTGGCCCGTTGTGCCTTGCACAGCTTTCACATCGCCGCCGGAGATCATCAGTTGGTAAGCAGAGCGCAGGCTGCGCGATGGAATCGCTGAATAGCACAAAAGCATGTTGGAATCCAGATGTGAAAAAACGGCAAAGCAGGTAAAATTCACTTTACCGTTTTATAGCAATTCAACTTCTTCATGCAACAGCAATAGCGTTGAATTGCATATCGCAAATTGCTGTTTTAACGTTCCACTAATTTCTTGCCTTGCGATCAAGAAAGCACGTCTGCTAAACGCTCTACATTGAAAATATAATCGTACACTGCTATAATAAAATTGTGATATTATCACCAAAAATTCGAGATGCAAAGCGTTTGCGATTGGCAAACATTCAGGAGGAACGCATGGTAACAGGAGCCATTAAAAATAAGGTAGACAAAATCTGGACGGACATTTGGGCAGGCGGCATCACCAATCCGCTGACCGTCATTGAACAGCTGACCTATCTCATGTTCATCCGGTCACTGGACGAGAAAGAGCTTGCCACCGAAGATTTTGAGAACATGGCGGGCGAAAAGATGGAGCACATCTTCCCGGCCAGCGAAGCAGGACAGTCTATGCGGTGGAGCCGCTTCAAGGATAAAGATTCCCGCGAAATTTTCCTGACCATGCAGCAGCGGGTGTTCCCTGCCATCAAAAAGATGAAGTATGGCCGTCTGCCGGACTTTGACGCAAACGGCGAGCTGGTGGAGATCGCAGACGACCCCACCCGCCCGGATGAGGGCAACACCGCCTTTGCGCGGTATATGGACGATGCCATGTTCCTGATCCCCACGCCGCAGGTGCTGCAAAAGATCATCACCGGGTTGGAGGATCTTTACACCCACGACATTGCCGACCTTGATATGCAGGGCGATTTGTACGAGTATATGCTGGGAAAACTGGCAACGGCGGGTCGGAACGGCCAGTTCCGCACGCCTCTGCATATCATTGATATGATGGTGGAGCTGGTGCAGCCCACGCCGGACGACTTCATCTGCGACCCCGCCTGCGGCACGGCAGGTTTTCTGGTGTCCAGCGCGCAGTACCTCCGCGCCCACTACGAGGACAGCATGACCTCGGAGCAGTGGCAGCATTTTGCCGGCCCGATGTTCACCGGCTTTGACATGGACCGCACCATGCTGCGCATTTCGGCCATGAATCTGATGCTCCACTCCATCACGAACCCGGAGATCGACTACAAGGACAGCGTGTCGAAGCAAAACTCCATTTGCAGCAAGTATACCGTCTGCCTTGCAAACCCGCCGTTCAAGGGCACCGTGGATGCCGAGAGCATCAACGACGACCTGAAAGCCGTCACCAACACCAAAAAGACAGAATTGCTTTTCCTTGCGCTCTTCCTGCGGATGCTCAAAACCGGCGGACGCTGCGCCTGCATCGTGCCGGACGGCGTGCTGTTCGGTTCCAGCAAGGCGCACCAGAGCATCCGAAAAGAACTCGTTGAAAACCACCAGCTGCGGGCGGTCATCTCCATGCCCTCCGGCGTGTTCAAGCCCTACGCAGGCGTGTCCACGGCGGTGCTGGTGTTTACCAAGACCGGCGCGGGCGGCACCGACAAGGTGTGGTTCTACGACATGAAAGCCGACGGCCTCTCGCTGGACGACAAGCGCACCGAGGTGAAGGAAAACGACATCCCGGACATCATCGCCCGGTTCCAGAACCTCAACGCCGAAACTGACCGCAAGCGCACCGAGCAGAGCTTCTTTGTGCCCAAAGCGGAAATTGCCGCCAATGGGTACGATTTGTCCATCAATAAGTACAAAGAGACCGAGTATGTGCCGGTGGAGTATCCCTCGACTACGGAGATCCTTGCTGACCTGCATGAGCTGGAAATGGAGATCACCAAGGGTTTGGCAGAGTTGGAGGAGATGGTGTGATGAAAAAACTTCTTCCAGAAGTCTGTACTATTCAGTATGGATTTCCTTTTGACTCTGCAAAATTTTCAGATAGTAATGGAATGCCGCTTATCAGAATCCGCGATGTGGTAAGGGGATATTCTGAAACCTATACAACAGAAGAATATAAGAGTGAATATATCGTACACGAAAATGATTTACTCATCGGCATGGATGGTGAGTTTAACATTGCAAAGTGGGGAAAAACACCCGCGCTTTTGAATCAGCGAGTTTGCCGATTAGCACCAAACGATAGCATTGATAAAGACTACTTATTTTACTTTATGCCCATTGCACTAAAGCGAATCGAAGAAAAAACGCCGTTTGTCACAGTAAAGCATTTGTCTGCAAAAGAGTTGAACAAAATTGAAATTCCTATTTTGCCCTTAGAAGAACAAAGAAAAATTGCAGAAACGCTGAGCAAGGTCGATGAATTGATAGCATTTCGAGACCGGCAACTTGCTAAACTGGATGAGCTGGTAAAGGCGCGGTTTGTGGAGATGTTTGGAGACTGTAAGACAAACCCTAAAAATTGGAAAACGAAAGCTCTTGAAAAAATTGCAAATGTTGGTTCGAGTAAGCGCGTTTTTGTTGAAGAACTTCAAGACAGTGGCATTCCATTTTATAGGGGAACAGAAATTGGCGCATTAGCTGAGAAAAAAGCTGTCATACCAGCGCTTTTCATTACAGAAGAGCATTATAAACAATTGTGCGAAACCACAGGAAAGCCACAAAAAGGCGATTTGTTAATGCCATCTATTTGTCCTGACGGACGAATCTGGATTGTTGATACGGATGAACCCTTTTATTTTAAGGATGGTCGAGTGTTGTGGGTGCACTTGACAAGTGCGAATTATAATTCTGTGTTTTTGCTTTATACTCTAAAAGACAGAATTATGACGGACTATGCAAGTATTGCATCGGGAACGACATTTGCAGAGTTGAAAATTTTTGCACTGAAAAAATGCAAAATTTTTGATGTGCCTCTTGAACTTCAAAATCAATTTGCCAATTTTGTAGAGCGCGTAGACCAGCAGAAGCAGACTGTACAGCAGAGCCTTGAAAAGCTGGAACTGATGAAAAAGGCGCTGATGCAGGAATATTTTGGGTAACTCCCTCAGTCACCTGCGGTGACAGCCCCCTCAAGGAGGGAGCCTTTGACGTTGCGGTTACGAAAAGCCTCCCTCCTTGAGGGAGGTGGATGCGAGCGAAGCGAGCAGACGAAAGGAGTTTACATGTAAAATGCTACCAGACTTTAGGTAAAAGGGTGTGCAACAGTAGATTTTAGCAGTATAATGGAAGAAAAAGGAAGTGCCATGCTGTATGTCAGAAGCCATTTGGGTTGCAATTATTGGATTGGTCGGCGTTGTAGTAGTAGCAGTTATCAATGGAGTTTTTGGGTTGATAAAAAAGCCGGAGAAAGACAGCAAGAAAAAGTCTGAGGATAAAATAAGTGTCAATCAAACAGTCTCAGGCAATAACAATACTGTAATTGGAGTGCAAACAGATAAACGGGAGAAATCATAATGAGCGAAAATCTTGAAGTTAATCAAAATGCAGCTTTTGGTTCCCACCATAATACTTTCGCTGGCACAGTAAACAATTATGGTGTCCCTGCTGAGAATGTTGCAGGAATGGTAATCGAACAAACTTTCAAGCTGTTTCACCAGTACTTCCCTCTATTACAAAAAGAAGCTTTAGAAGAAGTGCATAGAATGCTTCAAGAAAAATTGAAGAATATTCCCCCAGAAGATATTGTTCAACCTAGTCCAAGAATTGCAATCCCTTCATTGCAAAATGCGAGTATCACAGAAGAAAGTGAAGTAAGAGAACTCTACGCCAGTCTGCTTGCAAACTCAATGAACAAAGTTGTCAAAGATGGTGTTCATCCTGCATTTATTGAAATTATAAAACAACTTTCGCCTGATGAGGCTAAGATTTTGCGGTATATGAGTATTTTCTCTTCTGTGCCAACAATTTCATTACGAGCTGAAAATAAAGACCAGTCTGGAATAACCGTTATCAATTGTTTCTCAAACATTGGAGAATTGATGAAATGCGAAAAGCCATATGACATTGGAAAATACTTTGATAATTTGGAAAGATTGGGCGTGATAAGAAGAAGTGGTGCTTTTGAATCTTTTACAGACAAAAGTATCTATGAGCCATTAAAAAGCCATGAATTTATCAAAGAAAAAGAACATAGTATTCAAAATTCTTTGGATCGTAATATACCAAACATTTTAGAAGGCTTTGTTGAAATCACAAGTTTCGGACGTGCTTTTTGTGACACTTGCGTCACAGTTGAATTGAATATAACTATTGCAACTTGACATTACAGAAAGGAGCCCTCCCCATGTCCAACTTCTCCTATCTCTCCACCCGACCCGAATATTCCCTCTTCGCCAATTCTGCCATCGAGGCCGAGAAAGTGTTCTCCACCTCCCCGGCAATGTGCGCGGTGGGATGCCGGAAGGCGTTGGAGCTGGCGGTGAAGTGGGTGTATGCGGCAGATAAAACCATCACGATGCCCTACAAGGACAACCTGCAATCCCTGCTGCACGAACCGAGTTTCCGGTTCGCGGTGGACCGCAATGTGTGGAGCGTGCTACCCAGCATCGTGAAGGCGGGCAATCTGGCGGTACATACGGGGCATAGTGTGTCGGCGGCGGATGCAGTGTTCAGCCTGCGGGGGCTGTTCGACTTCATCCAGTGGGTGGATTACTGCTACGGCACAGACTATGTGGAGCGCTCCTTTGATGAAACGGCCATCCCCGGCGAAAAGGTAGCACTGGACGAAAAGAAGATCCGGGAACAGGAAAGCCTGCTGACCCAGAAAGATGCCGAGTTGGAAGCCTTGCGCAAGCAGGTGGAGAGCCTTTCGGCGGCGTACACGGCCAGCAAACAGCAGAACCAGCAGAGCCGCAGTTTCACCGCCGCAGACCTGACCGAGGCCGAGACGCGGCAGAAGATCATCGATATCGACCTCAAGGCCATGGGCTGGAAATTCACCGGGCCGGATGCCGATGTGCGCACCGAGTACGAAGTGGACAACATGAACGGCGTGCTGGGGCAGAAGGGCTATGCGGACTATGTACTGATGGGCAAGGACGGCTTGCCGCTGGCGGTCATTGAAGCCAAGCGCAGCACCAAAGACCCCAACATCGGGCGCAAGCAGGCTCAGCTTTATGCAGACTGTCTGGAGCAGAAGTTTGGCCGCCGTCCGATGCTGTTTACCACCAACGGCTACACCACCTATTTCTGGGATGAGCAGAGCGGCCCGCAGCGTGCCGTGAGCGGGGTGTTCTGTAAGGACGATCTGCAGAAGCTGATGAACCGCCGCACCGAGAAAAAGCCGCTGGACGCCATCGAAATTGACGATAAAATCACCGACCGCTACTACCAGAAAAACGCCATCCGGGCTGTCTGCGCCCACATCGCGCAGGGCTTCCGGCGCAATCTGCTGGTCATGGCAACGGGCACAGGCAAGACCCGCACCGCATCCAGCCTGACCGATGTGCTGAGCCGGGGCGGTCATGTGACCAACGTGCTCTTTCTGGCGGACCGCACTGCGCTGGTCAAGCAGGCAAAGGACGACTTCAAGAAGTATCTGCCCGACCAGTCGCTGTGCAACCTGTGCTCCTCTAAGGACGATAAGGCCGCGCGCATCGTGTTTTCTACCTATCCCACCATGCTCAACGCCATCGACAACGCCAAGACCAAGGACGGCGTGCCGCTGTTTTCGCCCGCCCACTTTGACCTTATCATCGTGGACGAGAGCCACCGCAGCATTTTCAAGAAATACCGCGCCATTTTTGATTATTTCGATGCCGTTCTGGTGGGCTTGACCGCAACCCCGAAAACCGACGTGGACCGCAACACCTACGACTTTTTCGAGATGGAGCACGGCATCCCCACCTACGCCTACGATTACGACACGGCGGTCTACACCGACCATGTGCTGGTGCCTTACTACAACTACGAGGTCAAGACGAAATTTACAGAAGAGGGCATCCACTACGACCAGCTTTCACCGGAGGATAAGGCCCGCTACGAGGACGATTTTGCCGAGGACGACACCCTGCCCACCTTCATCCCATCCGAAAAGCTGAACAAGTTCATCTTCAACGCCAACACCGTGGACACGGTGCTGCAAGACCTGATGGAACGCGGCATCCAGACGGCAGGCGGCGACCGCATCGGCAAAACCATCATCTTTGCCCAGAACAAGCGCCATGCGGAGTTTATCCGGGAACGTTTTGGCAAGCTCTACCCGCAGCTGGAGACCCAGTACCCGGGATTCATCCAGCGGGTGGTCTGCGACGACGCCTATGCACAGTCCATCATTGACGACTTCAAACAGCCGGACAAGCCGCCGTTTATTGCGGTCTCGGTGGATATGATGGACACGGGCATTGATGTGCCGGAGTGCGTGAATCTGGTGTTTTTCAAAAAAGTGCGCAGCAAAACGAAGTTCTGGCAGATGATCGGCCGTGGTACGCGGCTCTGCCCATCCCTTGCCTGCGTGGATGCCATCGACGGCGAATATACGGGCAAACGGCGGTTTCTGATCTTCGACTACTGCGGCAACTTTGAATTTTTCCGTCAGAAACCCAACGGCTACGAGAGCGCAGACACCAAAAGCCTGTCCGAGAGCATTTTCTGCAAGCAGGTGCGGATCGCCGCCGCGCTGCAGGATGGAGCCTATGCGGACGAAAACTACCAGAACTGGCGCAAGATCTTAACGGAGACCTGCCGTGCCGAAGTGGGAGCGCTGAACCCGGAGCTGGTATCCGTGCGGCTGCACCGACAGGCCGTGGAACACTATCAAAAGCCGGAAGCCTTTGTCAGCCTGACCGAAACGGACAAGGGGACGCTGATGAAAGAGGTGGCACCGCTCATCTCGCTGGACGACAAAGATGAAGCCGCCAAGCGGTTCGATAACTTTGTGTATGGCTTGCTGCTCTGTGAACTGGAAGGTCTGCCGGGGCTGGGCCGCGCCCAGAAACAGCTGCGCAGTACAGCGGCAATGCTGGAAGGGAAGGCTACCATCCCGCAGGTGCAGGCAAAGCTGCCGCTCATCCGCGAGGTGCAGACAGACGAATTTTTGACCTCGCATGACCTTCTCCGCTTTGAGGAAATGCGGCAGGAACTGCGGGAGCTTATCAAGTTTCTGGTGGACGGTGTAGAAGGGCAAAAGCCTGTCTACACGGCCCTTGCCGACCCGGTACTGGAACAGACCGAGGGCAAAGCGCTGGATTCCGGCTACGATTTTGGCGAGTACCGGGAACGTGTGAACCGCTACATCATGGAGCACCGCAGCGATACGCTGGCCATCCACAAGCTGACCCAGAACATTCCGCTTTCCCGGGGCGACTATACCGAGCTGGAACATATCTTTACCTGTGAGCTGGGCAGCAAAGAGGACTATGCACGGGAGTTTCGGGATACACCCTTTGGTCTGCTGGTGCGTAAAGTGGCAAAGCTGGACCACGATGCTGCCATGCAGGCATTTTCCAAGTTCATCAACGACGAATCGCTGAATGCGAAGCAGATCGCGTTCGTGCAGAAGGTCATTCATTACATCGAGCAGAACGGTTATGTGGAAAGCAAAGCGGTTCTGATGAAACCACCCTTTGACCAACCCATCCTGTTTACCCGCCTGTTTGATGGCAAAACAGGGAGTGAACTGATGGATACGATCAATTCGGTGAAAGAGAATGCCACCCATGTGACTGCATAAAGTAGTGGAATGTACTGATAAAAACCGGTATAATTCAGGACTATCGAAAAATGAATATCCTGCAACGCAGTATGGCAAGTCAGGGAATTTTGAACGATACGCAAACGACTCTGGCTGATTACCTGATGAGCATCGCACAAATTTCCGTGGAGGATGCCGGAGCGATTTATATCGAGTTGAGCAGCATCCGCGGAAATTTTATGGCAAACATCATTCTGCGCATGATTGAAAATTATTACTTCCTGCCCGATATGGCGCAGAAACTGAAAAACAAACAAGCACTGGTGGAAAGCGTAATTGCAAATGAACAGCTGGAGCCTTCCATTACGTCGTCCATCAAAGATGTGTACGATGACCTTGTCAACAGCAAACTGGATATGATCGAGGGCCTCGTGCCGATCTCTGCCATCCAGTATGATGCTAAGATGCAGGAAGCAGAAAGACTTTAAGGGGAGTGCGACTTGTAGGATTGCTTTAAATTATCGAGTTAATCCGCAGGCTGAATAGATTCACTCAAATCGAATGAAAACGAAAAAATGCCCGCTCACCATGGAGATCCGGCTCCATCGGTGGGCGGGCATATCCAATAAAACACCAGGATACGATTATGCTTTTCGTAGTTCAGCTGGGATCTTGTTCTGGCTCAGATATCCCACAGGGAGGGCGCAGAGGTGGAAACTGCGGCGGCACCTGCGCGCATGGCGGCCATGACGTCGGCTTTGTCCCGCAGCAGGCCGCCTGCAATGACAGGCACCTGTGTACGGGCGCTGATCTCGGCGATGACCCGAGGCATGATGCCGGGAAGGATCTCGACAAAATCCGGCTTGCCCTGCTCCAGCTGACCGGACAGGCTGGTCAGCGAGAGGGAATCCAGAATGAATGCCCGCTGGACGGTCAGCAGGCCGCGGTGGCGCGCCCGGCGGATCAGGGTCGGGCGGGTGGAGATGATGCCGTCCGGGTGGCACAGGGCGTTGAGGGAGTCCACCGCGATCTCCCGCGACGAAAGACCGTCCACAAGGTCGATGTGAACCACGGCCAGTTTTCCGGCATCATGTATGCGGTGCACAAGCCCGTCTACGGTGAGCAGGGTGCTTGCCAGCAGAAAAATAGTACTGCAGGGCGAGGCCAGCGCAGCAGTCAGGGCTTCGTCCGTTTTCACAGCGGCGATCACCGGTTCGTCCAGCAGGGTTTCAGCAAGAGGATGCATTGGGTAAGACTCCTTTTTTATCAATTACTTGATTTATATTATTCTACAAAAAAGCCGCCATGTAAATAAGTTACACGGCGGCTGTAATGTAAAATCTAGGTTTTATCAGAATGTGGTTGCAATCAGCTCACCGCCGCCCAGAATGGTAGTAGTATTGGAACAGCTGATCATTACAATAAACATTGCATTTATCAGACCTGCAATGTACGGATTGCGGGTGCGTTTGTAGATGATGCGGGACATGATGGGCGTGACAAACAGAAGAACCATACAGGGGAACAGCCAAATGGGACCAATGCGCTGGCCTTCGGTCAAACCATAAAGCTGATAACCCGTTGTATAGAAGTAGATATATTGACTTGCAACCACAAAAATAGCACCAAGCGCATTAAAGAATGCAAAAATCAAGATGTTGCCATTTTTTCCGCCAATGGTGTTGTAGTTGAAGCAATTTGCCGAGATCGAGTTCATAACGTAGAACAGCAGGAAGAATGGCAGATAGCGAAGTGCGATCAGCACTTTATCAGCGCCGAAGGTTTTGAACGCAACGACATACATCCGATAATCAACTTGGAAGAAATAGTGTGCTGCAAAAACAAGGCCGAACGAAACAACGATCACGATAACAGCGAGGGCAATGGTCTTCCACAGCTGCTCCAGATTCAAATAAAGACCCGCTCTTCGAGCACTCCAACCGTGTTTTTTTCCATAAGCACCGTAAAAAACAGCAGAGCAGAATATTGCAAAGACGCCGCAAAGAGCAGCCCATGTACCGATCGTCAGGGGGCCGGTCTGCACAAAGAAGTTTGTTGTCTTTGAGTAAACGGTATTCATGCAGAACAAAAAGCTTGAACCGGAAAAAACTGCACCGATAACCAGCAGAACCCAGTACCATGCCTTGGCTCCACTGTCCTGCACAGGGGCTGGCTGTACAATTTCACCACTGCGGAGAGCGGAAAATACGGGAGTATCAAGCAGAACCAGCGTGAAACTGACCATG
>ERZ857503.1512-NODE-1512-length-13066-cov-3.415033_pt1 | contig 13066 bp, 13 predicted proteins | sample MGYA00519766_ERZ857503 | MGnify/ENA primary metagenome ERZ857503 (study PRJEB31778, sample SAMEA3449345) | human gut metagenome | biome: human gut; feature: human-associated habitat; material: faeces | place: United Kingdom | collected 2010/2012 ...
AGGCCTGCCGCTAGCGTTCATCCTGAGCCAGGATCAAACTCTCCATTGTATAAAATGTTTTTGTTTTAAATCTTTAGCTCTAATCTCAAAGGTATTGTTTGAAATCACTCTCTTGCGAGAGTGGAAAAAACTTTTAGCTGCTCAAATACTTCAAAGAACGCTGTTCAATATATTACTATAAGAACAATTTCTCTTATTTCTCAGGGAGCCGGATCCTGCGATCTTTTCCCTTGTTCCGACCGCTTAATTTTTCAGCGGAAAGTGGTGCAAAGATAAGTGTTATTTTTTGAACCACCAAAACTTTTCGAAAGAATTTTTCAGAAAATTTTCAGAACCTTTTTGCTTATCGCTCCTCATCGAAGCGGGTGCAAAGGTAAGTCATTTTTCTGAATCTCCAAAAGATTTAGGAACTTTTTTCAAAATTTTTCAGAACGTGTTTTTTGCCGCTTTCGAGGTGTGTTTCTCTCTCGAAGCGGGTGCAAAGATAAGGGCATTTCCCGGCAATTTCCAAATAATTCGGAGACTTTTTTTCGACAATTTCGACAATTAATTCTCACCCGATTATGGATCAGCGAGTTAGTTCCAAAAGTTTTTTAATAACTTCCGGACAGTGATCCCAAAACGGAAGACAAGATGTCCTTATTATATATAGGTATGTATTTTCAGCCGGTTTTCAGCGCCCGGAACGATCCGGGAAACGGCCGAACGGATCATCACTCCCAACGAAAGGGTTCTCCGGGATTCCATGTCGCACTGACCCCGCCATAGGTGATCTCCGCGGCTCCGCCTTTGAGATAACGGGCCGTCGCAACTTCATGCACGCCGCTCCCTTCGGCTTCATTGAAAGCCGAAATATCGAGTTTGCCGCCCGGCTGAGGGAAGGGCTCGGACCAGAGGAGGACCACCGGCTCGACGATCGAATAGTCAATATCCAACCGGGGCTTATCCTTTCCCCGCAAAGTTCCGCACCCGGAAAAGAACTCCAGCGAGAGTCCTCCCTCCGCATCCTGCCGCATCCGGAACTTCATTTCTGCCGTCGTTGCGAATTGCATCGTTTCGGATTCCGACGCCATCGAAAGCATCTGATCGGCCCCGGACCGGATCACGGCCTTCTCTTCGGGTTCGTAGCCATATAAAGTTTCACAGGTAACATGCAGTTCGGTTCCCGTCTCGCCGAGATATTGCCCGATCCTGAATTCGAACTGCCATGTGTATCCCGTCGAGAGCACCCGCCAGACATTTCCATCGTTCACGATGCGCTCCCGGAGGAAATAACGGTCCTGCACCTCCCGCCGGCCTTCGTCCGTCGTCTGACGGCGGTATTCATCCAGTTGGGCAGCCCGCATGGCAGCCTCGCAGTGATTGCCGAACGCCGTATTGACATAACCGAAAAGCACCCACCCCGCTTGCGTGGGTGCGGTAGCATTATCAATCGACGTGCAGGCGCACCCGCAGCCGATCAGCAACAGCAAGAGAAACCGTTTCATCGTTTTGAGTTTTTAGCATCGAACCTCCACCCCATTCCCACGACAAGTATGCCCCGGCAGCCGACCCCGAACTCGCAGCAGAAAAAGAAATTCCGCCCCACGGTGATACCCGCCAAGGTCAACTGCCCCGTAGCGCGCACCTCCGTCCGGTAATCGTCCTCGAAAAAACCGCGACGCATGGCCAACTGGGCCCCCGCTTCTCCGGCCGAATAGAGCCGGAACCGCCGGTGGCAAATCCACGAATAGCGCACCCCGGGCATCACGCTCAGGTAATATTCCCGGAGTTTCCATGTCCTCAGGCCATCCGGAGCGGGATTGAGCCGGTCGGAATAGCGCGCATAGGAGAGCGCCGCCCCGATCTCCCACTTCTCCCCTACCCGGTAGGCATAGGAGGCGGAAAGCGCCCCGAGGCAATGCCGTCCGAAGAAGGAGTTGGAATATTTGCTGTGAAGTACGTCGTAGGCAGGGTTGCCCATGTTTTGATCGTCCCAATCGTCGACGCCCCAGCCGTCGAACATGGGGGCCAAGCCGAACATCAGGCGCAGGTCGTGCCGGGGATTGCGGGACACCGAGCCGTGGAGCAGCATTTCGACCCGCTCATGGACGGGAATTCGTATCTCCGCAGAAGCGGGAACAACCGCCCTTCCGCTGCCTGCCGCCGAACCCCCTGTAAACGACGAATCCGCCTGCTGGGCCGCGGCCGGAAGGCCGGAAAACAACAGTGCGGACAGGATCAATTCGCTGAACTTTCGCATTTCCTCCGAATTTTTGTTCAATATAGCGAATTTCCAGCGAACTCCAAGCGATTTAATGGATTAATTCATAGAGAAGTCGCAGCGTCAGACGATCCGCTCGACGGTAATGTCGGGATTTTCGCGCAGCAGATCGATATATCCCTCCTCGCTGGCCTGCCCCTTGGCCCGGATGACGATCGTGGCGCGGTGCACGATCCCGTCGGAGGTACGCTGCGTCTCGACCTCGTAGGAGATGACCGAGTAGTCCTTGCTCTCGAGGCGGTCGAACATCGCGTCGATGAACTCCTTCTTCTGCGCCGAGAAGACGATCATCGTGCGGCGGCGCCCCAGCCCGCCGAAGAAGAGCGTCAGCACCTCAAGCCCGAACAGCGTCAGCACGGTGGCCGCCCCGGCCACGATATACATGTGTCCTCCGGCCGCAAGCCCGATGCCGGCCGTGGCCCAGAGGCTCGCCGCCGTGGTCAGCCCGCGCACCAACTGACGGTGAATGATGATCGTACCGGCACCGATGAATCCGATGCCGCTGACCACCTGCGCCGCAATGCGGCTGGGATCGAGGCGCAGCCCGTCATGGGTCGCCAGAAAGTCCTCGAACCCATATTGCGAGACGATCATCATCAGCGCACTGCCCAGCGCCACCAGAAAATGGGTGCGAAAACCCGCATCCTTCACCCTGTATTCGCGGTCGAGCCCGATGACCGTTCCGCAAAGTCCTGCCACGCACAGGCGCACGATAAGATTCCACTCCATCTCCATACGTCGCTCCTTTCCAATTATTGTGCGGTTTTCTCCTCTTCGGCCTTATCCAGCTCCGACTGGATAAACTCATTCAGCAACCGCTCGAATTCGTCGTCGTCGTTTCCGGCACCGGACTCCGAAGCGGCCCCGGACTGCGCTTCTCCCGCATCCGCCGCAGGCTGTTCCAGTTCGATGCCCAGTTCCGCCAACTGCTTCCGGTACCCGGTCCACCACTCCTCCGCCGCTTTCGGATTCAGGACTCCGCCCGGATACGTCCTGTTGTACCAGAGGAACACCCCGTCGACTTCGATCCGGGATTCTACATACCCGATCAACAACCATTGTACCGTTTCATCCGTACACGCTTCCGCGGCATTCAGGATATCCTCATCGGAGACCGGCTGCCGGCATTTCAGGATGTCCTCCTGCCCCGTCGCATACAGCGAAACCATACACCGGACCACATCGCGGCCGAACTGCCGGGCGGTGCGGCTCGTGATGAACGGCGGCGACAGCAGCTCCCGCTCGACGCGCATGAACGGCTGCGGCGCTATCGAATAACGCTTGCACAACTCCACATAGCTGTCGAAGAACTGGTTGGGATTGTCCCAGAAAGCATATTCCCCGGAGACTTCGCCGGCCTTCCGCATCCGCATCGCGGCATACGCCTCGCTGTCCCGCAGAACCTCCCAGAATTCCGGGTCCGGCGCGTCCGCCCGGCGCATATCCATGTCGCAAACCCAATAGTAGTCGTGGTATTTCTCGAACTGCGGCCCTTCGGTAATGCACCCGTCCTCGACCGCGCGGGGATCGAACTCCGGATCGAGCCTGCCGGCGATGCGGCGCAGGGGCTGCGCATCGTTGCCGCCGCGCGCCAGCCGCTCACGCGCCTGAACGGCATATTTCTCGAACTCCGCGGCCGGCAGTTCCGCCGTACCGTCGAAATGCTCGTCGAGGACGATCCTCAGGGCCGCCGAAAGCCGGTCGCCGGAAAGCAGTTCCTCATCCAATCCATAGCGACACCACTCCCTGCGCTTCTCCTTATCCGCATAGCGGCCCTTCTCGTAAATTTTTATCAGAAACTCGACCGCCGGGAGATATTTCTTGTGCGCGGCGCGCTCGATCAGATCCAGCCCCTTGTAGGGATTGAACGAGGTCTCGTCGCCGCCCATCATCTTCACTCCGCAGTCGTACATCTGGTCGGCCATCTCCACGCTCACACCGAGCTGTCGGTACTCCTCGACCTTCGCAGGGTCCTTGCAGCCGAACTCGTCGCCCGAATAGATCTCGATCAGCCGGTTGACGGCCTCCTCGTTGCGGCCCCGCGCCGCAATGTCGAGCATCCGGATGATCTCCCCGACGGGCATCTTCTCCGGACGGAACTTGTTCTCGACATAGAGGCGCGCCAAGTCTTCGGAGCCCGTTCCGGCCCATTCGTAACGGCAGAAATAACAGTCCCACGCCTTTTCGTACTCCTCGTCCTGCTCGTAAAAGAATCCCAGCAAGTAGGCGGCGAACTGCTCCTTGCGCAGATACCCGCCTTTGGCCCAGCGATAGGCGTCCTCCTTCTCTCCCTCGTTCCAGCAGATTCCCGCCATGCTCGAAAAAGCGTCCGCAACGTCGTGAAGGGCCGCCTTCTTGTAATATTTCACGGCCGTTTCCATATCGCCGTCGAGGTGGTGGAATAATCCCATCTGCGAATAGCCCCGGCAGTCGCCCAAGTCGATCATCTTCTGAAAGTATTCGAACGCCTTTTCCCGGTCCTTCTCCACGATGTCGCCCGACGCATAGAGGTTTCCGAGTTTCATCAGGGCCCGCGTATCGTTCGCCTGCGCCCCCTTGCGGTAACATTCGAGCGTTTTCTCCGGGTCGGCAGGATACTTGTCGGACCCGAATTCATACTGCTGCCCGAGGTAGGAATAAGCCTCGGCGCAGCCCAGCTTGACCGCCCGTTCGTAATAGTGCACGGCCAGCGTGTAGTTCAGCTTCACGCCCATTCCCCATGCGTAATGGATGCCCAGCCGCAGGAAAGCATGCCCGAGGTTCTGCTCCCGGACCGCTTTTTTGAGGTAGTCGAACGAAATATAGTAATTGCGGTAGTCGCGGTAATATTTGGTGTGCATGGCGAAACAGGCGTAGCAATGCCCGGCCTTGGACTGCCGTTCGAGCATGTCCCAGATCTCGGGCGACACCTCGTCGCAGCGCTTGTCCAGATCGAAAAAGAGCTTGCAGATCAACTTCTGCGCTTTGGGATTGCCCCGCTCGGCCGAGGCGGCCAGCGCGACGATGGCCTCGTTGTACTCCTTGGCCCGGTAGAGCGCCTCGCCCTCCTCGTAATCGAAATCGAAGTCATTGTCCGCCCCGGCGGGTGCGACCGTGTAGAGCGGGCGGCTCCCCTCCTGCCCCGGCTCCTCTTTCAGGGTCTCGTTCAACAGGATTTTGACGTTGTTGACCAGCAGCGAGAACTTGCGCTCGGGATTGGGATAGGCGTCTATCCAGTGCTTCTGCTGGAGACGCATCAGCAGCCCGTTCTCGCATGTGATCTTGCCCACGACGTAGGGAATAATCAGTTTGCGCTTGTTCTGGGCCTGCGCGATCTCGGTCTTGACCCACTCCGACTCCAGAGCCTCGTCGGTCAGCACCACGACCACGACCCGGCAGGCGGATATCGCCCGGTAGATCGCATCGTCGTAATCGACCCCGGCGCTGCGGCTGTCCAAGTCGCGGGGTGCGTACCAACAGCGGATATTCTCCTCTTCGAGCACATGCGAGATGGCTTTTACGATATCTACATACTGGCTTTTGTAGCTGATAAAAACGTCATGGCAAATCATCGGGCGGTAGTTTGCAGGGTGGAAAGAACTTTTGTCATCCAAATATACGATTTTTTCAGCGATTCGATTGCAGTGTGGGAAATATTTCGTACTTTTGCAGGCTAAGTTTAACTAATTAACTATTTACGACAATGCCGAAAATGAAAACCAATGCCGCTGCGAAGAAGCGTTTTACCTTCACCGGCACAGGAAAGATCAAGCGCAAACACGCTTATCACAGTCACATCCTGACCAAAAAGACGACGAAACAGAAGCGTAACCTCTGCTATTCGGGTATCGTTTCTGCGGCCGACGAGGCCAAAATCAAGAACCTGCTCGTTAAATAATTAACCCGCAGCATTTTATTAATCGGAGCAGAACAGCCCCAAAGAATACGGGAGAACCGTATCGCTGTGAGCTCTCAAAAAACTTTACAGTATGCCACGTTCAGTAAACGCAGTTGCGTCACGCGCACGTCGAAAGAAAGTTTTGAAACTTGCCAAAGGCAACTTTGGTTCAAGGGGAAACGTTTGGACCGTTGCGAAAAATACGGTCGAAAAGGGTCTGTGCTATGCTTATGCACACCGCGCCCTCAAGAAGCGGACATTCCGTTCGCTGTGGATCACGCGTATCAACGCCGCCGTCCGCGCTCAGGGAATGACCTATTCACAATTTATCGGCAAACTCAACGCCAAAGGCATCGTCCTCAACCGCAAGGTGATGGCCGATCTGGCAATGAACGAGCCGAAAGCATTCGAGGCAATAGTTAAAGCAGTTAAATAGCCCTTCCCCGGAGGGGTTTTAGCGGCGGACACCACCTCGGTGTCCCCCTTTTTTGGCATAAAACCGATTTACGATGGAGACATGGAAAAAGACATTCGCCGTCATCTGGAGCGGACAGTTGGCATCGATCCTCAGCAGCGAGGTCGTGGCCTACTCGATCATCTTCTGGATGAGCCTCGAAACCGGCTCGGCCGAGGTGCTGGCGCTGGCGGCCATCGCCGGCATGCTGCCCCAGTCGCTGCTGGGCCTCTTCGTCGGGGTCTATGTCGACCGCTGGGACCGCAAGCGCACGATGATCTGCGCCGACAGCTTCATCGCCCTCTGCACGCTGGCGCTGGCCATGCTGTTCTGGGCCGGGGTGGCGGAGATGTGGCACATCTACATCCTGCTGGCCTGCCGCTCGGCAGGATCGGCTTTCCACATGCCCGCCATGCAGGCTTCGGTGCCGCTGCTGGCCCCCGAATCGCAGCTCACGCGTATCGCCGGAATCAACCAGATCATCTCCTCGCTGTCGAGCATCGCGGGCCCGGCCCTCGGAGCGCTGCTGATCAACCTCACCTCGATCGGCAACATTCTGCTGCTGGACGTTGCGGGAGCCATCATCGCCTGCACCTCGCTGCTCTTCGTCTGCATCCCCAACCCGGAACGCGACACGACGCGCAAACCCAACCTGTGGCGCGAGTTCCGCGAAGGTTTCTCGGCCATGCACGCCATTCCGGGCATGGGTTGGTTCTTCACGCTCTCCATCGTCGTCTGGTTCTTCATCATGCCCGTCGGGGTGATGTTCCCGCTGATGACGCTCCAGCACTTCGGGGGCGGCACCTATGAAATGAGCCTGATCGAAATCGTCTGGGGCGGAGGGGCTCTTCTGGGCGGGGCCATCATGGGCGCCCGCACCTATCGGGTCAACCGCATCGTGCTGGTCAACCTGATGTACCTGATCGTCGGCCTCTCGTTCGCCCTGTCCGGGCTCCTGCCACCCTCGGGATTCCTCTGGTTCGCGCTCTTCACGATGACATCAGGGGTATCCAGCAGCGTCTTCAACGCCTCGTTCGTCTCCGTGATTCAGACCCGCATCGAAGCGGGCGTACTGGGGCGCGTCATGTCGCTCTACCGCAGTTTCGGCCTGCTCCCCGCAGCCCTCGGACTGCTCGGCACGGGATTTCTCGCCGAGCACATCGGACTCACCACGACCTTCGTCATCGCCGGAACGGTCATCGTTCTGGTCGGCATGACGGGTTTCTTCATCCCTTCGGTCATGCGCCTCGACCGCAAGGCATAAAAAAACGGCGGCCCTTCTTTTGCAGGGCCGCCGCTGTTTTCGCGTCGGGATATCAATCCTTCGGATAGACGTAACCGTTGTAATAGATTTTCTGATACAAGCCCAAAGGATTGGCACCGTTGTTCGACCAAACGTATTTCACATCGGGCGAAGGATAAGCCGACAAATCGTAATTATAGGATTCGAAACTGCACTCTTGGGTTCCCTCGATAATCTGCCCGCTCCGGAAAAGACTGCCGGAACTGAGGTAATAACTCAGTCTGAGGTTCGAATTATCGGAACCGACATAAATCGACGCCCCCGATGCATCTCCGCTGACCTCGAAATCCTTCCCCTTGCACGCCGAATAGGCAAGTCCCGCATCTTCACCGCTCAACGAGAAATCGCCTCTCCAACTCGAGGAGACAGAAGAGTTCTCGAAACTGGCGCTGATTCCGCTCAGAGAGATGGCATATGAAGAACCGTCATAATAAAGCCTTGTCGAACCGCCCTCCATATTCACTACGGTCGGGGAACCGATGTCCGATCTGGCGGACAGCGTCAGGCCCTCCTGTATCTCCACCTCCCACATTTTGCCGCCCTGAGCATCTTTCAACTGCTCGGCGCCGTTGGTCTTGACCAGCATCGAACCTTTCAGGAAGAAACCGTCGTACTGCTGGTAATCTCCGTTATAAGTGATTTTATAATCGCCGTCCGGCAGTCGCTCGATCTTCGTTCCGGCCGTGAACAGCAGGCTAAGGACAGAATTGGAATTACCTTCGATCTTCAGTTCGGTCAGGTCCACGTCCTCGAGCTTTTCATCGGGATACTGCTTCGCGGCCTCGGCCAGCAGCATGGCCAGCCGGATGCCCGCATTGGCCGGCTGCATGGCGACAGCGCTCTGTGTCATCGTCATACTGTAGATATTCATACCCGGTCGCAAGGGCAGTAACTCCTTGTAGCTGTCATCCTCCTTGATACAGCTCGACAGCGCGAAGGCCGCCAATACAATCGTTGCAAAAATTTTATTCATGCTTATGTGCTTGGTTAATTTCTCTTAATAAACGGTCCGTCCGGCAATATACTGCGTCGGGACCGAAAAAAATTGCATTAATTTATGCAAAGATAACAAATCGTGCCGGTCCGGCAGAACTTTCCGACAAATAAAAGTGTCGTTACGACGCCAAAGGTAAAAAAAATTCACATGCGGAGCCTCCGATTTGGCTGTTTCGCCGCAAATTTGTATCTTTATCCTTGAGGCGACACCCAAACGGCCTCGCTGCCCGACCGCCGAAATACAGGCAGGACGCCGGCATTAACCCTGAGAAACCGTGAAAAACAGCCATTTAACAGCAATTACGCTTATGTCAATCCTGTCACTCTTCGGATGCGGCCGCGCGAAGGCCCCCGAGTATCCGTCCGACCAGCTTACGGCCCGCGACGGTACTGAATTTACGATCACCTTTTTCAAGCACGCCTCGCTGTCGATCGCCGTGGGCGGCAAATACATCTATGTCGATCCCGTAAGCGCCAATGCCGACTACGCCGCACTGCCGAAGGCCGACATCGTGCTCATCACCCACTCCCACTACGACCACCTCGACGTGGCGGCGGTCGAAAAACTGCTCACGCCCGACACGGAAATCCTCTGCGACCGCACCTCGGCCGAAGCCTTCGAGATGAACTGCTACACGATGCGTCCGGGCAGTGTCGCCACACCGCGCGACTATGTGAAGGTCGAGGCCGTGGCGGCCTACAACACCACCCCGGGACACCTGCAATTCCACCCCAAGGAGCGCGAGGACTGCGGCTATATCCTCACCGTCGGCGGCACGCGCATCTACATCGCGGGCGACACGGAACCGACGCCCGAACTGCGTGCCCTGCGCGACATCGACATCGCCTTCCTGCCGGTCAACCAGCCCTACACCATGACCGTGGATCAGGCCGTCGAAGCCGTGAAAGCCATCCGCCCGGCGATCTTCTACCCCTACCACTACGGCGAGGTGGACGAAAAGACCGACATCGGCCGGCTGGTGCGCGAGACCGAAGGGCTGACCGACACCCGGGTCCGCCCCATGGAATAGCGGGCGCAAAACGCTCATTATAAAACAAAGAGTGCCCCGGAAAGGGCACTCTTCATTTATGCGGAACCGCCGCCTACTTCCTGCGGGAGAGGATGCGCTCCACGATGAACGACACGATCAGCCCCAGTCCGCCGAAAACCAGCACCGAACCGCCGTAGATAATGCTTTGCGTTTCATAGGAGCGGACTTCGGCCAGACGGATCAGCATGAAACCGAACAGCAGTCCAAGCCCCAGCCCCAGCAGCAGGCTGCCTATCTTCAGCGCTCCCGCCGGAATACCCGGCGCGGTTTCGGGCACAATCCGTACCGGCCCCCCTGTCCGCAACCCCATCGGCACCAGCTTCAGATAGTCGATCAACTGCTCGCCTTCGAGTCTGGAGATGAGTTCACGCCGTTCGCGGCGGCAGATAAGCAGTTCGAAGAACTTGTAAATTCCCAACGTGACGATTCCTGTCACCAGCGGGATCATTATAAAATCCATAGCTTATAAAAATTTAAAGGTTAATAAATTCAATTTTAAAACCGGCCGGCTTTTGCTACCTTTGTCCTGTTAGACGCCGAAACCGCAAAAAGGTTACAACCGACGAAAAATGATGGCCCGCGTGTAACCTTTTCCGCCGCCGAGCGTCTAACGGAATAGCGATGCAAACCGAAGAACAGGAACTGATACGACGAATCGCGGGCGGCGAAACCGAACTCTGCTCCCGACTGGCCGACCGCTACGGAAAAGCGGTTTACACGCTGGCCGCACGCATCGTCGGATGCACGGAGGACGCCGAGGAGCTGACTCAGGATATTTTCCTCCGGGCGTTCGCCCGGCTGGACCGCTTCGGCGGACGGAGCAGTTTTTCGACATGGCTCTACCGTATCGCCTACAACATGGCCGTGTCGCATGCGCGGCGCATGCGCCCGAAGTTCTGCGACATGGACGAACGGCGGTTGGCGGCCCTGCCCGACAGCGAGGCCGACCGGTTGGAGGAGTGGACCGAAAAACAGGAACGCCTCGACGCACTGAACCGCGCCGTCGAACGGCTCGCCCCCGAGGAGCGGGCGCTGGTGACGCTTTTCTATTACGAGGAGCGCTCCGTCGGCGAATGTGCCGCGATCACGGAACTCTCGGAGGGCAACGTCAAGGTGCGGTTGCACCGGATCCGGAAAAAACTGTATGTACTGGTAAACGACGAGATAGATGGAAAAGAGTGATGCAATACGCCGCGCAGTCCGGCAGGCCCCGGCCCCGGAACTGCCCGCAGGGTTCACCCCGCGGCTGATGGAACGGATACGGAACGACGCCATACGGCGCGAACGGCGCGAGATGTGGCTGCTGACCGCCGGGGGCATCGGCTGCTTCGCGGCGCTGATCGTCGTCTGCGCGAGGGCTCTGTGGCCGGAACTCGAATGGCAAATCCCCGGCATCGCGCTCCCCCGCCCCGAACTGCCGCACCTTGCACTGCCGGAGACGGACAAACCGCTGGTCACGATGTGCGTCTGCATCGCCGTGGCCTTCCTCGTACTGCTCCTCGCCGACCTGCTGATCCGCCGCCGCATCGCGGCCTCCCGGAACTGAAAAACGGGGAAACCGTCCTAAAGAGGTCTCCCCGTTCCGATAACAAATCCCGCCGCGGCTATTTCTTGGCTGCGGCTTTTTTCGGCTCGGCCTTCACCTTGAGCGAAGCCAGCCCCTTCACGATATTCGCATCGTTGTTCTTCGAGCTGTCGTAAACCACCGTGACCTCCTTTTTGGGCAGGTCCACCTTCACGTCCTTGATGCCCTTGCCGAGCGACGGAACGTTGTTCATGATCTTCTTCACACAGTGATCGCAGTCGATGTCCGTAACGAACACCGTGGTCACGGTTTTCTTTGCAGCAGGCTTCTCGGCAGCCGCGCACATGCCGGCTCCCATCAGCAGGGCCAGACATACCATCAGCAGTTTTTTCATCTTTTCTTTCTATTTTAAGGTTTTACATGGCGTTTTTCACGCGGATCAATAGAGGTTGAACCGCAATCCGACATAGAATTTGCGGCCCATCAGCGGCCCCCAGACATTCATCGAGTTGAACCGATAGTCGTAAGGGTTCTGCGCATGGAGTATGGGGTCCTCCTGCCGGTAGTCGGCGATGTTCTCACAGCCCGCATAGATGTCGAACTTACCCACCTTGCGGCTCACCTGCGCATAGAACATCGGGTAACGCGGCGAATAATAGCTGTCGTCGAGATTCCCCGTCTGCGTCGGGATGCGCGCGGGACCGTTCAACTGCGCCGTGGCGTCGAACACCCAGCGGCGGAATTTCGTGGCATACTGAATGTTCAGCAGCGTCTTGTATTGGCTCACCAGCGGACGCTCCACGCGGGCCGACCCTCCGTCGGGACGCTCGATCGTCATTTCGCTGTTCGTGTAACGGAACGTGGCGAAGATGTCCAGCCGCTCGACGGGCGTCCACGAAAGATCGACCTGATAGGTGTCGGTGAACGAACGTCCGTCCGTAGCGTAGAAAACGATCGCCTCCGGGTCGTACTCCTGATCGGCCACGACCGAGTTGTAGAACTGCGTGCGGAAATAGTCGAAGCTCAGCGTGGCGTTGTCGCTCCCGACCAGCGAGAAGGTCTGCGTCAGGCTTCCGCCCACGGTCAGGGCCTTTTCCAGCCGGTTGAACCCGTCGAAATCGGGAATTACGATCTCGCGGCCCGTCGCCAAAATACCGATATTGTCGGTGATGACATTGGTCGAACGGTACCCCAGTCCGGCCGAACCGCGCAGGGTCGTCGAAGGGGTGATGTTCCAGCGGATATGACCGCGGGGCGTTACGAAAAACTTGTCGTAGAAGGCGTTATAATCTCCGCGGATACCGGCCACGATCGAGAACTTGTCCTTGACGGCATAGGTGTACTCGGCATAGGCGCCCACCTCCTGCTCACTGCGGTCGAAATCGTAGAAACGCGACTTCGCGGCCTCGATCCACGGCGTGTTGTTGGCCAGACTCTCGCGGTAATACTGCAGCTGCGCCTGCGCGCCGACGATCAGCGACGAACGGTAGGTGAAGTAGTGATTATACATCAGGTTCATCGCCAGCGCATTCTCGTTGCCCTTGTAGTCGTTCAGACCGAAGTAGGCGTTTTCGTTGAAGTGGTCGAAATCGGCCA
>ERZ857503.1523-NODE-1523-length-12968-cov-4.591884_pt1 | contig 12968 bp, 10 predicted proteins | sample MGYA00519766_ERZ857503 | MGnify/ENA primary metagenome ERZ857503 (study PRJEB31778, sample SAMEA3449345) | human gut metagenome | biome: human gut; feature: human-associated habitat; material: faeces | place: United Kingdom | collected 2010/2012 ...
GTTCGAGGCACTTTTTTCTGTTCCTTTTTAAATGGCACTGCTCTGGCAGTTCTTTGTTGATTTATACTTAAAACGTAAACGGTAGAACCGTAAGCGCTTAAATGGTTCTTTCCGTGCTTAGTTGAATTTAACGTGAAAGAGTTCTCCGAATAGCACTTTCGCTTTCAATAATTCAAAACTGTTTCTGCCATACATTATTCGTTTTATAATTTTGATTTTATTTACACTACCTTCTGCAAGCCGTTATTATACGAATATATGATTCCGTTTTTTACAGCAGTTAAGTCCTTTTTTACACCGTTTATAAATGTTTGAAATTCAGAAATATCATATTTTTGTGCTGTATTGATCCATTCGTCTAATTTTGCAGCATTTTTTGAGAATATAATGTTACAAAAATCTTTGGTTAATATATACAGCTCACTTAATACTTCCATATGTCGAGCGATGTCTACCGAGCGGACGCTTCCAAATTTTTTATAGAGAACCAAAATTGCTTCTAAATAATCTTCTCCAGATGCATAAAGGTTCATAAGTCCTCCTTTACTGAGCCAGCTTCCAGCCGATGGCCTCCTGTCTGGCCGATACAAAATCGGCATACAGGCCCTTTTGCTGGATCAGCTCCGCATGAGTGCCGCGCTGGACGATATGAGCGTTGTCCAGTACAAGGATCTGATCGGCGTTGCGGACGGTTTTCAGACGGTGGGCAATCATGATGATGGTCTTGTCATGGGTCAATGCCTCGATAGCCCGCTGCAATTCATCCTCATTCTCCGGGTCAACGCTGCTTGTTGCCTCGTCCAAAATGATGATAGGTGCGTCCTTCAGCATGGCGCGGGCGATGGAAATCCGCTGTTTCTCGCCGCCAGACAGAGTGCCGCCGCCCTCGCCAATCACAGTGTCATAGCCATCCGGCAGGGCAGAAATAAAGTTATGGCAGCAAGCCTTTTTCGCCGCTTCAACCACTTGTTCATGGGTAGCATCCGGGCAGCCAAACTTGATATTGTTCTCAATCGTATCTGCAAATAGGTACACGCTCTGGAACACCATCGAGATATTCTTCATCAGGCTGTCCAGCTTGAAATCTCGTACATCCGTACCGCCTATGGTAATCTTCCCGGCATTCACATCCCAAAAACGGGCAATCAGATTGCACATCGTTGTCTTTCCTGCCCCGGAAGGGCCGACAATGGCCGTAGTCGTTTTTTCGGGAATGGTAAAGCTGACCTGATCTAATATCTTGCGGTCTGCGTAGGAAAAATCCACCTTGTCAAACACGATCTCGCTGGACTTCGGCGTAATGTCAGCGCCTTTCTCGTCCATCACCGGCGTGTCATCAATGGAGTTTGCCGTATCCATCGAGGCCGCCAGCATTTGCAGCAAAGAGGCCATATTCCCGGCGTTCTCCAAATCGTTGAACACCATGAAAGAAGCAATCACCAAAATCAAGCCGTAGGCCAGCGACAGGGAGCCGTCCAGCCAGAACCAGACCGAGGCCAAAAGCAACAGGACGCTAAACACCCGGACAACGGCCTGTTTGATGGCGTCATAGGGAACACTGGCCTTTGTCAGTTTCAGGTTGTCCCGGCAGCTCGCCTTAATTGCACTGCCGATAGACTGCGTGCTGTCCCGTTCCAGTCCAAATGCTTTGACAATCCCCATCCCCTGAATGTACTCCAACACAGACTCCACAAGGGACTCCTGTGTGTGCTGGCGTACCCCGCTGAGCGCGGCAGATTTGCGAAGCGCCAGTTCCGCCGCCGCAAGGTAAATCAGGACACCGGCAGCGGCCACAAGACCGATCCGCCAGTCAAATACCAACAGGACGATGACGAGGGCAACCGAGTTGAAAAAACCGCCCAGCACTGACACCAGAACACGGGCTGCTGAGTTCTCTACATCACCCAAAGTTGTTGTGACAATGGCGGTAATGTTCCCGATACTATTCTTGTTGAAGTAGCCCATCGGGATATAGCGCAGCCGATCTCCAATGTGGATACGCTTTTCCGCTACCATGCAATATCCAGTTTCCGTTTGCTCCATCGTGGAAAAGTAGGTCGTGATGATACGCCCGATGAGGGATACCGCCATAATTCCCAACGAAATCCAGACAATGCTTCCGTCCCGGTTGTCAGATACCAGCGCACCGATCACTACAAAGAGGGCGGCAAACTGCATGGCTGAAAACAGCCCGGACAGGAATGAGAATAACAGGGATTTTTTTAGAAGCCCCTTTTTGCTGCCTGCAAAAGCAAAGATTTTTTTCAATGTTCCATACATCTGACAACACCCCCTTACATCTGGTCTTTCGCGCCGATATGCGCCTGCCACATATCCCGGTAGAGGGGGCAGGTTTCCAGCAGCTTCTCATGCGTACCCTGTGCGTGGATGGTTCCATCCTTCACCACAACGATGTTATCTGCGCCAACAATGGTAGACAGCCGGTGTGCGATCACAATCAGGGTCTTGCCGACAGTTAAAGTGGAAATGGCTTTCTGCACCAGCGCCTCATTCTCTGGGTCGATATAGGCAGTTGCCTCGTCCAAAATGACAACCGGCGCATTTTTCAGCATGGCGCGGGCGATGGCAATCCGCTGGCGTTCACCGCCGGAAAGATGGGAACCGGCGCTGCCGACAACCGTATCATAGCCATTATCCAGCTTGCGGATAAAGGCGTCGCAGCCGCTTTGTTTGGCTGCCTGCTCCACCTCTGCGTCCGTGGCACTGGGTCTTCCCATGCGGATATTCTCCCGGATACTGCGGTTAAACAGGTAGTTGTCCTGAGATACATAGGAAATCTGGTCTGCAATTTCAGACAGCGGCATATCCTTCAGCTCATGGCCGCCGAGGGTAATGCTGCCGGATGTAACATCCCAATACCCGGCAATCAGCTTCGCCACCGTAGACTTGCCGGAGCCGGACGGCCCTACAAGGGCGGTCATGGTTCCGGGGTGGATGGCGAGATTCACATCATGCAAAACCTCTGTTGTCCCGTCATAGGAAAAAGACACAGACCTAAGAGAAATGCCGGTATCTTCCAGCTTGATCGGTGTTTCTTTATGGTTCAGTTCTTCGGCGTTCAGAAGCTGGCTGATTTCTTCCACATTTGTCCCCAGTACGGCCAAATCGTCCGTAAAGGTAAAGGCCGCGATAATCGGCCCAACAAGGCCCAGCGAGAAAATTACGATAGACAGGAAAGTGGAAAGTTCCAGGCTACCGGAGAGCCAGAACGCGAAGCCGCAGGGTAGCACACAGATCAACACCGAGGGCAAAATGGCGTTGTAGGCGCTCATGGTTTTCTGGTTTTCTCTCATCCAGTCCACATAGTAGTTGGCATTGTAGTTTACTGCGTCAGAATATTTTTTGTAGGAACCGGCGGATTGACTAAATGCTTTGACTACCTCAATCCCACCAATGTACTCTACAATGGCGTTTGCCATCTGCTTTCCCGCTTTAACCGCGCCCTCCCACTTAACGGGATAGTTCTTCATGCCAGCAGACATAACAGCAAGGCCCACCACCAGCGTGACAAGGGACAGGAGAGCCATGCGCCAGTCCATGACGAATAGATACACGACAATTACCAAAGGCACCAGCACATTTGCAGTCATTTCCGGGATCAGGTGCGCGAAGGTTGGCTCCATCCCTTCTACCCGGTCAACAATCGTCGTTTTATACTGACCGGACGGAGTATCTAAAATCGTCCCCATCGGGACGCGGGCCAGTTTTTCGGTAATATTCTCCCGGAGATCTCGCAGCGTGTAATAGGTCGCTGTGTGAGAAATTGTTGTGGAAAGATTTGAGAATATGACTTTTCCCAAATAACCGCAAAGCGCAATAACACAAGCTGCTGTATAGTGCGAAAAATTCTGATCCCCGGACAACATCAGCGTAACAATATGAGCTACACAGAAATAAGGCACCATCTGGCAGGCTACGCCTAATACCGCAAGGGCAATGCTGCCGATGAATTTCCCGTGATAGGGTTTGCCCCATCCCCATAAGATGCCTATGGGTGACTCCTTCTTTTCCTCCTTCATTTTACAGATACCCCCTTTATGAAATAGTTTCTGATTTTTTCAAGACCCGCCTCATCCATTTGGAATTGGTCAATGATGGAACCGTTCTCAAAATGGACAATATCCGTACAACAGTCTAATATCAACTCAAGATCATGAGTAATGACATACACGGTAATACCCGTGTCCCTGACTTGTCGCAGGACATTTGCAACCTCTTTCATGTGTTTATAATCAAGGCCGCTGGTCGGTTCATCAAAAAATAAAATAGAGCGTTTAGAAGCGATTGCCGAGGCAATCGCTACCCGCTGTTTTTGGCCGCCGGAAAGGGACATGGGATGCCTGTCCTTAAAAGCCAGCAAATCTAACCGGTTCAGGATTTCCTCTGCCCGCTCCTGGTTTTCTTCCTCCATACTAATCAGCACTTCATCAAGAACCGACTCGGTAAAAAGCTGATGATTTACCTCCTGCATGACCATATAGCAGGTACTCAGCCGGTCTTTCGGACGGTATTTTCTTCCGTTCCAGACAATCTCCCCACAGCGCTTCTCCAAGCCGCAGAAACAGCGAGAGAACGTGGATTTACCGGCACCGTTATTCCCAATAATCCCAACAATTCGGTTTGTGGGAATTTCACAATCCATGATATGTAAGGTTTCCGGTTCATTTTTATAGGCAAAGCGGAAATTATGGAGCGCAAGGGCAGTCTTTTCCTGCTGCGGTAGAACCGGAGGCAGGAGACGCTCTAAAGCAAATGTGCGCAGTCCCATATTAGATCGCTGCTGCTCCGTGAGCTGCTCAAATTCTGCCGCAGAATAATCACGGCTCACCTGCCCCTCTGCCAGGTAAATAAACCGATCCGCCAGACCACGGAGATAATAAAGCCGGTGTTCCGATACAATAATTGTTTTCCCCTGCGACTTCCAGAACGCAAGAATCTTTCTCAAATCAAGGATGGACGCTGCATCCAAATTGGACGAGGGTTCGTCCATAACGAGAACATCCGGTTCCATAATGGATACTCCGGCACAGGCAATTTTTTGTTTCTCTCCACCGGATAAGTGAAAGATATTACGATCCATCAGCTTCTCCAGCCGGAAATCCCGAACCGTTTTTGCAAACCGTTCTCGGATGTCTTTTTCTGGCTGTCCAAGATTTTCGCAGCCAAATGTAATTTCACTGGTTGTATCCACATTGAAAAACTGGGACCGGGGGTTTTGAAACACACTGCCTACAACTGCGGCTGTATCGTAAAGAGGCTGCTCGGAAACCTTTTCCCCATTTACCCATACTTCTCCCGCCATCTGTCCCTCATAATAATGAGGGATCAACCCGTTAATCAGGCGGGTAATCGTGGTCTTTCCACACCCGCTTTCACCGCAGAGGACAACAAACTGACCATCTTCTATATTTAGATCAATATCCCGGACGCCCCCGGTATTTTCGTTTTCTTCTCCATAGGAAAATGAAATATGGTCAATCTTTATCATAAGCTCACCCCCTTAAAAAACAAAATACTGTCCCATCAAAAACAGCGCAAAACATAAAGCACAGAGCAGAACAGCAATCATGTCCTGAATATGAAAACCAATCTGACATACGTTGGTCCGTTTGACCGGAGCGCCAAGCCCCCGCGTCAGTGCAGCGGCGGAAAGTTCATCCCCAATTTTTACAACGGACACCATCAGCGGTACAAGACGGTATTCCACCATTAAAAATGGGTTTTTCCCACCAAATCGTATGCCTCTCATTTTCATTGCGTCCCGGATTGCCTGGTATTCTTCGCTGATTGTGGGGAAGAAACGAAAAATAACAGACATAGGAATTATAATTTTTTCTGTCAGGTGCATACGTTCCATAGAACCGATAAACTCACTGACTGAGGTTGAAGAAAGCAGATAGGCCCCCGTCATAATGCCTGGGGCAAACCGCGTCATAATGGATGTAATTGCCAAAACCACAAAGGACAACAGACCACTTAATGTCGTCAGAGCTATGCGTTCCAATACAAAACAGGCAAGATATAAAAACAGATACTTGCCTGCCGTTTTGAAGCGGCGTTCCGACAGGATCAGCACAAAGGTGATCAGGCTTAACACAGGTTTTATAAAATTCATAATCCCTTCGTTGCTGGTGCTGAACATCAATGTAGTAACCGTCAGCAGCAAAATCAACTTCGTGCGCGGATCAAGCCGAATCCCTCTGCGATTGTCCGTTGTGGCAGAGAAGGATACCCCCTCCATCATGCAATTCCCGCTTTCGCAAAGTGTTTTTTCAGGAGTGCTTTTCCAAGCAGACCGCCCAAAATGGCAAAGACAAAAATCCCGGCAACCACAAGGATAATGCTCCACATCGGCATGACCGCCATTACCCGATCGGCGTATTCCTCACCGAAACTGGCGGCAAAGCTGGCCCAGGAGTCCTCGACCATAAAATACATGGGGATGTATGTACCGACCATCCACAGACTGAATACTGCATAACCAAGAATACTTTTCTTTGCACTTTTATAATCGCCGGATTTCAAAATCAGGTCTCCAAGCAAGCCGAAAATCAGCCCCATAGGCACACCCCAGAAACCCATGCCGGTAAGCCCCATCAGCAGGCCGCTCAAAACGCCCATGATTGTAACCATGCCGAATTTCTTAACCCTGGTGAGGAACAGCATGAAAGGGATGCCGGTAATCAGCGACCACAGACTTCCGAGGACAGGAAGAAAGATCGGAACAAACCCAATGGGAATAGCAACACAGCACCCGATGACAAAGTAAAGAACCGTGAACAGACCGAGGTTAATCAGGTCTTTTGTTTGTAACTTGTTATTCATAACGAATACCTCCATTCATTTGCTGGTTAGCATTTACTAACCTCTTTATAAGATACCATAGTACGACACAGTTCTCTACAACCAATCGTCTTTTTAGCTCCAAACAGCAACGAGTTTTAAGGTTGACTGGCTGGGTTCCTGCTTTTATAATAGAATTGCCAATTCAAGCAGGCCCGCCAAAAAACCGAATAGTAGGAGTTATGAAATGAAGATAGATGAAATCATTAAGAAAAGCATTGAAGTCCCCGGTATATCCATAAAACGCAGTGAATATAGCGCCGAGCTCATCTTAAAAGAGAAAGATGGAAAAGGCTCTATGACCTTTTTCCCATTGTTTCCCGGACTCACCTTAGCCTATATTTTTATAAATTCACCCACATGGGCAGCTCCGGACTTTCGTGATAATGGCTCCATAGAAACAGGCCCGCTGCTCTTAAATTACTGCGTAACCGGGCGGTGTGAGCTCATTCTGAATAACGGAAACTTTGTGTATGTGAAAGACGGTGAAATATCTCTGACAGAACGCTTTGCCAGACAGCAATATGTTTATCCCCGCCGAATTTATGAAGGTATGGAGTTTTTTATTGATATGGATGCCGCAGCAGAGCAAAGTGCCTGGATACAAACGGAATTTGATATTGATTTCCACAAAATCAGAGAGCTTTACTGCCCGGCTGGAAGCACTTATATCTCGGCCATTTCTCCCGAAATAGAAGAAATACTAAAAAAACTGTGGTCCTTGTTGGATATCTCTGTGCCGCTTTCCATTATGCAAATGAAAATCTATACCCTGGCGCTTTTTTCGCTGCTCCAGAATCTGAAAGAAATACCGCCTTCTCAAGCCTGCACATTCTTCACAGAAACACAGGTAGATATTGCAAAGCGTGTGGAAAAAATCATCACTTCTGATCTGCGCCAGCACCATCCTGCGTGGGAACTGGCTGCACAGTTTTCCGTCAGTGAAACCAGCCTGAAAAACTATTTCCGGGGAGTTTTTGGACAGAACATCTCCGTGTATCTGCGTGAAACCCGTATGAAAAAAGCCGCAGAATTACTTTCTACCACAAAGCTGTCTGTAGCAGAGGCAGCGGAGCAGGTTGGATATATAAACCAGAGCAAATTTGCTTCGGTATTCAAAAAGCAATTTGGACTATCGCCGCTGGAATATAGGCGTTCAAAGAATTTGGAAAACGGATAAGACTAAGGCCGGGATTTGCCGCTTGTCAGCAAAATCCCGGCCTTACTTATGCTTAAAATTTCATGCGTAAATCAATTCTTGAAAAATAACTTCCTCCGCCTGTGCTTTCAGCGTGTTCATCAGCCCCACCCAGCGCATGGGGTCACGGGCTTTCAGTTCCTCGGTGACGCCCGCCGCCTCCATCATGCGGGGCAGCATGGCGTCCATCCGTTCACGCGCCGCCCGGTCAATCTCCAACAGGTGCGGGTACAGCTTTTCGCTCAAAATCAAGCTGCTGTAAAGGCCGGGCCGGTGTTCCTTCAGGTAGCGTTGCCGCATACGGCCATACTTGCCGATGGGGGCCTCCGGCTGCTCGGAAAGTTTCAGGTCGGGGATGTAGTAATCTCCGCAGCGGGTGTAAGTCAATTCGCTCATGTTCATTCTCCTTTGCACTGTGATGGTTAAACTGTGGCACTGGCCGATACGGTGGCCTTGCGCGGCTCCTGCCTGGGTAACTGGCTGACAGGGATAAAAATGCCTTTTTCCATGTCCTCGGCCCGGATCGCGGCCTTTGCCGCCTCCACCTGGGCCTTGCGCTTGGCGTTGTAGCGTTCTTCCCATTCCTTCTGCTTGCCGTTGGCCTTGCGGCGCAAGTAGTTCTGGTGAAGCCTGTCCTTGCGTTCCTCCTTCTTCCGCAGTTCTTCCTGTTCCTCCGGGGTCAGGGGAACCGGCTGCAAGGCGGGCGGGATATACCGGCCCACAAAGTTGAAGTAGATTTCAACCTCCTGCGTGGTGTCCTGGCTGCCTTTGCGGGCGCGTTCATGGACAAGGATTTTCTCTACAAACTCGTTGAGCATGGTATTTGTCAGCGTGTCGAAATTCTCATACTTGTCAATCAGGGCAATAAACTTCTCCGCAGATTTCCGGCTCTGCTCATAGCCGGTAACGGCCTTTTCCAGTTCCGCGATTTCCGCATTGAGGGCGTCCTGCTCTTTGGCGTACTGTGCGTCCAGGGCCTCATACCGGGCGTCCGGCAGCTTGCCCAGGGCGTTGTCCTCATAGATTTTGCAAATCAGCTTTTCCAGTTCCCCGGCCCGCTTTTGGGCGGCGGCCAGCCGTTTCCGCTTCTTGGATATGTCGGCGGTCTGCTGGGCGGCCTGCGTTTCCTGGACGGTGCGGATAAACTCGGCCCGGTCATTCCTGGAATACTCCGCGATGGCCCGGAGCATATCGGCAATCAGGGTCAGAACAGCTTCGGCCTTGATACGGTGCTGTGTAGGGCAAAGGGAGCCGATAGGATACTTCCCATACTGGCCGCAAGTGTACTGCGGGACGCGCTTGCCGTTGTATGTGCGGTGAACATACATCTTGCCGCCGCAATCGGCGCAGTACATCAGGCCGGTCAGGGGATGGGCCTCCCCAAAGCCGTCCGGATAGCGTCTGGCGTTTCCCCGGATACGCTGCACATTGTCAAAGGTTTCCTGGTCGATGATGGCCTCATGGGTGTTCTCGAAAATCGTCCACTCGCTTTCGTCAACATAGTGGCTTTTCTTGTCCTTGAAGTGCTTGCGGGTCTTGAAATTGATGGTGTGGCCCAGGTATTCCCGCTTTTTCAGGATGTTCACAATGGTGGATGATCCCCAGCCGTAGGGGTCTTTGACCGGCTTCGTCCTGTTTACTCCTTCGTCAAAGCGTGCCAGATGGACAGCGGGGATTTCAACCTTTGCCTCGGACAGCAGCTTGGAGATTTGATAGGGGCCGTAGCCCTCCATCGTCAGGGAAAAGATACGGCGTACCACTTCGGCGGCTTCTTCGTCCACAAGCCAGTGTTCCCGCTTTTCGTCCCACAGATAGCCGTAGATAACGGTGCCGGTCAGGTGCTTGCCGCTCATGCCTTTGGACTTGAACACGGAGCGGATTTTCCGGCTGGTGTCGCGGGCGTAAAACTCGTTCATAATGTTGCGGAACGGGGTAAAATCATCATCGCCTTTCAGACTGTCCACACCGTCATTGATGGCGATCAGCCGGACGCCGCGCTGCCGCAAAATCTCCATGACCTGGCCGACTTTCAGATAGTCACGCCCCAGGCGGCTCATGGCTTTGATAACAATGGCCTCCACCCGTCCGGCCTCGACTTCCTCCATCATCGCCAGAAAGCCGGGGCGGTCAAAACGGGTTCCCGATACGCCGTCATCGGTGAAGTGGGTGGGGTTTGGCAGCCCGTTCCGGCGGGCATAGTCCTCTAACATCTTTTTCTGAGACGAGATTTGTCAAGGTATGTTTTTGCAAAGGAGTGTGCAATTCGCATTGACAAGCAGCAAAAAGAGTGCTACAATAATGCTGTCATCGATAATGGCATTATTATTTAGGGGCAGAGGGGGAAAACATGGCCAATAGGGATCATTCCCTGGATGATGGGATCATTCAGGCTGCTTATTCGGAATTTCTTGCTTACGGCTTTCAGAAAGCCTCTCTGCACAAGATCGCCGAAAAAGCCGGTGTCACCACAGGAGCGATCTACACAAGGTACAAAAACAAAGACGCGTTGTTTGCCAGTCTGCTTCAGGATTTTTTTGAGACGATGCAGGTTCTCTTTACCCCCGTCGCAGAAGAATACGAAAAAGCAAAGTGCAGCGCGCAGCCGGATGATATCCTCCGCGCCATAAACGCCGAAGAACAGGTATATTTTCAACTGCTGACCGAGCACTGCAATGACTGCACTTTATTTTTCTGCCGCAGCGATGGCAGCTCCATGGAAACCGTGCTGCATAAACTAATGGATCAAAAAGCGGAACAAACGGTGGAATTCTTTTCGCATATCTATGGGAAAGCGCCAAATGCCGATGCGATCCGTCTTTTGATGGGCTCACAGTTCTGGTACTTCCGCCAGCTGCTGGATCAGCATATGGAGGAAGGCAGAATGCTTACCTGCTTACAGGCAGTCCTTGATTTCACCAACGCTGGCTGGCGGCAGCTATGCGATACCTTGCAATAAATCCGAAAAGTTAATTCGGACGGTCCATCCGTCCGTTTCTTACGGCCGCTGGTTAGAGACGGCTAACTAATAAGAAAAGAGTTTGCGATGATAGATTTTGAATTTGAATTTCAATATGCAGAAGAAAAGCAGCCCACCTTGCAAAAAGTCGGCGGCAGCATCCCAGCCGGACGCTGCGTGGTGCTCTGCGGCGGCAGCGGCTGCGGAAAGTCCACACTGCTACGGTGCATCAACGGATTAATCCCCCAGTTTTACGAGGGAGAGCTAAAAGGCTTTTGCCGCCTGAATGGGCAGGACACCGCCGGAATACGTATCGGCGAGATCGGCGAGTTGGCCGCCTCGGTCTTTCAGGATCCTCGCAGCCAGTTTTTCACCGTGAACAGCTCCAATGAAGTGGCCTTCGGTCTTGAAAATCACGGTCTGCCGCAAGATAAAATCCGACGGCGGGTAGATGAGGCCTTCCGGATCTTTCATCTGGAGCGGCTGAAGGATCGCAATGTCTACGAGTTGTCCAGCGGCGAGCGACAGCTCATCTCCATCTTGTCCGCGTGGGCAATGGACACAGATATTTTTCTGCTGGATGAGCCCACGGCCAATCTGGACTTTGCAGCCACGCAGCAGTTAAAAGAGATTCTGCTTGCCCTGAAAAAGCAGGGCAAAACGCTGCTGCTCAGCGAGCACCGACTCTACTATCTTGCCGACATTGCCGACGAATTTTGGGTCATGGCAGACGGCGAGATCAAAGGAAAATATACTGCCGCAGAGGCAAAGGCGTTCTCAGTGGAGCGGAGACAAACACTTTCTCTGCGCACGCTCGACCTTGCGGAGATCACCGTGCCGGAGAAAGAGCCGCTGCCGAAAACCGCGCCGACGGCGCTTGCCGTCTCAGATGTCTGCTATACATACGGCAGGAAGGCCGGAGATACCCTCTCTGGTGTCAGCTTTTCCGTCCGTGAGCATGAGATCGTCGGCCTTGTGGGCGCAAACGGCTGCGGCAAAACGACCATCGGCAAGCTGATTGCAGGGCTTTACCGCCCCTCCGGCGGCAGGATAATGCTTTTCGGAAAGTCGCAAAATCCAAAGCAGCTGCAAAAGCAAGTGCTGTTCATCCTTCAGGAGGCGGAGTTCCAGTTCTTCACAGGCTCCGTCCTGCACGAACTGCAATACGGCCATGCGGTGACACCGGAGTTTGAAGCAAAAACGGAAGCGCTGCTGAAAAGTATGGATATGTGGGACTGCCGCAACCGGCATCCCTTTTCCCTCTCCGGCGGGCAGATGCAGCGTCTGACGCTGATGATGGCGTATCTGTCTGACAAGCCCATCGTCATACTGGACGAGCCGACAGCAGGACTTGATCCGAAAGAACGTGTCAATTTGAGAAACTATATTCATCAGTTGTCTCAGAATAAAATAATTTTATTAGCAACTCATGTGGTAAGTGATGTCGAAAGTATTGCAGACCGGATTCTCATCATGAATGCGGGAGAACTGGTGGCAGATGATACGCCGGAACATTTGGTTCATGCCGTTGATGGAAATAATTTAGAGGATGTGTATATGAATTATTTTGGTGATAAGGGAGAAAAATAGGTAAAATCATTTTAAAGTTTTCTTGTAATTTGTGCCCCAGCTTTGCATTGCCATAAGAATTGGTCTCATGGATTCGCCCGTTTCGATCAGAGCATATTCTACATGAGGAGGAACTTCCGGGTAAACGGTTCGGATGATGAGACCGTCTAGAGATTAAAAGGTTTTCCAGCACTTTTCCTTTAGAAAATTGCTAATTACATTTATATCTTCTCCTTCATAATAAGCAACTAATTTTTTCTTGAATTCGGAAACATGTTCTTCTGGTATAACTAAGAAACCCTGTCCATGTGCAATTAGGTAATGATTTGCAAATATAACAGAAGCTCTTTTATTACCATCGATAAACACTTGTGTTTTCAT
>ERZ857503.1527-NODE-1527-length-12942-cov-2.245752_pt1 | contig 12942 bp, 9 predicted proteins | sample MGYA00519766_ERZ857503 | MGnify/ENA primary metagenome ERZ857503 (study PRJEB31778, sample SAMEA3449345) | human gut metagenome | biome: human gut; feature: human-associated habitat; material: faeces | place: United Kingdom | collected 2010/2012 ...
AGCCTGCTTTACGGAAATCGTCGCGCTTCGTATGATTCGTGCGAAGGACGGCACTGTAAATACCGCAACTGCGATCATAACGTTTACCATACCCTGTCCGATGATGGCAACAACTGCGATAGCCAGCAGGATATCAGGGAAAGCGAAAAGTACATCACAGCATCTCATAATCAGGGCATCGATAATTCCGCCGTAGAAACCTGCGATCAGTCCGAGAACAACACCGATAGCCGTACCAATAATCGTCGCTGTCAGCGCGCATGTAAGAGAAAGTCTGGTACCAACCATCAGACGGGAGAAAACATCCTGTCCGTATTCATTGGTTCCCCAAATGTGGGCTGCGCTTGGCCCCTGCATCATAGCTGTGTAATCCGGTGCCTGCGGATCATACGGAACTACATATGGTCCAATGATCGCCATTAAGATAATAAAAACTATAAATGCCAGAGAAATCACTGCTGTTTTTCTCTTCATGAATTTCTTGACAAATTCTTTGAACTTGCTCTGTGCCTTAGGGAGTTCTTCGGCAGCAGCAAGGTTAATATTTGATGTTGTGTTCTTATCTGCCATCTTCTCTCCTCCTCTACTCATAACGTACTCTTGGGTTAATCACGCCATAAAGAACATCTACGATCAGGTTGATCAGGATATATTCTGTAGCAAAGAACAGCAGTAATGCCTGAACAACTTTGTAATCTCTCATCTGGATGGAGTCTACCAGAAGACGTCCAAGCCCGGGGATGGAGAATACTGTCTCTGCCATAACAGATCCGGAAAGGAGACCACCGATCTGAAGTCCGGCTACTGTTACGATCTCGATCAGAGAGTTCTTAAATGCATGGCGCATAACAACCAGTGATTCAGAAAGACCTTTGGCGCGTGCGGTACGCACATAGTCCTCACGCATGGTCTCAAGCATGGAAGATCTGGAAAATCTGGCAAGTACGGCCATGATTCCTGCTCCCATTGTAAGTGATGGAAGAATATAGCTCTTCCAGGTTTCCAGTCCACTGGTTGGAAGCCATCCCAGGCTTACTGAGAAAAGCTGGATTAATTCCAGACCTAACCAGAAACTTGGAACAGATATACCTGCGATTGCTATAATCATACCTACATAATCAAGAATTCTGCCATGAAATACGGCAGCGATAATACCAATCGCAATACCGATGATCGCAGCCCATATCATGGATGAGAATGTCAGCATGATAGTTGGTTTCAGTCTTGGTGCGATTGTCTCTGTTACGGTTTTACCGTTTTTGATAGAGCTTCCCAGATCTCCTGTAAAAAGACCTTTCATATATTTGCCATACTGTACAAGTAGTGGCTCATCCAGTCCCAGCTGTTCACGTACAACTGCCACATCTTCCTTTGTTGCATCCTGACCGGCTACCAGTCTTGCCGGATCACCGGGAATCATATGGATAAACATAAATACTACGAATGAGATAACCAGAAGCAGCGGGATCGTGCTTGCCAAACGTTTACCTAAATAACGTCCCATATTTTTCCTCCTTATTATTTTCTTACCTGTTGTTTATATTTGATGCTTTATAGTCAGAGAACTGCCATAGTAAATCTTATGGCAGTTCTCCGGTTTGAACATCTTTGTCCTGTATTCACACTGCCGTATCGGCAGTATTTTATGGAATTGCTGCAATTTCAGATCAGGCAGCCAGATTTATGTTCTTCGCAGCCTGTTCTCAACCACATTACTTACTGTGCTAAAGTTGCATTTGCGAAGTTAAATGCTCCATCCGGAGATACATATACGCCAGACAGATAAGATTTTGTAGAATAGATGATCTGGTCATTGCCAAGGAATAACCATGGGCATGCTTCCCATGCGATCTTCTGAGCATCGCCGTAGTATTTAGCCTGCTCTTCTTCGTTAGCTGTCACAAGACCTTCGTCCATATCTTTATCAAAATCAGCATCGTTGAAGTATGCTGTGTTTGCACTTGTAGGAGGGCACATTGTGCTGTAAAGCAGGGAACGTAAAGAACCATCCATTGTGAAGTCAGATGCAGACCAGTTTACATACCACATATTGATCTCGGCATCTTCTTTGTCAACATAAATCTTGTCACTTACAGTTGCAGGCTCCATTGGCTGAACGTCAACTTCGATACCGATCTGAGCAAGCTGCTGGGAAATAAATGTCATACCTTTGATTTCCTGTGTTGTGTTATCACCCCACAGAGTCAGTTTGAATCCGTCTTCGTATCCGGCTTCTTTCATAAGTTCTTTTGCTTTGTCTACATCATATGTGTAAGCTTCCTGCTCTTCATATCCGCCGATGATAGATGGAACTACAGATGTAGCTGGTTTTCCGTATCCGGAATACATTAACTGGATGTATGCATCTTTGTCGATCGCATAGTTCATAGCCTGACGTACTTTTACATCAGAAAGCTGTTCCAGATCCATGTTCAGAGTTACATATCTCATGATGTTGGAGTCTGTTGTAAGGATGTTTACATCGTCTGTTCCTTTGATTGCTTCAATCTGGTCAGACGGTGTAGGATAGATGAAGTCTGCTTCACCTGTCTGAAGCATAGCTGTACGTGCACCCGCTTCCGGAACCTCTTTGATTGTTACAGTGTCAACGCCCGGTTTGTCTCCCCAGTAATCATCATTGCGCTTAAAGCTTGTGTGGTCTCCCTCTTCCCATTCTGTACATACATATGGGCCGGTTCCGCATGGATGGTTCATGATATCATTTCCATACTCTTCAAGAGCTGCAGGGCTGATGATACAGAACTGTGTCAGACGGTTGATAAATGGTGCCCATGCCTGTGTCAGTTTGATAACCAGTGTGTAATCATCCGGTGTTTCAATGCTGTCTACACGAGGTGTTTCAGATCCGTCTTCGTTAGTTACGATAAATGTTCTTCTCTGACGAAGGTTGTTGTCTTTGTTAACTACACGATCGTAGTTTGCTTTAACTGCTGCTGCATTGAAGTCTGTTCCGTCCTGGAATTTAACGCCCTGACGAAGTTTGAAAGTATAAGTAAGAGAGTCATCGGAAACTTCCCATGATTCAGCAAGTTTGCCTGTTAATTCCTGGTTCTCATCAAAAGAAACCAGTGTCTCGTATACACCACGTGTAGCAGAGATTGCGTTTGTATCCGGAATGTTTGCCGGGTCCATGGAGCTTACGCTTCCTTCGATTGCGATCACCAGATCATTGTCGGATGATTTGGAATCTTCATTTGTGGCTTTGAGGATATAGCCGTCATCATCTGCTGCAAATGCTGTAGCGGACATGGAAACTGTCATTACTCCTGCAAGAGCTGCTGCCATAACTTTTTTGTACATTTTCATAGTTTTCTCTCCTTTTCTTTCTGTACATTGTTACTTAGTTACAATCACGAAGTTAATTTTGGGTACAAAAAAAGTGTTTTTATATTTTTGCGTCTTTGCAATGTATAAAAATCGTGCAGCAATCCATTTACTTACATGCGCCTTTGCATCTTCATAAAAACACTTAGTTGTTTAACTTGACTCCAGTATAGCAATCTGTTGTCGTATTGTCAATTATTTTGTCGTATTTTATATTATTTTTGGTGGTATTATACCAATATCTGACAGTGAAATTGGTATAAATCACTATTAATTAAAGATTATTTCTTCTTGTTTGGTATTATTTGGCTATGATCTGTACAAACAATAAATCCTCTAAACCTTATAGTTGGTTCAGAGGACTTATGTTGTTATCATATCTGTTTCTTCACATGAACCTGTAACTGATTGTACGGGATTTCAATTCCGTTTGCATCAAATGCTTCTTTGATCAGTTCATTAAGCCGCCACCTGGCAGGCCAGTATTTCTCTGTAGCCACCCACACACGCAGGCCCATGACCACTGCGCTCTCTCCAAGCTCATCTACAAACACCACCATTCCCTGGTCGTCTTTCGTATCTTCATCATTATGAAGGATTTCTTCCAGGATTGCTTTTGCTTTCTTAATGTCTGAATCATAAGAAATTCCTACTTTGATCTCCAGCTTACGAAGATCTCTGGCAGTTACATTTGTAATAATGCTGCCGGACAGCGTTCCATTTGGGATTACAATGTGTTTGTTATCTATGGAAATCAGAGTTGTATAACAGATTTCTATTTTGTATACAGTTCCTTCGCACCCATTCTGCTGTGCGATAATGATATAATCCCCCACCTGAAATGGTTTGAAGATCAGAAGCATGATCCCGCCTGCGATATTTGCAAGGCCACCCTGCAATGCAAGACCTACCGTTACACCGGCAGTACCAAGCAGTGCTGCAATAGAGGATTCCCTTACACCAAAATGAGTGGCAATGCTAAATACCAGCAAAATGTAAAGTACAATTCTCAACAGCGACCCTGTAAACTGGATCACACCTTTGTCTACAGACGCACGCTCCATGGACTTCTTTATGAAAGAAACAAACCACTGGATCACTTTGCGCCCGCCCACAAATACCAGCAATGCCATTACTACTTTCAATCCCAGTTTCGTCAAAGCCGGAAGATAGTCTGAAAAATACTGCTTATAGCTGTAATATAAACTTTTTGCCTCCTGAATTTCCTGTTCCAATATTTTTCACCTGCTCTCTTATATTTTGTCATGTATTATTTTTCTGCCCTTCTTTCACTTAACAGGCAGCTTTTCATATAATATCAGGGTTAAAAGATGTCTTTCCCCTGACTTGATATCTACGAATTACTCCGCTGCTTTGCAGATCCCGCAATTCTCATATAAGAGTAGCATAACATACCTCATTCTCTGTAACAATCAATTTTATTCGGGCAAAAAAAGAAAGCGGACAATATATCCGCTTTACTGACACAGGATTTCACGCTCTGATGAGCTAAAATCAATATGCATTATTTATAAGGATTGCTATAAGCGCAGAATAATCCCCTCATTTCCCGAAAACAGAAAATAAATAATTAGTTGAATAATCAGTATCGCCGGAACTCCTGTCTTAAATTTCGGCTTTCTTGTTTTATGATGAAATACCTTCATACCGGCCAGAGCTCCCACCGACCCTCCGATCACCGCCAGAAATATCAGCTGCGCTTCCGGTATGCGCCACTGTCCGGCTTTTGCCCTGCTTTTATCCAATCCATAGATAAAAAATGTGACTACATTAATGATAATCACATAAATATATAGAAGATTTGTAGATGTCATCTGCACCTGCGAATTCCTTTCTTTAATCTTAACATGCCAGACCTGCTATCACTGATTCAAAATCCTCATCATAACCATCATATTTAAGTTCCAGAGGTTCTTCCACATCAAGGCTTAATACTCCGAGAATAGATTTGGCATCAATAAAAATTTTTCCTTTAGATACAATGTCAATATCAAATGGACATCTGACTGCCGCACAGACCAGTTTCTTTGCTGCCTCTACGTCATTAATCTTAATTGTCTTATTTGCTGTTGTCATATTCGGTAATCTCCCTTCCCTTTTGGTCTCCGTCCTATTGTCAGGACTTTTATATTGATTTTTTGACCCAGTCGTATTATACTGATTCACACATTGATATACAAACGTTATTTTTCTATATCAGATATTCTATTTTTATATAGCATAAGGAGCCGACTGTATCATGATTCTTGATTATTATCGTATTTTTTACTATGTTGCCCAGTATAAGAGTTTTTCCAAAGCAGCCGACGTTATGGGAAACAATCAGCCTAACATTACCCGGTGTATGAATATTCTGGAGAATGAGCTGGGATGTAAACTTTTTATCCGTTCCAATCGCGGAGTACAGCTGACCATTGAAGGAGAAAGACTTTTTGAACATGTATCAATTGCAATAGAACAGCTTGTATCAGGAGAAAATGAACTTCTCAAAGATAAAGGTCTGGAAAGCGGACTTGTAAATATTGGCGCCAGTGAAATCGCACTGCGTTTATTCCTGCTGAACGAACTGGAAGTCTTTCATCACCGTTATCCACATGTAAAGCTGAGAATCTCTAATCATTCCACACCACAGGCAGTTCAGGCACTGGAAAACGGTCTGGTAGACTTTGCAGTAGTTACCACACCTGTCGCCCTGAAAAAGCCACTTCAGAGAATTCCCCTCTATTCTTTCCGCGAGATCCTTATAGGTGGAGAGGAATATGCGGAAACAGCTTCCAACAAACACTGTCTTCAGGATCTGCAGGATATCCCTCTGATCGGGATTGCTCCCGGAAGCAGTACAAGAGAATTATATACACAGTATTTTATGCGCCATAATCTTCCCTTCTCACCTGATATGGAAGTGGCAACTACTGACCAGATCTTCCCTATGGTGCAGCACAACCTGGGAATCGGATTCTTCCCTGAAGAGCTTGCTGCTGAACATATTGCTCAGGGGAAAATCGTCCAGATTCCCATTGAAGAGCCTCTTCCTGAACGAAAGATCTGTCTGATCCGCAATGTAAAAAGGCCACAGAGCATTGCAGCACGCAGCCTTGAAGAACACCTCACATCACACCGGGAAACAGAATAACTGTTACTGCAGACAGCAGTACCCCCAAAAACAGGGATCACTCCTGCAGATATCCGGTCTGCAGTGGTAATCCCTGTTTTATTGATGTTATTTATTTAATCCTTTCATAGATAAGCTGATACGTTTTTTCTTCATATCAACTCCGATTACTTCTACGATATCCCCTACACTCACCGCTTCCAGAGGATGTTTGATAAATCTCTCTGTCATCTCGGAAATGTGCACCAGACCGTCCTGATGTACACCGATATCTACAAATGCACCGAAATCAATAACATTACGGACAGTTCCCTTCAGCACCATTCCTTCTTTCAGATCTTTCATTTCAAGAACGTCTGAACGAAGGATCGGTTTCGGCATGTCATCACGAGGATCTCTTGCCGGTTTCTCCAGTTCCTTTACAATATCGCGAAGTGTGATCTCACCGATTCCCAGTTCTGCTGCCATCTTCTTATAGTCTTTTACCTGCAGGGAAAGTCCAAGGAGATTTCCTGCCACAACATCATTTGGCTTATATCCAAGTTTTGAAAGAAGTGCAGATGCTGCTTCATAGCTTTCAGGATGTACACTTGTTGCATCCAGAGGATTCTTTCCACCGGAAATACGCATGAAACCTGCACACTGTTCAAATGCCTTCGGTCCTAGTTTCGCTACTTTGAGAAGTTCTTTTCTGTCTGTAAACTGACCGTTCTCTTCTCTGTAAGCTACGATATTTTTGGCAATTGCTTTGCTGATACCGGAAATATACTCAAGCAGAGATGCAGATGCTGTATTTAAATCTACACCAACTTTATTTACACTGTCTTCTACAACGCCGCTTAATGCTTCATCCAGTTTCTTCTGGTTCATATCATGCTGATACTGACCCACACCGATAGATTTCGGATCGATCTTAACCAGTTCTGCAAGCGGATCCTGTACACGTCTTGCAATGGAAGCTGCACTTCTCTGTCCTACATCAAAGTTCGGGAATTCCTCTGTAGCCAGTTTGCTTGCAGAATACACAGATGCTCCTGCCTCATTTGTGATAACATACTGCACCTTTTTTTCCGGGATTTCTTTGAGCATATCTACGATCACCCGCTCGGATTCACGACATGCTGTACCGTTTCCTACTGAAATAAGGGATACACCGTATTTTTCGATCATACCTTCCACTGTATCCTTGGCAGCACGGATCTTTTTCTCAGTAGTCGGAGCTGTGGGATAAACAACTGTTGTATCCAGAACTTTACCTGTTGCATCTACAACTGCCAGCTTACAGCCTGTACGGAACGCAGGGTCCCATCCAAGTACGACTTTGCCTGCGATTGGAGGCTGCATCAGAAGCTGTTCCAGATTCTTGCCGAATACATGGATCGCACCGTCTTCTGCCTTATCAGTAAGGTCACTGCGGATTTCTCGCTCGATAGCCGGTCCGATCAGACGTTTGTAACTGTCTTCTACAACTGCTTTCAGAATCGGAGTTGTATTCGGGTTATCTTTTTTGATCACTCTCTTATTCAAATAACGAAGGATGTCTTCCTCCGGTGCATTTACTTTAACAGTGATAAATTTCTCTTTCTCACCACGGTTCAGGGCAAGGACACGATGGCCGGCAAGCTTCTTCACCGGCTCCTCGAAATCATAATACATCTCGTATACGGACTGCTCTTTCTCATCTCTCGCAACGGAACAGATCGTTCCTTTATCCATGGTTCTTTTACGGATGCTGATACGGTAGTCTGCCTCATCAGAAATATGTTCCGCAAGGATATCCCTGGCGCCGCTGATGGCTTCTTCCACAGTTTTGACTTCTTTCTCTTCTGAAAGAAATGCTTTCGCCTCTTCCTCAAGAGGTTTCTTCGTCATCTGAAGAAGAATGATATCCGCCAGTGGTCCCAGGCCTTTTTCCCTGGCAATGATAGCTCTTGTACGGCGTTTCGGCCGATATGGGCGGTAAAGATCTTCTACCACTACAAGTGTCTGCGCTGCCTCGATCTGTTTCTTCAGTTCCGGAGTCAGCTTGCCCTGTTCCTCGATGCTTCCGAGAACCTGGGCTTTTTTGTCCTCAAGGTTTCTTAAATAGGCAAGTCTTTCGTTAAGGTTACGAAGCTGTTCGTCATTGAGTGTACCGGTTGCTTCTTTGCGGTATCTGGAAATAAAAGGAATGGTGCAGCCTTCGTCGATCAGTTTGACTGCTGCCTCGACCTGCCATTTCTCAACGTTCAATTCTCTGGTAATTACCTGAATAATATCCATTTTTATCTTTCTCCCGTTGTTTCAAATTTGCCTGAGGCTGCATTTCCCTCTTTACACAGCTTCTGACATTTATCAAAGATCAATCTGTGCGATCACGTCTTTCAGAGCATTAGCGCTTGCGTGAAGCTTCTCTGTCTCCTCCTCGGTCAGAGGAACGCGGACAATTCGTTTCACACCATTCGGTCCGATGGAAGCCATAGTGCTAAGACATACGTCTTCAATGCCATACTCTCCGTGAAGCATGGTTGATACACTGACTATTGTATCAGATGCTGCAAGAAGAAGCGAGCAAAGTCTGCAGACAGATACGGCTACCGCATAAAATGTGGCACCTTTCTTGGCAATAACAGTTGATCCTGAAGTATGAACATACTCCAGAACTTCCTCTCTGTCAAGTGGCGGCAGATCTTTCTGATCCTCATGAACGATCTTGTCAAATTCATCAAGGGTCGCACCTGCAACAAAGGCTCTTGACCACGGTACAAAGGAGGTATCTCCGTGCTCTCCGAATACATAGGCGTGAATATTTTTCTCAGATACACCGTAGTGCTGAGAAAGTCTGCAGCGGAGACGGGCCGTATCCAGGGCGGTTCCGGAACCAAGGATCTGATTTTCCGGCAGTCCGGAAAGCTTTGCAAATGCATAAGTCATAACATCACATGGATTACTTACGATAATATAAAGCGCTTTGGGAGCCACCTTTACGATCTCCGGAGTAATACTCTTCATAATGTTGACGTTGGTCTGTGTCAGCTCGATGCGAGTCTGTCCCGGTTTTCTGGCAATACCGGAAGTGATGATCACAATGTCAGAATCTGCAGCATCCGGGTAATCTCCTGCCACGATGGAGATCGGCTCACGGAAACTGGTTCCCTGCTCAATATCCATAACCTCACCTTCAGCCTTATCTTTGTTAATATCGATCAGAACGATCTCTGATGCAATACTCCTCTGTGATAAGGTATAAGCGATAGTTGCTCCTACACTTCCTGCTCCGATGATCGTAATTTTACTGCTCATGTTTGTTCTCCTTTCAGCGTTGTTTGTCACATAAATAACGATTTTAATTGTATCTACTCAAACATAACATAAAACATTGGTGTACGCAATAAAATTATGACTGGATTTTTTAATGGATTTTGCGTTAATTATTGATGTAATTCAAAATTCTTTTTGTATATTCTGTATTTTTATATATTATTCTGTGCATTTATATGTTATTTTTTTGTCGATACAAGAGTAAAAAAGTGGATTATGCGTTTATATATAGATGCAAAAACCCCGGGAACTTCCTGGATTTTGTGAAGTTCCCGGGGACTTTGACTTAGATCAAGAGTATTGGTTATAGTCAAGCAGATATTCGCAATCCGCATTCGCTACTTGCTCATAACCGAATAACTGCTTTGCAGTTAATTCGGTTATTTTTTTGCCTGTGCAAGTGCTTTCTGCGCTGCTCCGAGAATGCCCTCGGATGAGAGTGTCGCACCACTGACAGTATCAATGCCATCTGCAGTCTGGTTTGCCATAATCTGCGGATAAATGGTATTCCATGCCTCATTAAAGAATTCCGGAGTATCATTATTCGTCTGTGTAATCTCAACAATCTGACCTCCTGAGATGGTTACGGTCAGTCTTGTTTTGCCACCATATCCAAAAGCTGAGCCCTGATAAGTTCCGTCATTATACATTCCTGCAGGGGTCGGTTCCGGATCTTCGGTAGGCTCCGGTGTTACATCAGGATTCTCCGGATCTGGAGTCGGTGTTACATTTGGGTCATCCGGATCGGTTGTAGGTTCCGGTGTTGCCGTTGGAACCGGAGTTGCGGTCGGCTTCGGCGTTGCCGTTGGTTTCGGTGTTGCCGTTGGCTTTGGTGTCGGTTTCTTTGTCGGAGTTGGAGTTACTTTCTTTCCATATTCTGGATTAAGCGCAGACTTCAGAGCTTTTTTCACAGCATTCAGAATTCCGTTGGAGGAGTAGGTTGCTCCGCTGACGGTATCAATATCGTCTACATAATTCGTTCCCACAATCTGCTCTTCCAGCACACTCCACGCTTTTTCAAAAAACATCGGAGTATCTGAGTTTTCCTGTTTTACCGCTGTGATGATTCCATCCTTGATGGTTACAGTCACTTTTACATCTCCGCTGTAACCTTTTGCGGATGCTTTGTATGTACCATCCAGATACTTTTTCGGGCTGTCAGGATCTGGATTTGCGGTTGGCTTTGGTTTCTTTGAAGGGGCTTTTGTTGGCGTTGGTGTGGAGGTTGCCACAGGTGCAGGGGTGACCTGCTGGCTGCTTCCATCTGCCGCTGCCTGGGATAATGCATTCTGGACTGCCTGGATAATTCCGTTGGAAGAATAGGTTGCTCCGCTGACTGCGTCTACATTTGGTGTATTTCCCGCAATCATTTTGCTGATTACTCCCTGAGCAGATGCAAAATAGGAAGCCGTTTCACCGGAAGCGTCCAGGATATCAATAGCTGCAATTTTTCCTCCACTGACCGTTACACGAACACGGATGGTTCCGCCGAATCCGGTTCCGGAGCCTTCGTAGGTTCCGTCTTTATATCCATTTGCCGGAACATCTGCTACAGGAGTCTGGGTAGAGCCCTGTCCGGCTGCGCTGGCATTATTTCTGGCTGATTCTGATACGGTTCTTTTTCCTGAGCTCTTTTTTGCTGCTGTTTTTTTCGTACTTTTCTTAGATGTGCTTTTCTTGGACGTGCTGCTCTTTTTTGCTGCAGTACTGCTGTCTGCTGAATCGGAAGTCTCCTCATATCCGAGATATTTTTCCAGTTCAGAAGCAGACATGACCGTTGTGTCTGCTTTCTGGACAGATTCCGTATTTGCATCAGAGCCCTGTGCTTTTATACCTGAAAATACAAGTGCCGCAATGACAGCAGCTGCAGGGATCAGCTTTGGCCAGGGTACTTTGGGTGTGCCATTTTCAGCTGGCTTTTTGTCTTTTAAATCTTTTTCCATAATTCTTTTTCTCCCCTCTTTTTGTGCGGCTTCTGTCAGGTATATGCTCTTTACGGCGTTTCCGGTCATTTTCCGAACCGCCACAGAAAATGAGCAGACCTCTGCCGCAGATATTTCCGTATACCTGCGGCAGAGGTTCCTACTCTTTGATGAACCGTTGTATTATTTAACAGTTACCACAAATTTCTTTGTAATTCCGTTGCATTTAACTGTGATGGTTGCTTTACCTTTGCTGATTCCTTTTACAACACCTTTGCCTGTTACGGTTGCAACTTTCTTGTTGCTGCTTGTGTATGTAACAGTGGATACTGGTGTTGCTTTGGATCTGATGGTTGTTGTTTTTCCTTTTGCAATTGTTGCAGAGGATTTTGTAAGTGTAAAGGTCGGGTTCTTAACTGTCAGCTTGTAGGTTGCTTTCAGTTTTCCGCTTGTTGCTGTGATCGTTACAGTTCCGGCTTTGATTCCCTTTACGGTACCTGTCTTGCTGTTTACTGTTGCGATCTTTGTATTGCTGCTCTTATATGTTACAGAGGATACTCCGGCCAGTGTTGCTTTTACAGTGGCTGTTTTTCCTTTGTAAACAACTGCAGATTTCTTTGCGAATTTTACAGATGGAGCTTTTACAGTTACTTTGCAGGTTGCTGTTGCGTTTCCGCAGTTTGCAGTGATCACTGCAGTTCCGGCTTTCACACCTTTTACAACACCTGTGCTTGATACTGTTGCTACTGCTTTGTTGCTGGTTGTATATGTTACTGTCTTAGCTGTATCATTTGAAGCTGCCTTCAGAGTAACTGTTTTTCCTGTGTAAACAGTTGCTGATGTTTTGTCAAGAGTAACTGTCACTTTTACAAGTGCTGCCTCTGCGGCTTTAAGATGCTCAAGTGCCTCGTCAACTTCTGCCTGTGTTGCGTCTTCTCTTGCAAGAAGCTCCTCTGCCTCCTGAAGCTCTGTCTGCATTGCTGTCCAGGATTCTTTTGTATAATCGTTTTCCGCAAGTGCTTTTGCTGTTTCGACCTCTTTTGTAAGAGCTGTTGTGTCTGCCGGATTTTCCGCTGGTTTTACAATATTTGCATCTGTAGCCTGTACTACAAAGCTGTAGTCTGCATAGCCAAGTGCATATACGGTCAGTCTCCAGTATCCGGTTCCGTCTGTTCCTTCCGGAAGCTGGCATCTTAAAGAATCGGTAAGTCCAAGCTGGATTCCCATGGCTTTATGCATCCA